>WNEQ01000938.1_pt1 | contig 15578 bp, 20 predicted proteins | sample 5399971 | NCBI WGS metagenome assembly WNEQ01 (sample SAMN13153330, study PRJNA577476) | soil metagenome | isolation source: 20 cm grassland meadow soil 2 days after 1st rain plot 5 | place: USA:California | collected 2015-09-18
TTTGAAGCCCAAGGTTGCCCTTGGTGACGTTTTGGGCCCGAAGTAACGGGGAACCCTGAATCGCTAGTTGATAGACATTGTACTGGGATGACGCGTCGAAGGATTCGTTCCAAGACTGGTAGAATAGGTTGTAATAGCTCTTGATGAGAGGGACGAACGTTTTCGGCACCTGGCTTGTTATCAGGGGCCAACTTGACGCGTTTGCCTTTTGGTTGTACTGAGCCACTTGGGTCCCACTAACGCGAAAGGGCCCCTGGCTTACGATCTTCGACCATTGATCGACATAGATGCTCGCTGTGCCATATTCCAGGCTCGCAACCAGAGCAGTCGCATTCTCTGACTCGTAGAGCTGGGAGTTTACGACGCTGGTGTAGCCGAGAATTTGTTTGAAGTATATGTCGTAGATGTTCGTAATGTTGCTAATGTTACTCAATGCAGGGTCCTCTTGGAGAGTCATGTTGAGTGTAATAGCGAAGTTCCTCGCATCGACTCCTCTAACATCCTCGCCAGTTATCACCACCAGTCCACTTTCTCCCTGACTAATCTGGAACTCTTTGCTGACCAGATCGTGGGCCATACTGGACTCGCTGTTCTTTGGGTTGAAACTGGTCTCACTGTATACTATGACGTTCTGCACTTGAAGAAGAGCCGGGACACTCGCGCCAAGGGCAACTATCCAGAGTATGAATATGGCTCTGCTATGACGTATCACCGTCCCAGATAGTCTTTCGAAGAACATGGCTGGCCAATATCTCGTCCTACGTGCGAGCGAGAGAACATCGATTGGTCCAGGACGATAATATCCTGCTGTAACTTGGCATCAGAACCCCAACATTTTAGGAGAGAAGATACTGCCCCCGAGATGATTTCAGAACTTAGAACGTGACATGTAGACACGGTTAGCCCGGTTTCACGGTCCAAACGTGTGATTTACTATCCAACCGGTCATGCCTTAGCGCCTTAGTTCTCACAAATCTTGTGCTCATGCCTTGTTGCGCCTTTGACGTGTAACCGCTCAAACTCGTTGTGCAGTATCATCAGGCTTTGGTATCGAGCCGAGTTTCAGAGCTCAGGGGCACTGGATTCGTCAATGTCAAGACGCTGGACTACTGTGGGTATCCCGGCCCTGATTCTATTCCTAGCTGTTCTGCCCAGCCTTCTTCCTCTTGGACACGCTCCCTCCCCCAGCCAGACTACCAGTTTCTACTTCCATTCCCAAAGCTCGAAGACAGCTAACGGAGTCACCACAAACCTTTGGGCCAACACAAGCCAGTTTTGGCCGGCGTCAGTTCAGACACAAAACCAAAGTGCAGTGAAAGGCTCTCCTGCAGTGTGGAACTATTACACTCAACCACAAATGGCAGGAAACGCCAGTTTCTCAGGCCCCGTTACGTTTGCCATCTTCCTCGCAAGTTCCGCGAATACTGGAGGAGGGACGGTCGTGGTTGGCACGCTGAGCGAGGTCTTGACCGACGGTAGCTCAGTTCTTCTCACCAACGCAAGTCTAGCAGGCGTGGTCAACACGAACGTCAATCTTTTCACCATAACTACGACCCCTGGTTCCATGCAGGTTCAGAAGGGCGCAATTCTGAACTTCACTGTGACAGTCTTCATTCCTCGCACGACCACGACAACCATCACGCTCTATTATGACAGCTCACCTGACAATAGCTATGTGTCCGCTGACTTTCAGTCAAGGTTTGGCATCGTCTTTCTCAACAGCTACAACCAGACAGGCGATCAAACTACGTTCTTTAGCAGGAATTCCACAGCCCAAGGTCGCCAGGTGACCCTTCAAGAAAATGGGTTCGACAGCCTCGGCCTCTATGACATTCAAAGAGTCAACGGCACAATCTATTCTCCTTCGGGGCAAATCTTTGTGCAGAGCTCAGCTCTTAGTGCCCTCTCAGGGAATGCTACAGTCTATTCTGGACTGTGGGAACTCAACTTTTCATTTTCCCCTGGGGACCAGAGTGGAACCTACAACGCAATGTTCGACATGATGGACAATGGAGGGTCAAAGGTGACTGCTCAACTTTCGATCACGTTGACCGCATCGCTGGCGATCTATCTCGAGACCGTGAGTAAGGACTCTGCGCCTGTGCCGGTGCCAGGCGTTGCCGTGGCAATATTCTTGGCAGGACAGCCAGTCTACGCCGGGTTCTCAAATAACGCAGGCCGGGTCGATCCAATCGCTTTCTTATCCGACAACGAGACATATGTCATCAGCGTACTATGGGAGGCGCAAGTCGTGAACCAGACCGAGCTTTACACCCCAGTGTCCGCCACAACTCTGGCTCTCTCCCTCTCAGTCTATCAAGTGAATTTCGCGCAGGCCTTGAGGGACGGGAACGGGGACCTTCTATCGCTACCCCCCTCAAGCTTTCAGATTTCGAACCCGAACAGCACAGTTACCAGTCCAAATCCTACTGGTGCCTACCTCCTCCCAGCAGGGAGCTACACGATCTCGAAAGTCATTTGGCAAGACGTCGACGTAACACCAGCCTCAGCCACATTCGATCCGAGCCTCGGAAAGGTGAGCTTGAAACTGCAAGTGTACGATCTTGTAGTCTCGGTGGTGGACCAGAGTGGCCAGGGAGTCCCTGGAGCCGGAGTAACAGTATTTTTCGAACACTCACCCATCACTTACGGCATCACTGGGAATAACGGGTCAATAGTCTTCCATCAGCTTGCGGTTGGAACCTATGCCGTCGAGGTCAGCCAGCTTGCCCGAGCTTCCGTCAGCGCAATCATTGCTGGAAACGCATCAGTTAGAGTACCGGTCCAGATTACTCAATCAACACCATCATGGGCGATTCCGACACTTGAATGGACCATTCTCGCTGGAACTATCCTAGCTGCCCTCATAGGCTACAATCTAACCTCCAAGAAACGCAAGACCAAGCGTTTCGATCGGTCGATGAGGCCCTAATGCTACGAGGATATGATTCTTGCTGGGAGGACCTTTTGGAAGATCTCAAGTGCAACCGTTGCGTATTCTTGGAGAATCATTTCCCTGGTCTGAGTTTGTCTTCTGGGCTTGAAATACGCGCCCAAGGGCACCATGTAGAACTTGATCACGGTCTCACTATTCGAGCTCTGCAAGCAGTTCATCTCAAAATGATACACTTGGAATCTATGCCCTTGCCTTCTCATCGTTAGCCAGACGAAAAACTCGCGTGCACGAAATTGGGGTTCTTCCTTTTTCAGCGCAAGCGAGGTAACATCTTCGTGAGGGACAGTGAGGTTCGTGTTATCACCAGTAAGTGATTCGAGGCCGATTCGTTCGTAGTCTTCGAGAGTCTTCGGGATTACGTCGGTCACTAGAGCGGTTCCAAACTTCATCTCGCCACGAAGCCAATAGCTGCTCCTCGTCTTCTCCAGGCGAATGAAGATTGACCGGCTATCAGTCACCAGAAGGGCATACTCCTTGGGATACTCCTTGTCCGGCACGATGACCCTGTGAATCAAGGCGAGCCTCTTCTCGGGTATCGAACCAGACACCGGTTTCTCAAGCAATGGTGCGCAGGCTTGTTCTTAGTTCTACCCCTTCACGGCTGGGCACTAACAAGTCGAACCATCTCGGTTTCCTTCGCGTTGATGAACGAAGTGCAAGATTGGACTCCGCGTCACTGGATCTGCGTGCTCACGGTAACGCGTCTCTTATCGGAGTAATCGATTTCCAAACTAAACTAGGCACTCGGAATGGATCTCGTAACAGGAGGTATAGTCCTCTTCACAATAATGGTAGCAGCAGGCATCATTCCACTGATCATGGCGCTCAGGGTGAAGACTCACAGTCTCAGAATCCTCTCCCTGCTCCTCGGACTATTTGCCGTCGTCCACGGCTTCTATCACCTTGCCTTCGGGTTCCAGCAAGAACTCTTAGCCGATGCGGTCTTCGAGCCCGTATCTCTTCTTCTCCTGATAGGGCTCGGAGCATACTACTCCAAAGTGGGGATAGCATAGATGGCCAATGATCCGATCATCGCGATGTTCGAAACCTTCAACCTGGTACTCATCCTCATCGCGTTTGCAATATTCACTCGGCTCGCGTTCAAAGGCAAGAGCCTTGGCAGCTTCCGATTCCAGCTGTCCATTTTCCTCCTAATCTGGGTCATCTCGGAAATCCCCCACATCGCAGAATCCATCGGGTTTCTAGCAGCGACTAACTATGAGGATACAGGGCTCTACCTTCACGCCGCATCAATGACAGTCTTCGCCATGTTCGTCGGCTGGAGATCCCTTAGATTCCTTACCATCCATCAGCCAACTCCGACCAGCACGGTTTCAATTCCAACAGACGCACCGAAGGTGCTCAAATCATGAGTGCAGTGAGCTTCGAGGATTTGGTCAGCCAGTCCGTCAGCGAGACAATGTCCAAGATCCTAGGCTCGACCACATGGAAAAGTGTCAATTTCTTCTTCGACACGAAGACCGCTGCCAGCGAACCCGAGGCATTTGCTGCGCTCCTCGACAAGGTTTTCGGATTCACCGCAAAGGTCCTCCAGAAGAAAATAGCAGAAACGCTCCTCAACAAAGTCGGTGCTGTCCAACCTTCGAGTACCCTGGATTTTCGACAAATCCTTCGGCTTGCAAAGGCCAAATTTCCCCGCGCCCCAGTTCCCGGACAGCTAGGGTCCTAGTAAATCTGTTCAAAAAATAGGCGAGCTCTTCCAGATTCTTCTTCAGTCTGGCATCAGGTAGAACCAAACAAATCCCCGTACGCTCTGGCGTCGCGAAGCGTAAGGAGAGCATACACGACCCATGCGCCCAGAGCTATAGTACCGACAATTGTAAGTCCGACCGTGAACAAGATTAGAGCTGGCTCCAATACTGCAAGCAGTGTGCCGATGAGCCAGAATAGAGCCGCTCCCCGCATGCTTGCACGTTTTTTGGTACTGTTCATCTTCAGCACCCCGATCCGGTAAGAGAATAATCCTGAGAGGCTGAAAGAGAGAATGGTAAGCACTACAATTGTCAGAGTGATCTGGAAGAGAACAGGATCGATCGATCCGGAGGAAAAGCGAGGGTAGAGAAAGAAAAGGAGGAAGGTGAAGACTGCAATGGTTGATCCGACAAGGGTCCCTGCCCGGTTCACATTCGCAGCTGCAAGGTCTAGATCCAACCATCGTTCTTCTTCTCTAGTATCCGACACCGACAACGACCTCGATCAGAATCGGGGCGAAATGGTTCTCGCAGCTATTTAGGTGCTCAAAGCTTGTAACGCCCTACCAGTATCAGATCGCTTCGGGAGAGTCCGAACGTACGTGAAATAGAAGAAATTTAGGGGAATGAATGTCGCCAAGACGGATCCAATGCCGACGATAAATCATGTCTCCCTTGAAGCCAAGAGCTAAGAACGTAAATCGATACAAAGCCGAAGGTTAGGAAGAGCTTGAACCATCTCCTCACTCGGACTATCGAAGCTCTCCTGTCGAGCAGCAACTTTGGAGCAAGTGCAACGCTGCTCTAGAAACTGAAGATCCCGACCTGAAGTATTAGGATGAGCAAAGGATTCGCCGCAGGATTGCTCCAAGGCGAAAGCCCGATAATCAGCCACTCTATCGTCAACCCGATGACCCCCGATATTACATAGTAAGCCAAGACAGCCTTGAATTCGACCATCCTCCTGTCCAAGATCTTGTTAATCTGACGAACAACAATCAGGAACGGAAGGAAAGGCGATGAAGGAAGGGATGATCCAACCCACAAGACTTCTCTTCAACACGCCTTGTGTGATGAATTCCTCCACTACGGCAACAGCAAGACCGATAGCGTAAAACCTAGGTTTCACTTCCATCTCGCGGAGCCCTCAAAGCTTGGAACTAGATTGTCAGAGTCAAGATGACTCGGCACAAAGGCATGCCGATACCAACTTCAGGCCTCTATTGGCGCAAGTCGACCGGGCGTTACGTCAGCTTGTTACCGCAGTTCTTGCAGTACCTGGCCTCGGTCGGGTTCAATGTTCCGCAGGATACGCAGGAGGCCGAGGTCAGCAGTGCCCCACATTTTATGCAATGCTTGGCGCCAGCGATGAGTGGTGCGCTGCATCTTGAGCACTTGCCAGTATTCGTGGTTTCTTCTGGAGGTTTGGGTGGTGCGAGCGCGCTCGGTGAGAATACGTCAGACAGGATTACCACGTCTCCGACTGTTGCGATCTTCTCGTGTCCTAGCTCAAATTCGCGTGGCAAATCTCTCTCGTCTAGCAGAGTCTTGAATTGTTCTTTATCGACTGACAAGACAAGTGATCTGACGTCGCCGGTGTCGTTTGAGATGGCCTTGCGGACCCGGCCCACGATCATTCCGTGAGAATCTATTACTTGGAGTCCGTTGAGGGCTTCGATTCTAGCGTGGGCGTCTTTGATGAGGGTTGGCTCCGTTGGATGGTCGACATATTTCTCGCAGGCGTAGCAGTACCATCTTTTCTGGTGTGATTTTGTCCGGATGAATGTGAGCGACTGACTGCAGTCTGGGCATCGTGCCTTGGGTTCTTCCTCGAACATGGTGGGCATACCGGATTTCAAGAAATAGTCTTGCCGGAAATTGCCAATATGACCATTTTACATAGTTAACATCTTCGCCAAGACCAGAGATTATTCTTCGCACGTGTCAAGATCGCGAGACGAGACATTGCCACGTTTCGAGACGCAAGCTTGACTCATTCAAGTCAATTCTCTCAATGCAACCATTCTCCTCTTCTCAAGGTGGATCAACGTTTGCCTGACTACCCTATTTACCGAAAAGAGTAGATTTGGATCCCGTTAGGTGTGTTACGAGGCCTACAGATGCATTCGCAATTGATGCTTGTCCATGTAAGGACGAGACACTTTCGGACGACTGACCCATCTAAGTTATCGTTCGCGATGCCTTGATGATCAGATAGTCTTGGGTCTGGAATACGTCCTGTTGGCTCCCGGATTCGTCAAGGAAGTGCTCGACGCGTGCGAGGGTTGGGAGGGCAGAGGAGCAATGCCCATGAGACTCCAAGAACTCATGCTGGTTCTCCAGATAGAAACGGATCGACGCTACAAGCCCAGGCCTCCTCCGCAGCGAAAGACCGAGCCGCTTTGCGTGCAACAACATCTCAAGGCACGTTGATTTTGAAGAGTATGCCGACTGATATGTTCAAAATCGTTGGCTTATCTGTTTGAGTGCCTGTTTGACGAAGAGTTGCGTCGGAGCTGAAGAACTCGAAGAAGATAGCTCTCATTCTACTGGTCGCGGCCGCGGTTCTAATTCCGACAGTTGCCGTCCTCCACGAAGTCGATACCTCCACTGGCAGTACCACAACTAATCACGATGATGATCATCACGATCAAGACCAGACCCATCAGGAACATGACGACAACGAAACCTCCGACGATAGCTCAGTAGCTCACGCCGACCTGGACGACGCCAACGAGAACGCGGCAGACACCGACTAGAATGGACAACAAAGCGGAACTGCCTACTTACCGAATAACTCTCCCCGTTTTGTTAACTTGGACTAGGAGTTCCTGATGTACTCTGAGCTAATATCGTTGAGTCGAGTCGTGCCAGCAAGGTGCATCACATTGACCAGCTCTGTTTTCAAGTGTTCCAACACCGCTGCGACTCCGTCTGCCCCATAGAGTGTGAGACCCCATAACACTGGTCGTCCCACGCCGACTGCCAATGCGCCTAGCGCTAGTGCCTTGAAGACGTCGGTTCCTCTTCGGATTCCACTGTCGAATAGTACCTTCGTTCTTCCTTTGACTTGATCGACTATTGGTCGAAGAGCTTCAATCGCTCCGAACCCGGTGTCGAGCTGTCTTCCTCCATGGTTTGAGACGATGATCGCGGGGACCTTGCGCTTGGCAGCCTCCTCAGCGTCATCGCGCGAGAGGATTCCCTTGATTAACACTGGCAACGAGGTGTTCTTGCGCGTCAATTCGTAGTCATCCCAGCTGAGATCGGTCTTCATACCAGACATGAGAGATTGGAGATTTCGCGTTGCAACGATGTATCTCTCCGATGGAGCGTTTGGCTGGTTGGGCTCTCCTGGTAGCCTGAGGCTGTTCCGGACGTTACGATCCCTAATGCCTAACACTGGTAAATCGACGGTCAGAACAATTGCAGAGTAACCTGCTTTCTCGGCTCGATGGAGCAGCCGCCTGTTTACGTCGGGGTCCTTGTTGAAGTAGAGTTGGAACCATCGAGGCGAGTCCTTGGCTGCTATCGCTACTTCCTCGATCGTCTTCGTAGAGCTCGTTGGAGCGACGAAAAGGGTGCCTGCCTTCTTCGCGCCCAGCGCGCTTCCAACCTCGGCCGACGAGTGGACGATTCCGTGGTTTGCCATTGGAGTAACATATATGGGCATAGATAGGCGCTGCCCGAGGAGATTCGCTGAAGTGTCGACTTGCTCGATTCCGGCGAAGACGCGGGGCATGATCGCTATTTTCTGAAAGGCTTCTCGGTTTGCCCTCAGCGTGAGTTCGGATCCTGCGCCGCCAGCCACGAAATCGTAGCTGGCCTGGTCAAGGCGCTGCTTTGCCTGTTGCTCTAGTTCGTCTAGGTTGACAATGTCGGGTTCTGGTGCCGTTCTTGCTTGGATCAACTGGGGCTGTCGACAGATTCCGGGGCAAGGCCGTATGTATGCTCTGCGAACTGATGGTCACGGCTGAGATTAGCATCCTTCGATTTCGCGTTTCATGCGGGCGAGCAGATCGATTGCAGCGTCTGCATAGCGGCCAATCCACCTATCGTGCAGTTCTTTGATAGGGAGCGGGTTGATGTAGTTCCAGCGAAGACGCCCCTCACGCTTTACGATGACGAGATCTGCGTTCTCGAGAACGTCCAGGTGCTGCATCACGGTGCAGCGATCTAAGTGTTTGAAGTGCTCGACCAGCTCTCCCGTTGTTCTTCCCCTCTCTTTGAGAAGGTCCAGTATTTCGCGTCGTCGAGAGTCGCCCAGTGCCTTGAAGATCGTGTCGCTCTTGTCTTCTTTTGGCATGCTATCCTTCCCAGATGTTTTGCCCAATTAGTCGTCCAACGCTAATAGTCCATTGGCGAACAAAGTGTTATAAATATATAACATATAAGAGGGCAGGGTCGGAAGATGCAAAACATGGATCTGAGCTTCACTATTCAAACGAAAATCCAGAAACCGGTAAACGAGGTATTCGACGCTGTCTATAATCCGAAGAAGCTTAGTGGCTACTTCACTTCTGGGGGGTCTAATGGACCATTGGATGAAGGAAAAACCGTGATGTGGAAATTCAATGACGTCGGGGACAAGATTGTCGAGGCCCCCGTGAAAGTACAGAAGGTTGTGCGAAACAGACTAATTCGATTCTCCTGGGAGGCAAGCGAGGGACTCTTTGATCCGAAAACCGGATCAATACCAGAATCCGGCGGATACGATACTGTTGTGGAGATGAGTTTCGAACCTCTGAAGTCAAACGAGACGCTTGTGAAGATAGTCGAAGGCAAATGGCGATCTACAGAAGGCGGTCTGCAAGGCTCATACGGGAACTGTCAGGGCTGGACTCACATGGGTCTCTGTCTGAAAGCCTATCTCGAATACGGGATTAATTTGCGGAAAGGATCCTTCTAGCAGCAAGAATCAAAGCTAACTAGTGTCTTCGTGGACGACCGGGACAAGGCCCTCAAATTCTACACAAGGATTTTCGGCTCTGTCAAGAAATCCGACTTTTCCAGTAAGCAGATTATCCATCTCAAGACTTGTCTTCCAACACTGGTATCTTCTTTCCACGTAGACGATTGAGTATTCCAGGTTTCTGGATCAACTTAATCCTCTCCTTTTGAAGGATAATATTGGTCGAGGCAATTGTCAACTGCATCTTCAATCCATATCCTATGTCTTGCCAACCCTCTGATGCCAGAATAACACCAGTGTGGTCCCAGCTTTTTCTTTCAGTCAAGGCAATATGAACTATCAGCTCATTCCCTTTCCTCTCAACTTTTATGGTGTGTGGTATTCCTCTCAAGTCGCAGTCACCATGGCTAGACCGACCTTCAAGGGATATATGGACAACATTCTGATCAAGACTGGTAAGACCGCGGAAGACTTTTAGAAACTTGCCACTCCGATTGCGCGCTAACGACCCAGAACTTATCACTCAGTCAAGAAAGTGGGCTTATAGCACTGGGTATGAGTAGAAGAAGAACATCGCTGAAACGAGAATGGCACCAGCTAAGAAATTCGAAACAATGGACGAATATGTCGAGGCGTTCCCCGAGAGCGTTCGGAGCATTTTGGAAAAGCTGAGGGATACAGTAAGGAAGGTAGCGTCTGAAGCGGTTGAATCGATAAGCTATGATATGCCTACTTTCAAACTGAATAACGAGAGATTAGTTTACTTCAGCGCCTGGAAAAATCATATCGGATTCTACTCTATACCTGAAGGCGATGAAACCCTCAGAAAGGAGTTATCGCCCTATAGGGGGGAGAAGGGCTCACTACGGTTCCCTCTGGACAAGCCGATTCCGTATGATCTCGTGAAGAAAATTGTTACGCTTCGAGTGAAGGAAATTCGAGAGAAAAAGAAATAGCAAGATTTTTTCCCTTCAGGGGACCGACGACTGCTCTGTCGAGCTCAAGGGTTCATCTATTTTTTCTAGTGAACTAGGATCGTCTTAGCGTGGATATCTACCTCGTGGACGGAACTTACGAATTGTTCCGTCACTTCTACGCGATGCCGACTCATACCAACGATAGAGGGGAGGAGGTCGCAGCGACTCGAGGAGTACTTAACAGCATAGCGGGCATGCTGGAATCAGGAATCACCCATGTTGGTGTTGCGACAGACCATGTCATAGAATCCTTCCGGAACAACCTCTGGCCGGGATACAAGACCGGTGAAGGGGTTGATCCAAGACTGCTATCACAGTTCCCGTTGCTTGAGGAAGCCCTGCGGGCAATGGGAGTCGTTGTTTGGCCAATGGTCGAGCTGGAGGCGGATGACGCTCTCGCCGGTGCTGCTGCTTCTCTGCTCAAGCTTGCAAAAGTCGGCCGTATCTACATATGCACCCCAGACAAAGACTTGGCTCAGTGCGTTCGAGACGATCGCATCGTCCAACTTGATCGTCGCGCACGAACTGTTCGGAACGAGGAAGGAGTGAAAGAGAAGTTTGGCGTTCCTCCAAGCTCTATTGCTGACTATCTCGCTCTGGTAGGGGATGATGCGGACGGATACCCGGGACTCGAAGGCTGGGGAGAGAAATCAACAAGCGCTGTTCTCGGAATCTACAAGCATCTAGAAGACATTCCACCGAGGGCAGAAGACTGGAAGATACAGCCACGATCCGCCCCTCGCCTTGCAGAAGTCCTAAGAACCAACTTCAAACTCGCACTTCTATTTCGCAACCTCGCAACTCTCAGAACAAAAGAACCAAACATATCCTCGCCCGAAGAAATCCATTGGAAGCGGACTGGATCCAGGTTTTCGGAGATCTGCAAACGACTCGACGATGCTCAACTGGTTGAGCGTATGGCCAAGATACATGCTTCGCAACGGCCAAAATCCGAAACGAAACGGTCGAATAGGTCGAAAAGAATGCCCAACTAGATTGTTCCTCGCACAACATGACTCAATCTTCGTCTACTCCTCAATGGCGCCCCCTCGTTCCCTCAGATGCCTACGGAAAGTGTAGGATGGATCTGATTTGCGTTTCGTCAGGTATTCGTCGAATCCTAATTGATCGGAGAGCTTCTTTCCAGCGCGAATTGACTCTGCCTGCTGCCGTTCGACGCTCGATATTGACTTGGCAACTTTCAAGACCTCCTCGATCTTGTTCCACGGTACGAAGAGTACACCATCATCATCGGCAAAGACCGCATCACCATCATTCACAGTGAAACCGTCCCATTTAGCCAAAGATAGATCGTGTGGCTCTCGCTGGTCGAGGCGACGAGGACCTGCAGGACACGATCCGTAGCTAAAGACAGGAAAGGCTAGCCGTACAAGCTCCGCAGTGTCCCGATGATAGCCGCGCACAACCAACCCTGCCAACCCCCACGACCGGGCCTCCAAGACGGTAAGGTCGCCCACGCAACCCTCGTCGGGTCGACCGTCGTTATCGACGACTAACACATCACCGGGGAGAGCTTTCCGCATGGCCTCTAGGAAGACATCTACACTTCCACGATGATGAGAGGGCAACACTCGACCAGCAAGACGCATGCCTGGGAACAACGGATGTATCCCGCCTTGTGCGACACGGAGCGGAACCCGCTGGAGGAGGCACGCATCGGCGATGAGGGCGGTGGAAAGCCTGGAAAAACCATCCTCCAGCAACTCGTTATCCATTAACATCCCCCGTTTTAGTACCACACATGGTAGCATGTACCAAATCTCGTCGGCCTCAGCCTAGCGGTAGTTGCCAATTGGTAAAGAAATAGCGGCACGTCTGCTTCTGCGGCGGACCAGAAGGTAGATTGCTGTCGTGGCTGCGGCTATCGCTCCAATTGTTGCAATCGCAATTAAGACCAGATTAGGGAAGGAAGTTGGTTGAGGCATGGGGAACTGGGTATTGAGATTGTATATGCCGTCAGGTGAGGAGTAGTAGAGTTTGCCGTTCGGTCCCATTTCGACCGCGACTATTCCACCGCTCTGAGTGTATACTTGAGTCATAGAAACGACTGAGCCTGTTGAGGTGAGGTTTAGCCGAACGAGGTCGCCACTCTTCCACTCACCGAAGTAGTAGACGTTCGGTTCCACAGTAGCAATTCCAGTTGGAGTGACGATTGATTTGAAGTCCACAATTGGATCGATGAAGACTGAGTTGTGTGGGCTGCAGGGGCCAGTGCACGTTGGCCAGCCATAGTTTCCGCCTTTGACGATAATATTGATCTCATCATCGCTGGTGGGGCCAGCCTCCGTGGCGATGAGCCTTGCATTTGACGAGTCGAAGTCGAAGCCGAACGCGTTGCGTATCCCCAAAGCCCACACTAGACTCCCAGAAAATGGATTGTCGGAGGGAACGGAACCGTCCGGGTTCATCCGGAGCATCTTGCCTTCCATCACTCCCTGGTTCTGTGCATCGGTGCTTTGGTGAAATTCGCCGACCTGTGCGTACAGTTTGCCGTCTGGTCCGAACTTGAGGTACCCCCCATTATGATAGATTGTGTTTGGAGCCGAGCTCGTTACGTCGAAAATGCTGACTGGGTTGGCGCCGGTATTGCCGGTTGCGGTATATCGTCGGATGTGCCCGTGCGTGTAGTACTGGGGATCGCGGTCCGTGTAGTAGACGTAGACGTGGCCGTTGGAGGAAAAGGATGGGTCCAGGGTTATGCCTAGAAGTCCGGCTTCGCCGTCTGTAAAGATGGGTGAGACGATTGCGAAGGGGGTGGGTAGGAGAGTTCCGTTCTGAAGAATGACTCGTACATTACCGGTGTTTTTCTCCGTGAAGAATATTCGCCCGTCAGGTGTAAACCTCAGGGAGACGGGAAAGTTGAGGCCGGTAAGAACAGGTGTAACGGGTGACGCGGTTGCCTGCGCTTGCGAAAAGAAATGAGGTACGCTCAGGACGATGAGTGCTAGGATGACTCCTACGGCGAGTTTCGGAGAGTTTGGTAGTACTGAGGCCAAGAAGAGCGAAGAGGGTGTTCAAAGCATCACAGAAAAGACCTTCTGATAACTCAATTCCTTGCGTCCGCTGGCGGAAAGCAGATAGCGAAGAGCACGCTATCACGATGTCCCATGAGAGAGCTGGTCGTCAAAGAACTAACCCCTTCTCTGAGAGACGACTTTCTACTGTTCTTCGACAGTATTGCATTCGCGGACAATCCGGACTGGTCTGACTGTTACTGCTCCCTCTATCATTTCGCAAACAAAGGAAAGGCTGAGAGTCGTCGCCAGTCCGCAAACCAGATCGAGGACGATAGGATCCACGGATTCCTTGCCTACGACAATGGAAAACCCGTTGGCTGGTGTAACGCGGCTCCTCGCAACAGCTACCCCACTCTCCACTGGCTGATGGGTCCTGGCCCCGACAAGGCAGAACGAGTCGGTTCAATCGTCTGCTTCGTGATAGCCGCTTCACATCGCAACAAAGGAGTCGCCTCCCACCTACTGAACGCCGCATGCAAGAAATTTTCACAAAAAGGACTAGAATTCGCTGAAGCCTACCCGGTCAAGAAATCAACGTCTACTGCCTACAACTTTCCAGGACCGCTCTCAATGTACCTCAAGAATGGATTCAACACACATCGCGATGCCGACTGGTATCTGGTAGTACGAAAGCGACTCGAAACAGTAGCTGAGTGATTAACATCGTGAGCCCGCCGTATTCAACAGGATAGCCTATCGGGCCGGGAGCCTGGAGGAGATGCCCGCCCCTTTTCTTGGCTCCTTCCACCTGGTTTTCGACCGATAGACTTTTGGAAACATTGTTATTCAAAGAAATCTTCTCTGTTCTAATAGTCATCTCGATCGTCTATCTAATCGGGCGTGCTTTAGGGCGAGAGTTAAATTCTAGATCCGGGCTTATCGTTGGTGTTTGAAGCGTACCAGGTATCTTGTCGTATTTCTTATCGCAGTGTTGACGGTAGTCGGAGTTGAGTTTGCCTCGACTAGTCTTTGGTCCACCCACAGTTGTCCGGCTGGGGTTTTGATATACTCGTACACGCCACACGGGTTCCAAACGGTAGTCGGCCCGCCTCTGTTTTCGGTTCCACAATTTGTTATGGCTCCGGGGACAATCGCAAGTCTGACGGTCGCTCTGTCGCCATACGATAGCAACAATCTGACACAACTCATCAACCGGGGATCGTACATGAGCGACTATCGGTGGATCGAGAGAATAGACCATATCAACACCGTCTCCCTAGTGCCGCTGACCGGGACAGGTATCTCCATCACCACTTCCAAGTTCGTTCAAGAATCACCGGATAGGGCTGTGGAGAATTTGACGATCGTCGCCTCGCCCGGCGCCGATCAGACAAGCTATGACCTTGGCGGTCTGGACTGTCCGGGTGCAGTGCTTCTCACGGTCGGATATCTTCCTTATTGGGAGCCTTTCATCGGATCACTGCAACCAGTAACACTTCTCGTGTCAGTGATGATCGCAGGCATAATCGCAACGGTGTATGCTTTCGGCGAAAATATCATTCTAAGAAGGAGGACCCAACAAACGGCTGGCCTGTCTCCTACATCCGCTGGCACCAACAGAGCCCCGAGCTAGAACAGCATTCGACGCCAAGGTCAGCGGACGACCATAGAAGCGGTGGCAGTGAACCCAGAAAGGCTCCCGGGTTATGACAACTGCAACCGATTGTTGGTGGGCCCGCCCGGATTCACTACGTTAACGTTGAAAGCCTGAGATTTGAGAGGGGCCAGTCCCCTCTTTTTACCCTACCTCTTGGAGCGCTTGTTAGAGGTCTCTTTCAGCCAGACCCTGATGGCGTCTTGGACGGCCTTAGTCACTGCTCCCTTCTCGGAGTCGTAGATCTCGGCCACCCGTATCCGGAATTCCCTGTTGAGATCGTCGGGCATATCGACGGCGAATCGAGGCATGTGTGCCATTGCACAACGGCACGTTTTTATATGTTCCGTGTGGAAGTGCTAACGTGTCGATGTGTCATTCATGCCCTC
>WNEQ01000941.1_pt1 | contig 15545 bp, 15 predicted proteins | sample 5399971 | NCBI WGS metagenome assembly WNEQ01 (sample SAMN13153330, study PRJNA577476) | soil metagenome | isolation source: 20 cm grassland meadow soil 2 days after 1st rain plot 5 | place: USA:California | collected 2015-09-18
CGATGCACGGCAAGTGCCAGGCGAAAACGGTGCGTTACGTCAAACTTTTGACGGAGGGACGCGCGTCAGCGTACTCGAAGGCGCACCGGATGGCACGTCAGAATGACACTGACGTGCTGTCCCCGCCTGCCTCGCACACCGCGAGCCTGGCCGTGAGGAACCGCTGCTCGCGCACGTTATCGGCGAGGCTGAGTGCTCGGCGGTACTCGGCGGCCGCCTCCGTCCACCGCCCGAGCCGGCGGAGGAAATCGGCGCGCGCGGCGGGCAAGAGGTGATAGCCGCGCAGCGCCGCGGACTCGATACCGTCGAGTGCAGCGAGGCCGGCCGCCGCTCCTTGCGCCAGGCCGATCGCTACCGCTCGGTTCAGCTCGACCACCGGCGATGGCGCGACGTCGGCGAGCTCCCGGTAAAGGTCGACGATCCTCGGCCAGTCCGTCGCCTCCCACGAGGCCGCGCGCGCGTGACAGGCGGCGATGGCGGCCTGGAGCTGGTAGGGCCCGGCGCCTTCCATGGGCCCCGCGCGATCGAGACAGGTGAGACCGTGGGCGATCCGCGCCTGATCCCAGCGGGACCGATCCTGATCGGCGAGCAGGACGAGATTGCCGTCGGCGTCGGTGCGCGTCGCCGCCCGTGAGGCCTGGAGCTCCATCAGCGCGAGGAGCCCCAGGAGCTCGGGCTCGCGGGGCATCAGCTCGACGAGTAGATGTCCGAGGCGGACGGCCTCCTGGCAGAGCTCGTGGCGCACGAGGGCGTCGCCGGTGTGCGCGGCGTAGCCCTCGTTGAAAATCAGATAGACCACGGCGAGCACGGCCGGCAGACGCGCAGACAGCTCGGCCCCTTCGGGCACCTCGTAGGGAAGTTCGCGATCGCGGATCGTCCGCTTGGCACGCACGAGCCGCTGGGCGATCGTGGGCTCGGGCACGAGAAAGGCTCGCGCGATCTCCGCCGTCGAGAGGCCTCCCACCAGCCTGAGCGTGAGCGCGACGCGGCTGTCGGCTGGCAGACCCGGATGACAGCAGGTAAAGATCAGCCGGAGTCGGTCGTCAGGGATCTCCGCGGGATCGGTCACCTCGAGGCCCTCGTCCATCGCGCCGAGCGCGGCCTCGTAGGCGAGCGCATCAGCGCGCGCCCCCGCACGGCGGGCGTGACGGAGGCGATCCAGCGCGCGTCGCCGTGCCGTCGTGAGGAGCCAGGCGCCTGGGCGCTCCGGCGTGCCGTCCGCGGGCCAGCGATCGAGCGCCTGCGCGAACGCCTCCTGGACGACCTCTTCCGCGGTATCGATGTCGCGCACGATCCGAAGCACGGACGCGACGACGCGCCCGTACTCCAGGCGGAACACCTCGGCCACGCGCGCCTGTACGCCGTCCGACATCTGCCCGCGGTCGTTCGATCCCACGGACAGACATGATACTCGACGCCCTCAGGCGGCGGGTGACCTCACCCGTCGCTCACATCTGCCAGATCGGCCGCACCTCGATGAAGCCACCCTCGCGGAGCGGAATCTTCTTCGCCCACTCGACGGCTTCCTGCTTGGTGTCGCACTCGATCAGGTAGAAGCCACCCAGCGCCTCCTTCGTCTCGGTGAAGGGGCCGTCCATGACCTGGCGATGCCCGGCCTTGACGCGGATGCGGCTGGCGTCGCCGTCTGGACGCAGGCGCTCGCCCACGACCATCTTGCCGGCCGCCTGCAACTCGTCGGCGAAGCGCCTGTGGCCCTGCACGATGGCCTCCATCTCGGCCCTCGGGGTCGGGGGCGCGGCCTTGTCGTCGGAGCAAATGAGCAGCATGTAACGCATGGGCCCTCCTCTCACTCACCTATTACGACGCCGATGATTCACCGGAATCGACAGTCGCGCGCCGTTTTCAGTCGAGCGTCAGCACGGCCTTGCCGGGGAAGCGCCGGGCTATCAGGTCCTGGGCGACCTGGCCGATCTCCCCCCACGGCCGCTCCACGCTGATGTGGGGCGCGAGCTTCCCCTCCGCGACCAGATCGGCGAGCCGGCGGAGGCCCACCGACGCCGGCTCGATCCCGAGCTCCGTGAAAAGGTAGAAGCCGTACAGCGTCGTGCGCCCGTTGACGAAGAACTGCCGCGCATCGAACGTGACCTCGGCGGCGGCGGAGACACCGAGCGTGACGCACACGGCGCCACGCTCGAGGGCGGCCAGCGCTGTGCCGAGGGTCCGTCCGCCCACGGACTCGATGACGAGGTTGTGCTTGGGCGAGGGCGGAATCTCGTCGCCCACCACGACCTCGTGGGCACCGAGCTGGCGCAGCGCCGGCCCCTGGTCGGCGCGTCGGGCGCTCGCTGTCACGTGCGCGCCGGCGAGCCGCGCGAGCTGCACCGCAAAGTCGCCGACACCACCGGTGGCGCCCGTTACGAGCACGCGACGACCGAAGAGCAGCCCTCCCTTCGCGAGGGCGTGGAGCGCGGTAAGCCCGGCCACGGGAAAGGTCGCGGCCTGAGAGAACGTCACCTTGTCGGGCAGCTCGGCGAGGGCGTGCGTCGGCACCGCGACCCGCTTCGCCCACGCCCCTTCGGGCAAGAGCCCGACGACTCGCGCCCCGACGCGGGGGCCCGAGCCGTCCGCGGCGGCGCGCTCGACCTCACCGGCCAGGTCCCAGCCCGGCCGCCAGCCGGCCGCGGCCATGGCCGAGCGCCTCACCTCGCCGCGGTTGAGCGAGACCGCCCGAACGCGCACGACCGCCTCACCGCGGTCGGGGACAGGGTCGGCCACGGGACGGATGACGAGCCGGCCCGGCGCTTCAGGATCGACGACGACGGCACGATTATCGCTCACGGGTCACCTCCGTCGAGAGGGTGTGACGATCAGGCTGCATCGGGCGGCGGCACGACGACGTCCTCGTACCGGTGCCGCTTGGTGATCAAGCGCGAATGCCCGAAGACGTCGAGGGTCACCTCGAAGGCCGGGCGCGTGATCTCGACGTGCGGCGTCCAGCAGCCCAGCCTCTGGTAGTAGGCGATCGTCGAGGCGAGCACGGCCCGGTCGATCTCGGGAAAGAACGAGGCCTCCGCCTCGGCGACCTTGGCCGCTGGCGTGTCGATGAGCCAGGCGCGCGCCTTGCGGTACGCACCCATGAAGCGCTTGGCCGTGTCCGTCCCGAGCCATTCGCGCGTCGCGGCGAGGCTCGAGAATGCGCACGGGCCGATCGCCTCGCCGACGGAGGCGACGACGTGGCCGACGCCGTCGTGCTCGAGCTGCTGCGGGGCCGGCCCCTGCTGATGGATGTAGTCGCCGTCGCCCTTTCGGAAGGCTCGATCCATCTGCCCGCTCGGAATGTCCACGGCGTGGATGGCCGTGTAGTCCAGGCCCCGCCGATGACACGCGTACTTGAACATCGCGAGCGGCTGGCCGCCGTGGTCGACGAGGACCTGCCTGCCCTTGAGCTTGTCCCAGGTGAAGGCCGGGTCGGGCGCGCGGGCGGTGAGGAAAAAGCCGTCCTTCTCGTTGATCTGGGCGAAATGGACGGCGGGCGGCCGCTGGCCCTTCTCCAGTGGACCGAAGCCCTGCGAGGGCGCCGACTGGGCGACGTGCACCGTCCCGCTCACGAGCCCCTCGATCGCCGACTTGCCGGGCGGAGCGACCGAGTGCTTCGGCTGGAACCCCGCCTCCCTCAGGAAGCCACCCGCGAGCGTGGCGATCAGCGGCGAATAGAAGGCGGAAAAGCGCGTGAACTGGATACTGATTTCGTTGCTCACCGAGACCTCCTCACGCTTTCTCGAAGTCGATCCGCTCGTACACGGGCAAGTTCTGGAGGTAGCGGCGCAGGCAGTCCAGCCCCATCTCGACCGCTCCCAGCCGCACCCACTCGCGGCCGCCGAGAATGCGACTGCGCCGGGACGCGACCTCGTGCTCGGTCGCGATCGCCAGGCAGATGGTCCCCCCGAGGTCGATCCGGTCTGCGCCCTCGTCGAGATCGATCAGCACCGCCAGCGCATGCGTGGCGCCGGTCTGGCGTCGCGCCGCGCGCGCCACGGCCTCGGCCGTCTCGCGTGTGAGCTCGCCCGTCGCTGACGCGCCCTCGAGGCCGACCGCCGCGCACACCTCGCCGAGCGCGCGCGCCACGACGCCGCGCCGGAAGACCGTGTCCGCTCCCGGGAGGTGAGCGAGGCGTGCGGCGATCGCGCCGCTCGTAAACGTCTCCACGATCGACAGCGAGCCCTGACGACTCGCGAGCTCCGCCAGGACGACGCCCTCCAGCGTCGCATCGTCTTCACTGAGGATGAAGTTGCCGAGCCGCTTGCGCACCTCCCGCTCAACCGGCGCGAGCTTCCTCCGGGTGTCGTCCGTGTCCGTGCCGCGTACGGTCAGCTTGGTCTCGAGCTGCGGATAGTGGGCCCGGAAGCCGAGCTTCACGCTCCCGTCGGGCACGAGCTCTTCCACCCCCCTGAGCAGAGCGTCGACATGCGATTCGCCGAGCCCGTACGAATGGAACCGCTTCAGCACGATGGCCGTCTGCATGCCGCTCTTCGCGAGGAGTCGTGGGATGATCTGCTCCTCGAGCATCCGATGGAGCTCGCGTGGCACCCCCGGGGTGAAGAAGAAGCGGGCCTGGCCGATGTCGAGCGCGAAGCCGCAGGCCGTGCCGATCGGGTTGTCGATCACTTCTGCGGTGGCGGGCAGCATGGCCTGCTTCCGGTTGTTGGGTGGCATCACGCGGCTGCGCCGGCGGAAGAACTCCTCCATCCGCGTGAGCCACTCGTCATTGAGAACGAGCTCGACGCCGGCGGCCTGCGCCGCGACTTCCTGGGACAGGTCGTCGACCGTGGGGCCCAGGCCGCCGTTGACGATGACCGCGTCGGCGCGTTCCCCCGCCAGCCGAAGCGCCCGCAGCAGGCTCTCCCGATCGTCACCGACCGTCGTTTCCCACCGGACCGAGAGCCCGACGTCCTCGAGCTTCTGACTGATGTAGCTGAAGTTGGTGTTGACGATCTTCCCCGTCAGGACCTCGTCACCCGTGCAGATGATCTCGATGCGCATCATTGGGACAGGATCATACACTCTCGTGTACTCTTGCGACCCATGAGTGCCACCGAGGCCCAATCGCCGCTCGACGCCGCACAGAAGCTGGCCCCTCAGATCCGGTCGTGCGCCGACGAGATCGAGGCCGCACGGGAGCTCCCGCGGCCGCTCTTCGAGGCGCTAGCGGACGCGGGGTTGTTCCACCTGGCGCTGCCACGCGCCCTCGGCTGCCCCGAGCTCGACCTGCCGACCTACATCCAGGTGATCGAGGAGCTCGGCAAGGCGGACGCGAGCACCGCCTGGACGGTCAACCAGGGCGCCATCTTCGCGACCTACGCGGCACGAATGCCGCGCCACGTCGCTCGCTCGATCTGGATCGACACGCCGCGCAGCGTCGTCGCCAACAGTCCGGCCCCGAGCGCCACGGCGGTCGTCGTCCCGGGCGGCTACCGGGTCACCGGCCGCCAGGGCTTCAGCACGGGTTGCCGGCATGCCGCGTGGGTGGCCGCGCACGCGCAGGTCGTCGAGAACGGCCACCTCAGACTGGAGGCGGACGGACAACCGGAGCGGCGCTACTTCTTCGTCCCCGTCGCCGAAGCCGAGCTTCCCGACACCTGGCACGTGCGCGGCATGCGCGGCACCGGGACTCACCACTTCGCCGTGAACGACGTCTTCGTGCCCGCGGAGCGCACCGTCCTGTCCGCCACGGCCCAACTGCTGGAGACCAGGCCGCTCTACCGGATCCCCCGGACGCTGCTGTTCGCCTCGGGCGATGCCGCGGTTGCCCTGGGACTGGCTCGCTCCTGCCTGGAAGCGTTCTCGGAGCTCGCCGGCGCCAAGACCCCGCGGGCGATGACCGGGCTGCTACGCGATCAGCCGATGGTCCAGGCGGACATCGGCCACGCCGAAGCCCACCTCCGCGCCGGCCGGGCGCTCCTGACCGAGACGGTCCGCGAGGTCTGGGCCGACGTGAGCGTCACGAACGCGATCAGCCTGGACCAGCGCGCGGCCCTGCGTCTGGCCACGACGCACGCGATTCGGCTGGCGGTCCAGGTCGTCGACACTGCCTACAACGCCGCCGGCGCGACCGCGGTCTTCGAGAGTCATCTACTCCAGCGCCATTTCCAGGACATTCACGTGATCAGTCAGCACCTGCAGGGGCGCCTCTCGCACTACGAGCTGGTCGGGCGACACTGGCTAGGACTTCCGGTCGACGAGACGCGACTCTAGCAAGTATAATCCCGGGCCACAGGGTCACTCCGAGGAGGATGTCATGAAAGATGGCCTCCGGTTCGTCGACTCCGACATGCACGTCATGGAACCTCCGGACCTCTTCGAGCGCTATCTGGACCCGACGTTCAAGGACCGCATCAGCGTGCCGGTGGGAGTCGACGGCCGCCCGTGTCGCGGCCCGGCCGGCTTGATCCTCATCGACGGGTTGCCCACCTCGGACGCCGACCTGCAGCAATACCGGAAGCGGCGCCGCCCGGGCCCGACGCAGAGCACTCAGCCCCTCTCGGGATCGCGGATCGCCGACACCGGCCGGCTGGACTTCGCCGTCGAGCGCGACTACAACGCCGAAGCCCAGGTCATGGGCATGGCGATGGAGGGCGTCGACATCGCGGTGCTCTATCCCACCACCGGCCTCTCCCTCATCGCTCGCGACCACCTCGATCCTCAGCTCTCCCTGGCCCTCTGCCAGGCGTACAACAACTGGATCCACGACTTCTGCCAGTACAGCCCCGAGCGCTTGAAGTTCGTGGCGATGCTGCCCGTGCACGACGTCCACCTCGCGTGTCGGGAACTGGTGAGGTGCGTCAGAGAGCTCGGCGCCGTCGGGTCCTTCATTCGGCCGAATCTGGTGAACGGCCACTACTGGCACTCGAACTACTGGGACCCTCTCTACAGTGCGCACCAGGAGCTCGACGTGACCTGGGGATTCCACGAGGGCGTGAGCGCCTTGTACTCCCGCATGATCGAGCTGTACGGCGAGAACCGGTTCTATCGCCACGTGGCCGCCCACTGGATCGAGATGCAGCAAGCGCTGGTCGCGATGATCATCGGCGGCGTGTTCGAGTTCCACCCGAAGCTCCGGGTGGGATTCCTCGAAGCCCAGAACTCCTGGGCGCCCGGCCTCCTGTCGCGCATCGAGTGGGACTATCCCCAGTACCGCGACTCTCACGCCCCCTATCTCTCTCTCACCCCGAGGGAGTACTTCCGGCGCAACTGCTGGGCCGCGGTCGAGGGCAGCGAGCCCGAGATCGAGGCGACGGCCGGGCTGATCGGCGCCGATCGGATGTGCGTCTCGACGGACTACCCGCACTTCGACTCGAACTTCCCCCACGTGGCGGAGAACTTGGTGAAAAATGTCCCGCGCGAGATCGCCGCGCAGATCCTCATGGGGGGTGCCTCTCTCTACGGCTTCACGGAGGCCGACTTCAAGAAGGCCGACGCCGCCGCGGCAGCGTAGGGAACGCCCGCGATGGCACGGCTCACACCCATCACCGGAAAAGACCAGGTGGCCCCGAAGGACCGTGCGATCGTCGACGCCATCGTTGCGAGCCGGGGCGCGCTGCAAGGGCCATTCACGATGTTCCTCCACTGCCCGGAGCTGGCCGGCCGCGTCGCCCACCTGGGGGCCTTCATCCGGTTCGAAGGCTCGCTCGACAAGCGCGTGCGGGTGCTGGCCGCCATGACCGTGGCCCGCGAGCTCGACGCGGTGTACATATGGGGAGCACAGATCGACGGAGGTCGGCGGCTGGGGATGCCGGAGTCCACGATCGCGGCCATCCGCGAACAGCATGACCGCGGCCTCCCGCCGGAGGACGCCCAGATCGTCGATTTCACCCGACAGCTCATCCGGAATCACCGGGTCGACGATGCCACGGTGAAGGCGCTGCGGGCGCGGTTCGGCAGCGAGGGACTGATTCAGCTGACCGGCACGATCGGCTACTACAGCATGTTGGCGATGACGGTGAACGCCTGTGAGCTGGAGGCCGGACCCGGGGCGGAAGTCCTGCCATGACGACCCAGGCACCCGAACCGCGGATGGAGCTGGAGCAGAACCTCCACATGTACCGCCAGATGGCGAAGATTCGCGCCTTCGAGGAGCAGGTGCACGAGCTCTACAAGAGCGCGAAGATGCCGGGTCTGGCCCACCTCTACGTCGGCCAGGAGGCCGTGGCGGTCGGCGTCTGCGAGGCCCTGCGCCGCGACGACTTCATCACGAGCACGCATCGCGGCCACGGCCACTGCCTGGCCAAGGGGGCGTCGGTCAACCGGATGTTCGCGGAGCTCCTCGGCAAGGAGCCGGGCTACTGCCGCGGCAAGGGCGGCTCGATGCACATCGCCGATCCCGAGACGGGCAACCTCGGCGCCAACGCCATCGTCGGCGGCTCGGCCGGCATCGCCACGGGCGCCGCGCTCTCCGCCAAGATGCGCGACACCAGCCAGGTCGCCGTGTGCTTCTTCGGCGACGGCGCGCTGGGCCAGGGCCTGCTCTACGAGGCCATGAACATGGCCGCGCTCTGGAAGCTACCCGTCATCTATGTCTGCGAGAACAACCTCTACGGCGAGTACACGCCCTGCGGCGAGACCATCGCCGGCGACATCCTCGCCCGCCCCCGGGCCCTCGGCGTCCACGCCGAAAGCGTGGACGGCCAGGACGTCCAGCTCGTCAACGCGACGATGCGCCGGCTCGTCGAGCGCGCGCGCCGCGGGGAGGGGCCGGCTTTCCTCGAGTGCAAGACCTACCGCTACTACGGCCACCACGTCGGCGACGTCAACCGCGAGTACCGCACGCGAGAGGAAGAGCGGGAGTGGATGTCGCAGCACGATCCGCTCCAGACATTGACCTCACGGCTCACGGCGCAAGGGCTCGCCGACGCGAGCGTCTTCGAGCGGATCCTCACCGACGTCAAGGCGGAGATCGACGGCGGCGTGCAGTACGCGCTGGCCGCGCCCTACCCCGAGGCGAGCGAGGTGGACGAGGACGTCTACGCGTGACGAGCGCTACTTTCCTTCCAACGCGGCGAGCGGCGCGTAGTCGGCCACCGAGCCGTGGCCGCCCGCGAACTTGACCGGCGAGATACCGGCCTTCTTCACTCCGGCGACGAGCGCGGCGAGCGGCGGCGTCAGCTTCGCGGGCAGCGGCGCGGCGCCGGGGCTCCAGATGTCGGTGGCGAATCCGAGGCGCGCGTCGGGAACATAGCCGATCAGCAGGCCGGCGGCGTGGGGGTTCTCGATCAGGTACGCGTGGACCTCCCGCTGGCCGTCGGTGAGCACACGCTTGTCCGCCACCTCGACGATCTCCGTGCGGCTCAGATCGCGCGTGGGGAGGTCGGGATTGCGCGTGAACGGCGCGGCCAGGACGCGGCGGAAATGCTCGCCGTTGCCCTTGCCGACGACGAGCGTCGCGCCCTGGGCGGCGTACGCGCGCAGACCGCCGACGTGATCCATGTGGTGATGGGTGAGCACGAGATACTTCACGGGCTTCCCGGGGAACTTCGCGCGCGCGGCGCCGAGGACCCAGTTCGAATGCCAATCGCTCACCGGCGCGTCGAACACGATCAGGTGGTCACGCATCTCGACGAGCAGGCTGTGATGGGTGCCGCCGACCACGTGCTGGACACCGGGCGCCAGCTCCACGAGCCGCAGCCCCGACGTGGCTCGCGTATCGTAGCTCGCCACGTCGGAGTCGAGGTAGGTGCCGATGAACTGTCGCCGGATGACCCACTGATACGGCACGGGGCCGGTCGCGGGCCTCGGCGCCCCCGCCTTGAACTTGACGGGAATCGTGAGCCGCTCAGCCGCGACGCGCGCGTTGATCTTGCCGTCCGTGATCTTGATCTCCGCGATCGGGCGGCCGTTCAGCTCGTACGTCCGGGTCGTGGCGACGCGCACGTCGTCGATCGTTTGCCAGTCGGCGAGCACGAGGTCATAGGTGACGTCGCCCCAGACGTTGTCATAGTCGAGCGTGCGAATGCGCGCCGGCAACCCCGTCCCCCGATCGAACATGACCGTGAACGTCTGATCGCCCGCGCGGTAGTCGACGGCGGGATAGGCGACGCCGCCGACCGCGATCTCACTGGCGTACGAGAAGCGCTCGGGGTTCCTGAGCATCTCGAGGAGCAGCAGGGACGAGCCACGTCGCAGCTCACGCTGGGTGGCGGCGAGGCGCAGCCCCGACATCGCGTGAGCGGGCGGCTTCGACTCGAGACTTTGCTTGGTGCGTCCGTTGCTGTCGATGCCGGCCACGTAGCCGGCCTCGGGCGAGACGATCTCGCTGAAGGTGAACGTGCGAGGCGCGGGATACGCGAACTTGCGCACCCAATTGATCCGCGTGACGCCGCTGCCGACGTCGGTGACCGCCTCGAACGTCGACTCGCATGCAAAGCGCATCTCGCCGCCGGCGACCATCGACTGCTCGGGCTCCCACTCGCGCACCGTCGCCTTCACCGAGAGCGTCCTGATGCCGGCCAGTGTGTAGGTCCCTCCCATCGCGTGGACGGCTCGGCTCACGAGGTCCTCGCTCCGTTGCTCCATCGTCGCGCACGACACCACGACGAGCGAGATGACGAGCATGAGCACCGCGCGCTTCATGGCTCCTCCCGTCCACCGAAGGTCGACCCGCCGGCACAGTACCCATCGAGCTCAGTCGTGTCAAGCCACGCCCTCCCGCTGCCGGTATAATCGTCGCCATGCGCGGAAGGGCGAAGACCCTGCTGATCCTCGTTGGAGCACTGCTCGCCTGCGTGGCGGTCGCGCTCGTCACGCTGCGCATCGTGGGACTCGACCCCAAGGACCGTCGGCCCGGGCTCTGGCTCACGGGCGACCTCGTCACCACGCCGGTCACCGACTGGTCCTTCACCGACAAGTACCCGACGATCTTCGTGCAGACCCGGTCCTGGTACGGGCTGCCTCACTCGGTGACCACGTCGTGCACCGCGCACAACGGTCGGCTCTACCTGACGTCCGTGTATCGTCCAGGCGGTCAGTTCCCCCGCGATCGGTTGTGGAACAGGAACATCGTCCGTGATCCGCACGTCCGTCTGAAGATCGGCGACCAGGTGTTCGACCGAACCGTGGCGCTCGTCACGGATCCGGCCGAAAAGGACGCCGTGCTCCAGACCAAGGCGCAGAAGTACCCGCGGCAGCAACTGTCCGACACGAGCCGCGTGTACGTGTTTCGCGTCCAGCCGGGCTAGCGTCATCTCCCTTCGCTGGTCGCGTCTCCTGCCGTGGTTGATCACGGCCGCCTGCTTCGCGTACCTCGGAGTGCGCCTCGAGCGGGCGGCCGCGGCCGAAGGGCAGCGGCTCCTGCCGTACCTCGCCGCGAGCTTCGCGCACGTCGCCTGGTCACGCTGGCTGATGCTGATGGTTCCCTACTGCGCGGTCTTTCTGCTCGTCGACAGCCTCGTCGTGTGGCGCGTGACCGGCTGGTTCAACGCGCGGCTCCGGTATCGCGACGTGCTGCCCATCCGCGCCAGCGCCTACATCCTCTCCATCGTCAACGAGCAGGTCAGCAAGGGCGCGATCGCGCTCTACCTGAGCCGGCGCCACCGGATTCCCGCGTGGGAGGTCGGCTCGAGCATGCTGTTCATCATGTTCTGCGAATACTATTACCTGCTCGGCTGGGCGACGGTCGGCGTGCTCCTGCAGTGGGACCGCTTCCCGAGGATGTTCCACGCGATTCCCTGGATCGCGCTGGGCTCCGCGGCGGTCTTCGTCATCGTCCACCTCTTCTTCCGCGGCAGGATCGGCGCGGGGCTCGCCGTGCGCGAGCGCCCGATCTTCCGCGCGTTCCGGATGGCGAAGCTCCGGCACTACGCCGCCGTGCTGGCGCTGCGGTCGCCGGCCATGCTGGCGGCGGTCGTCGTGTACGCGATGGCCCTCAGACTCTTTGGCGTGACCGTGGGCGTCGTCGAGATGCTCGGCTATCTCCCCGTGATCTTCTTCGGCGCGGCCACGCCCGGGCCGATGCACTCGGTGGCGATCGTGCTGTGGGTCGTGCTCTTTCCCGAGCGGCCGGGCGAGATGACCACCTTCGGCTTCGTCCAGCACAACTTCTTCGTCCTGTTCAACGCCGCGGTGGGTCTCCTCTTTCTCCGGCGGGCGACCCGGGAGCTCTTCGCGACGGTCGCGTGACCGCCCACAGGCGCTCGGCCATCGAGAGCACCGTGCTCACGACCAGCACCCAGACGAGCTTGGTGACCGCGGGTTGGAGACCGGGGAACCCGGCACGGACGAGAATATCGCCGCCGAGCGGCGCGAAGTAGAGGATGCCGTTATAGCGTCCGAGCGCGCTCGTGCGGAGCGCGCGCCCGCCATGCACCCAGTACGAGTCCACGACGTACTGCGTGAAGGCCGTCGCGACGAGGATCGGCAAGATCCAGGGGAAGGCGCCGCGGACGGCGCCCGCCACCAGGCCGCTGGTCACGAAGAAACAGTCGGCCGCGTGGTCGAACGCTCTGCCGGCGGCGGTGACCGTGTCTCGGCGGCGCGCGAGCGCGCCGTCGAGCACATCCGTCGCGATGGCCGCGGCGAGCACGAGCGCGGCGAGCGCCGCGTGACGCGCGCCGCCGCCGGTCATGAGGAACGCGAACGGCAGGGCCAGCAGAACGCGGGCGGCCGTCAACGCGTTCGCTATGGTGCAGACGGTCTTTCGCATGACGAGCGATCATATCTCGAACGGGCTGGACATGACGCTCGACACCCGGTACCGTCCGTTGGAGAGGAGGACTCCACGTGAATCGCCGCGAGCTCCTGCAGCGGGGCGCGCTCGCCGCCTTCGGACTGAGCATTCGTCCACTCCGGGCGTCGGCCCAGCCGGCGCGACGCGCCGAGGCGCGGGTGCAGCGCTACGCGACGCTCGGCCGCACCGGCATGCGGGTATCCGACATCTCTTTCGGGAGTAGCCGCCTGGGCGCCGGTGAGGGAGATACCATCCGGTACGCGTTCGATCAGGGCATCAACTACTTCGACACCGCAGACAGCTACGGCAGCGGCGACTCGGAGACGCTCATCGGGGACGTCCTGCGCGACAAGCGCGACCGGGTCTACCTCGCGTCGAAGACCTACGCGAGCCCGGGCGACCGCCGGGACTCGATGATGCGCGCGCTGGAGGGGAGCCTCCGACGGCTCCGCACCGACTACGTGGACGTCTATTTCAACCACGCCGTCAACGACCTGGAGAGGCTGAAGAACCCCGAGTGGCACGAGTTCACCACGCGCGCGAAGCAAGCGGGGAAGATCCGCTTCGTCGGAATGTCGGGCCATGCCGGACGTCTGATCGAGTGCCTCGACTACGCGCTGGACACGAACGGCGTGGACGTGATCCTGGTCGCCTACAACTTCGGCCAGGACCCCTCCTTCCATCAGAAGTTCACGGGCTCATTCGACTTCATCGCGCGCCAGCCCGAGCTGCCGCGCGTGCTGCAGAAAGCGAAGGCCAAGGGCGTGGGCGTGATCACGATGAAGACCCTGATGGGCGCGCGCCTCAACGACATGCGCCCCTTCGAGCGAGGCGGCGCCACCTTCGCGCAGGCGGCCTTCCGCTGGGTTCTCTCGAGCCCGAACGTCGACGCGCTGATCATCTCCATGACCAGTCGGGGCGTGATCGACGAGTACCTCGTGGCCTCGGGCTCGCAATCGGCGGCGGGCGAAGATCTCCCGCTGCTCCGGCGTTACGCGAGCATGAACGGAGCGTCCTACTGTCGCCACGGATGCCAGGAGTGCCTCCACGCATGTCCGCGCGGAGTGCCGATCGGCGAGGTGCTGCGGACCCGGATGTACGCCGTGGACTACGGCGACCTGAAGCTGGCCAAGAGCGAGTACGCCATGCTCTCCGCCGGCGCCGCTCCCTGCCTCTCCTGCTCGGGCCAGCCGTGCCAGGGCGCCTGTCCGCACGGCGTGCCCATCCATCGTTTCGTGGTCCCGACGCACCGGATGCTGACGGAGGAATCATGAGCGTGCGTGAGCTGACGTACGGCGAGGCGGTCAAGGAAGCGATCGCGGAGGAGATGCGGCGCGACCCGCGCGTGTTCCTCATCGGGGAAGACGTCGCGGAGGCCGGCCACCCGTTCAAGACACTGATCGGGCTGGTGCAGGAGTTCGGGACGCAACGGATCATCGACACGCCGATCTCCGAGCCCGGCTACGCCGGCATCGGCGTCGGGGCGGCGATGACGGGCATGCGGCCGATCGTCGACGTGATGTTCGGCGACTTCATCACGCTGACCATGGACCAGATGGTGAACCAGGCCGCCAAGGCGCACTACATGTCGGGCGGCAAGATCAAGGTGCCGATCGTCTTTCGCACCACGCTCGGCGCCACGCGCCGGTCGGCCGCCCAGCACTCGCAGTCGCTCCACGCCTGGGTGAGCCACATCCCGGGCCTCAAGGTGGCGCTGCCATCCGGCCCGTACGAGGCCAAGGGGCTGATGAAGACGGCCATCCGCGACGATAGCCCGGTGGTCATCTTCGAGGACAAGATGATGTACCGGGTCAAGGGGCCGGTGCCGGCCGAGGAGTACACGATCCCCTTCGGCGTGGCGGAGGTGAAGCGCGCCGGCACGGACGTCACCATCGTCGCCACCAGCAGCATGGTGGCGGTCGCCCTCGGCGCCGCCAAGCTGCTCGAGGAAGTCGGCCTCAGCGCCGAGGTGATCGACCCGCGCACGACCTGGCCGCTCGACAAGCAGGCGCTGATCGATTCGGCCAAGAAGACCTCGCGCGCCATCGTGGTGGACGAGGGCTACGAGCGCTACGGCGTCACCGCCGAGATCGCCTCGGTGATCGCGGAAGGCGCCTTCTATCACCTCGACACGCCGGTCAAGCGCATCGGCGCCATGGACGTGCCCGTGCCGTTCTCGCCGGTGCTCGAAGACCTCACCGTGCCCTCCGAGAAGATGGTCTTCGAGGCGGCGAAGGCGCTCTGCGGGAAGCGCTGAGGGTCTTCCGGCGATGCCCACCAACGTCATCATGCCGGCGCTCGAGCTGGCGCAGGAGACCGGCAAGGTCCTGCACTGGCTCAAGGCGCCGGGGGATTTGGTGAGGAAGGGCGAGTCGATCGTCGAGATCGAGACCGACAAGGTCACCGTCGAGATCGAGGCACCGGCGTCGGGGATCCTGAGCGACGTGACCGCGCGCGCGGGCGACGTGGTGCCGGTGGGTCAGGCGATCGCGCTGATCGTCGCTCCCGGCGAAGCGGCGTCGCCCCTCGCCCGCAAGGTCACCGAGCAGGAGCATTCGACCGCCGCCGCCGTCCCGGCAGCGCGCCTCGCCGCTGCGTCACCGAAAGCGCGACGACTCGCGGCCGAGCGTGGTCGCGACATCAGCGCGCTCCGCGGCTCGGGCCCTGGCGGCGCCGTCCTCGCCGCGGATGTCGCCACAGCGAAGCTCCCCGAGGTGCCGCCCGCGCGTTCGGTGGAGGCACCTGGCGTCAGCACCGTCTGGCGCATCATGGCCGAGCGAATGACCGCGAGCTGGACCACGGCGCCCCACTTCTATCTCGTCCGTGAGGTCAACGTGAGCCGTCTGGTCTCCTGGCTGGAGAAGGCGCG
>WNEQ01000943.1_pt1 | contig 15525 bp, 18 predicted proteins | sample 5399971 | NCBI WGS metagenome assembly WNEQ01 (sample SAMN13153330, study PRJNA577476) | soil metagenome | isolation source: 20 cm grassland meadow soil 2 days after 1st rain plot 5 | place: USA:California | collected 2015-09-18
TTGAGGATGCGAAAAGATGTGATTCAATGGTGACCGTTCCAATAGAGTTCTTGCAACAACTCGTGGACGAGCATCTTCCCGGAAAGGGTGTGAAGATTACGTACAGTATTACGCTGCCGCGATGGGCTGATGGACGTTCGGACCCGTTTAAGAAGACAATTATGATTCGTCCAAATTTATCCAGGAAACTGATTCTGTTTACCGCGTTGCACGAGATTGGTCACTTTATCTTGTCCGGGGACAAGTCAATCGCGCCAAAATTTACATTAGCCTTGGAAGATGCAACAACAAGGAATTCGGAATTATACTCAAAATTAGAGACGGCAAACAGTCTTCACGACATAATTGACGCTGCGACGTCGGTGCCCGGTCTGCGGTACGAGATTGTGGTGCCCTACATAAGAAATTGGTTGGATAATGAGAACGCCGTGGATCGGTGGGCTTTCGCGGAACTTGTTCGATTGAAAAAGAAGGGGTCATCTCCCATTCGCTCAAGATCCGACACACCGTGACCGTGACCCCCCAAACCTCCGAAAGAGGGTCCGAGGGCTCATTGGGACGTTTCTTGTTCCGCTCCGAGAATTGTAATGCCTTTCTTGTGGGGGTTTGTATGCTCAAACTCATCCGTTCACGCTCTCGCACTTTCATTTGCCGTGGTCTTACTCTCCTTGGCAAATTCCTCACCTTCATCAAAAGAGTTGTGATTTCTCGTGTTCAGGACGTGTGCTGACACGTTATCGTCTGCAGAAACATATCCGATAAGTCGCGATCCGGTTTCGAGTCTCAGGCGAAAAGCCCTGTCGTCTCCGCTCTCCCATAGTTCAAAGTCCTGACTGAACTCAAATCTGTCGTGGTCAGGCCGTTCAGTCTCGGTCGTCGCCTGCTGATGAACGTGGAGCCTACCTCCCTCTTTCATCTCGATACTGCCCAATCGCGTTTGAGCCTTTCAGTCGATCAATTCCAATTCTGCGACCGACATCGATGTCGATTCCTTTGAGCTGGAAGGGTTGTCGCACAGTAGGAGGCACGATAAAGATCCTGCCCACACAATAGAGGAGAAGTGCAGGAGGGGAAGTCGGTGATTGCCAGCTTCCCGCCTCTGCTACGATCAGAATCAGTCCGATGACAGTTCAGACTCAATGACTCTCTAGCGGAAAGTTTATCAAAGGTTTCTTCTGCAAGTTAATAGTACTGTATTCGGGTACGTTCGGTTATGGGAAGGGCTGCTTCCTAGCAGCGAGGAGCTTGTGACTTTAGGAGCTCGCTTGGTGTCGCTATGTTAATTTCGGGTTGGATTTGCAGACACTTCCAAGCTGGAGACACCAATAGTCCCACAGGCAAAATTTAACCTTTGCAAGTTAGTCGTACCCGCTCGCACGATCATTGTTTTTCCTCGGAATAGAATCAACCGCTCACACCTTTGGAGCGAGCATAGTCGACGATCAGGGTAAGATACACACAAACGTGAACTCTACTTATCGGCCGCCTACCGGTGTAGGTATCCATCCCAGAAAAGCAGCCGAGCATCTCAACGAAGTCTCAAGCAGTGTAATCGAGAAAGCCCTCCAAGGACCCGTAGAGAGATTCCTTCCAGACGCCGTTGGTTATTCCGCCGGACCCGGTCTCGGACCATGCCTCAGAATAGGTGCAACAATTTCGAGAGCTCTAGCTCTCTACATGGACAAACCTCTAGTCCCCGTGCACCACGGCGTAGCACACCTAGACCTTGCCATGGCTGCTGGACACTCACACGACCCCCTGGCGGTCCTAGTCTCAGGAGGACACACAGCGATCGCCGTCCACCTGAACAGACGATGGCGGATATACGGTGAGACCGAGGACATAACCATGGGAAATCTCCTTGACATGTTTGCCCGAGAGGCAAAGCTCCCATCACCCGGAGGAGTCGCCGTCGAATCAAAGGCGAAAGAAGGTCGAACCCTACTTCCCCTCCCCTACACTGTAAAGGGAAATGACGTTGCCTACTCGGGACTGCTCACCGCTGCCCTCCGTTTTCTGAACAAAGGTCAATCGCTGGCAGACATTTGCTTCTCGATCCAAGAAGTCGCATTCGCAATGCTAGCCGAGGCAGTTGAAAGGAGCCTTGTTCAGACTAGGAAGAAGGAGGTTCTAATCGCAGGCGGTGTGGCCGCCAATCAGCGTCTTCGAGAAATGATCCAGATGGTGGCAGAGGATCACGGCGCGACCTTTCATCCCGTTCCAGTCCAATACTCGGGTGATTGCGGTGCTCAGATCGCTTGCTCGGGACGGCTCGCGTTCGAGTCGGGTATCACTATTCCCGTCCCGGAAAGCTTTGTCAATCCGCGATGGCGTCTAGACGAGATTGATGTGCCATGGATTCCTCGACCTTAGACCTCCATCCTCTACACAGAGGCGCAGAAGCAGATCTCTTTCTCTCCGAGTTGCCACCTTGGAAGGCGGTTGTTAAGAGAAGAGTTCGAAAAGCCTACCGCCACGAAGAGCTAGACGCAAAGATCAGAAAGGAGAGAACGGTCAGAGAGTCATCTGCAATCCATGACGCAAAGATCGCTGGAGCGAGAACCCCAAGCATTCTCGGACTCGACCTCGAACGGTATTCCATAATCATGACATTCATAGATGGAATGGTCGCCAGGGATGCTATCGATACAATGGGCAATTCGCGTCGACTTCCTCTCCTCGAGGAGCTTGGAAGACAGGTCGGCTTTCTCCATTCAGCGGGAATTGTTCACGGCGACTTGACAACGTCAAACATTATCCTACCGGATGGCGGCAAGCCGTTCATCATAGATTTCGGAATGGCCACGAAATCCTCCGAGCCCGAGGATCGTGGAACAGACCTCCATCTGCTCCAAAGGTCGCTGATCGCTACTCATGCTCTAGATGCAACACGTTCGTTCAAACGGGTCGCGAAAGGCTATCGAGAGGCTGCTGGCGAAGAGACTACGAGATCAAGTCTTCGCAAAGCCGCGGAAATTGCACGGAGAGGAAGATACTTCGCAATCCGATAAGCGAACATTATGGTTCGTAACTCAGAACGCTCACAAGTACCAGGAAGCCCGCAGAACTCTTGACCCATTTGGAATCAGGATTCGAAAGCTCTCAATTCCGAAGACCGAGATTCAGAGCGTGGATCTTGGTGATATAGCCAAGTTTGCAGCAGAAGAAGCGGCGGAAAAATACAACCGTACTGTCCTGGTCGAAGACTCCGGGCTCTTCGTTAATGCTTTGAACGGCTTTCCTGGCCCATACTCATCATACGTCCACGCAACCATCGGCGTTCAAGGCCTCGTGCGCTTGATGAACCAAAAGCTGCGGCGAGAGGCATATTTTCAGGCGTCCCTGGCTATCGCATCGCCAAGAGGCGCCAGTCAAGAGTTCTCAGGAAGAGCATACGGCACCATATCGCACAAGCCTGCCGGAAAACAGGGCTTTGGATTTGACCCAATTTTCATTCCAAAGGGCACACGAAAGACGTTCGCCCAGGGTGGAAGCCTATTCAAGGATAGATATTCACACCGGGCTATAGCCTTCAGAAAGCTTGCACTCTGGTACGTCAAAACCAAGGTCTAAACCCATAATCGTGTCTAGCACACAGCGGAGCCCTAAAATAACGCCCTCAGCCGTGTTCCGTGAATATGTTCCGTATAGTGACAGTCGAGGACGTAGTACGGATTCCGCCACAAAAGTTCGGACACCCCATCGACGAAGTCGCCCGTGAACAGATCAAACTAAAGTACGAGAACTATGTGGACGAAGAACTAGGCTATGTCATCCTTGTAACAGACGTCGATGTTGAGACAACCGGAAAAATTCTCCCCGGCGATGGCTCAACCCATCACAAAGCCCTCTTCAAACTACTCACCTTCTTCCCAGAGCTCCATGAGGTTGTAGAGGGAGAGATCGTCGAGGTCACCGACTTTGGAGCATTCGTGAGAATAGGCCCTGAAGACGCGCTTCTACATGTATCCCAGATCATGGACGATTTCATAACCTACGACGAGAAACACGGGGTACTCGCTGGGCGTGAAAGTCATCGAAACTTAGGAAAAGGGAACATGGTCAGAGGACGAATAATCGCCGTCAGCTTCCCGCGCGGCGGCTCGGGAGGAAAAATCGGAATCACACTGCGCCAACCGTTTCTGGGAAGGATCGAATGGATTCAAGAGGACCTCAAAGGGAAGCCTCCGAAGCTGGAGCATAAGGCTTGACAGACAAAGCATGCAAGAACTGCCGCATGATAAGTGCCGGACCAGTATGTCCCAACTGCAAGTCCACCAACTTGAGCGATGACTGGACCGGTTTCGTAGTTGTATTGGAACCGGCAAACTCTGAGGTAGCCCACTTGATGCAGATCAAAGTCCCTGGAAAGTTCGCGATCAGAGTTAGATAGAAGCCGACTGGGCTGGGGGTTTCTGACCCCATCACTCATTGCGAAGATGAAACCTATCTCATTTTGGCGCGTAATCTGTGAAGCTGCAGGCCCCGCAAACCCATCTCTCGGTAGGCTGTTTGTGAGACGCCATCACGGATCCACACCTCGGACACTTTCTGTTCCTCAGCTTCGTCACTGAGCCGGAGATCTCGTAGAGCTCACTCCTCATCCGACGCTTCTTCTGTTTCGGCTTCGCCGGCGCGGGTGCTTGCGACTTTCCCTTCTCCGGTGCTGGAGGCTTTGCTTGTGCCGGTGCTTGAGACATATCTTCGACGCATCAGCCCCGCGTCATATTTAGTGTTGTTTCCGTTGCTAGTCGAAACGTTCATAAAAGCCGGGCACCGCTCGGCTGGCGGCCGATGAGAGTGAGTCTGGATGGCACAAAAATCCGTTTACGTACGATTCCAAGTTCCCAAAGAAGCCGTTGACAAGGCCTATTCACTTCTCCAGGTTGCAAAGGACACAGGAAAACTCCGAAAGGGCACAAACGAGTCGACCAAGGCAATCGAGCGAGGAATCGCCAAGCTAGTAATCATCGCAGAGGATGTTGAGCCCCCACAAGTAGTTGCCCACCTACCAATCCTATGCGAAGAGAGAAAGATCGCGTACCTTTACGTCCCTAGTAAGCTCGAGCTAGGCAAGTCCGCAGGACTAGACGTAGGTTCTGCTGCAATCTCCGTGGTTGAGCCCGGTGATGGTGCGCAGTCTCTCAAGGATCTCTTGAAGATAGTTGAGAATATCAGGAAGACCGGTGCAGGGAAGTGAGTAAGGGCAAAGACAGGTCCGACGAACCACTCATCCCGGCCGAAGTCACACAAGTTATCGGACGGACTGGAGTCACGGGAGAAGTTATCCAAGTCCGAGTAAGAGTGTTAGAAGGCCGCGACAAAGGACGAATTATCACTAGAAACGTGAAAGGCCCTATCAGACTTAACGACGTTCTCATGCTTCGAGAAACTGAGAGAGAAGCGAAAAAGATCAGGTAGAGGCGTAAGCGACGCCAAAGACGTTCAAATGTTCTTTCTGCGGAAAGAATTTTCCAAACTCCACAGGCATAATGCACGTGAAGAACGATGGGACAATACTCTACTTTTGCTCGCGCAGATGCAGAGTCAGCACTCTCTCCTTCAAGAGAGACTCTCGTAAGCTAAAGTGGACTGCTTACTACGGAAAGAGAGAGAAAGGACGCTGAGCACCCAGTCCAACACTAAGACATTCGCGTTCCTCAAACCTGAAGCCCTTCAATCGAGAGTCGCTGGGGAAGTCCTCTCCAGGCTGGAAAAGAAAGGCTTCACCATCAAACAATTGCGCCTTTACAACATATCCAAAAAGGAAGCCGAGACGCTATACGCCGTTCACAGAGGAAAACCGTTCTTTCAAGAACTCGTCGATCACGTGACGAGCGGACCCGTCGTGCTAATGATCCTTGAAGGCTCGAACGCAGTTGAGGTTCTGCGTCGAATCATTGGCGCCACTAATCCGCAGAGCGCTGATCCTGGCACCATCAGAGGCGATCTCTCGCTATCAATAACCGCCAACATGATACACGCGTCTGACAGCCTCGAGAACGCGAAGAAAGAATCTGCGATATTCTTCCACGACGGAATCTAGCACTCAGCTTCTTTCGAGGAGCTTCGATCTAGAAGTCTCTGGTCCAAGGGTTTCCCCTTCCCGATGGGGCCCTTGAAGACTTCGACTTACTGAGAGCTCTCGTAGGCCTGAGGAGCGTCATGCACGATTGCCTGAGTCAAAAGATCCTGTTTTGATCTCTCCGTCTCGACGATATGTGGCTACGACAACACCTGTGGTTGAGGTCTTACTTTCAAGAAGCTTGAACGAGGCAGGCATGGTGCCGTCGCCAAACAGTCGCTTGCCATGTCCTACCGTAACCGGGTATATTTTCAAACGGAACTCATCAACGAGATCGTGTTTTAGAAGAGTTTGAATAAGGTTAGAACTACCGTGAACCTGCAATTCATGCCCATCCCCTCTCTTAAGTTTCCTAATCTCTTCGGGGATGTTACCCGTCACGAGCGTAGAATTGTTCCAATCAAGCTTCCTAAGGGTTCTGGAGACGACGTACTTTCTCGCGTTGTTTAGTCCGTCCGCGCCTGGGTTGTCTTTTGCCTTCGGCCAATAAGCTGCGAATATCTCATAGGTCTTTCGGCCAAGCAAGAGATCGTATGGATTTCCCATTTGCTCACCCATTACCTTTCCCATGAAATCATCCCAGTAGCCCACGGACCATCCTCCATGCTTGAAATTGCCACTTGTATCCTCGTCGGGTCCGCCTGGGGCCTGCATAATTCCATCAAGCGTTACAAATGATAACACAACAATTTTTCTGATGGCTCATTCCTCAACTACTTTTTTTCGCTATGGACTCTCAACCGTCTCATTATCAATTCTTCACTCCGTAAGAAGCTTTCACTTCAGATTGCGACTTGGCTTGGTTTATCCCTTCGAAATCGTTCGATTGGGTTTCATCGTTTGATATTGCCCTCCTGAAAATCATGGTTTAATACTGACATCAGAAAACTGAGAGGCAATATGGAGCCCTCCCAGATATGCCCATTCGCTCACCCATTGCAGTCGTTCTCGGCCACGTGGACCATGGGAAAACCACGCTCCTAGACAAGATCAGAGGCACTTCCGTAGCCGCCCGAGAACCAGGCAAGATCACTCAGTGGATTGGAGCGAGTCTCATCCCGGCTCAGACCATAGTCAAAATCTGTGGACCCCTTCTCATCAGATTTAACCTCAAAATCGAAGTTCCAGGAATACTGTTTATCGACACCCCAGGCCATGAAACGTTCAGCAACTTACGGAAGCGGGGAGGATCAGCTGCAGACGTCGCCGTGCTCGTCATCGATCTCACGAAGGGAATCGAGCCTCAAACCGTGGAGTCCTTGAACATTCTGAAGGCTCGCAAGACCCCGTTTCTCGTCTGTTGCAACAAGATCGACGCTATACCCGGATGGAAATCTTCACCCGACGGCTCGTTTCTTGCTAACACAGAAAACCAGCGTCCGGAAGTCTTGACCGATCTCGATAACCGACTCTACACGATGATGGGAACCCTCTCAAGATACCAGTTCCGCGCTGATCGGTTCGACAGGATCAAGGACTTCTCCAAGACCATCGCCCTCGTACCCTCAAGCGCCAAGACAGGTGAGGGATTGCCAGAGCTCATGGCCATGCTTGTGGGACTCACCCAGATTTACATGAAAGGAGAACTAACCACCACTGCGGGTCCGGCGGAAGGAACCGTTCTAGAGGTGAAAGAAGAACCTGGGCTGGGAGTCACTATTGACGCTATGATCTTTGACGGAACCATCAAGGTGGATGACGAGATCGTGTTGGCAGGACGAAACGGAGTCATACGGACGCGAGTTCGGGCTCTACTGGTGCCAAAGCCTCTCGACGAGATCCGGGACCCCAGGGACAAGTTCAGCCATGTAGAACATGTCGACGCCGCCGCGGGAATCAAGGTTGCCGCCCAAGGCCTCGATGACGCAATCGCCGGGTCCCCCATCTACGGTGTAGATACTCCGTCGCGGCGAGCAGAACTAGAGAAGAAGGTGCTTAGCGAAGTGGAATCAGTCAAGGTCAGCACCGATCGAAGCGGTGTCATCGTGAAAGCAGATGCGCTAGGCTCGCTGGAGGCGCTCACAACATCCCTTACGGTTTCCAAGGTACCCATCCGTCTCGCAGACGTGGGCGAAATATCTAGGCGAGACGTGGTCGAGGCTAAGGCCGTTCGAGCAAAAGACCCCTACCTTGCCGCGATTCTCGGATTCAACGTCAAACTATTGCCCGACGCCGAAGAAGAGATCAAAGAAACAGGAATACCTGTATTCAGAGCCGACATAATTTATCGGGTCTTGGAAGATTACTCTAGATGGGTCGAGGCTCAAAGGAGCGCCGGTGTTAAGGCCGAAATGGAGCTCCTGATTCGGCCTGGCAAGATGAAGATTCTGAAAGGATTCGTCTTCCGCAGAAACGATCCAGCAATAGTCGGAGTCGAAGTGCTGGAAGGAACAATCAAACCGAAGTATCCAGTGATCAACAGCAGCGGAAAACGCATCGGCGTAGTCCTAAGAGTCCAAGACCAAGGAAAAGATGTCCCAGAGGTCGGAGCGGGGAAGCAAGTTGCCGTTTCCATCGACAAACCAATCGTAGGCAGACACATCTTCGAAGGAGACGTTCTCTACATCGACGTCCCCACGAAGCATGCGAAGACGCTTTCTTCAAAGTTCAGAGACTATCTTTCCCCGGCAGAACTTGCACTGTTGGACGAGCTGGCCAATATTGCCGCGAAAAATCCTTCGGGACCGATGGCGTGACCTCGAAGGACATTTATTAACGGCCTCGGAGGACTCCGGTTCCATCCGGAGTCAATCTAGAGAAAATGGCGAAATTCCAGCTCATAGTATCCGATCCCGTGAGCAAGACCTCTAAGGCCGCGACTATTGAAGGGGCCAAGGCTCAGGCGCTTGTAGGAAAGTCGATCGGGGATGAGGTCGATGGGAAACTTCTCGGGATCGGAAACATGAGGCTCAAAATTACCGGTGGCACCGATAAGGATGGAATTCCGATGCGTTTCGATATTCAAGGTGGAGCTAAGAAGCGAGCGATTCTTTCAGGTGGAGTAGGCTTCAAGCCAAACGACCGTGGCGAAAGAAGGAGAAAGTTAGTTCGCGGACGGGTAGTTGGCGAGGATACCTTGCAAGTCAATAGCGTGGTTATGGCAGAGGCAGCTCCTGCAACGCCAAAGACTTCAGCTCCAGAGAAGAAGGCTGAGCCAGCTAAGCCAGCTCAGAGGCCACTGGAGGCTAAGGGTTGAGCGTGGAAATAGTCTCTGAGCACGTCAACGCTTTGCTGGGCAGAAAGGATGCGAAGTTGATTGTCCATCACGAGGGAACCGGGACTCCCGATCGTTTAGCCATCAGAAAGATTGCCTCTGATCACTTCAAGACGCCGCAGGAAAAGGTCTTTGTTCGAAGCGTCCGGACGAGGACAGGTGGGTCTTCAGCAGTCTGCCAGGTCGAAGTGTATGGCGATTCGAAAGTTGCCGGGCAAATTGTTCCTGCTTATGTGAAGAATCGAAATCTTCCACCTGGACAGAGAGTTTCTCGGAAGAAGGGACCTGAAGACGAGAAACCTGCTGCTCCCGCGCCAAAGGCTGCAACTCCTGAAAAGAAGGCTGAGCCCGCAAAACCAGCCGCCCCGGCAAAAGAGTCAAAGCCAGCGGCCGCCGAAACAAAGCCTTCAACGAAACTCGAGACAAAGCCTTCGGCGAAACCTGACGCGAAGCCCGCTGCAAAGCCAGCAGCAAAACCGGACAGCAAACCGAAAGCCTAGACGGTTGCCTTCCAGGAAGACTATCGGACGGAAATGGCCCAATAGCCTCACATGAAGCGGTTGTCCCGGAAATTCGGAGCTCAGAAATCGGCTATTATCAGCCCTGATCTCGATTCTAACAGCCCCTCCCTACGCAGCCCAAGAAAACGTTCGTGACGGGACGACGAAACCTCAAGTTTCGCCCTGCCATCTAAGCGTGGACCGCGCCCTGAATCGTTCTTCTCGCTTATAATACCTGCCCAGTCAGCAAATGTTCTCCTGGGGGAGGGGGTCTTAGCGACCCGACCTCGCGACACACAACTGGACAGTCCAGACAGGATACGGAACCGAATTGATCTGAAGGGTCGATCGGTCTAGTTTTCGATTCATGCCCTGTGAGCCGAGCTGACTACGCTCACAATATCTCGCGCTTTGAGCACGTAGTTGTCGGAGAGACGCATACCATTTCGAGCATTGATTCCATACAGCATTTGCTCTCCGATCTCCGTGTGAATCCTCAACGCCAGCTCCTTGAGAGTCGTCCCATTAGGAACCAGATACGCGTCTGGAAGAACGTTTCCCGCATGATCCGTGAACTTTTCAGGATTCTCAACCGGATAAACCACAATCATATTCAAGAGATTGAGAAAAGCTGAGTTGATACACGCCTGAACCCCAGTTGATCCAATCGGTTTCAGGACTTTTTCTCGAATCATCTCTAGAGCAGCCTTCTGCTCAGGGCTAACCGCTCTTGGATCAAGGAGACGAAAGTCAGCGTCTCCCGGTTTGTATTCTATCAATCGTTTTTCCGCCGCCCTCCGCAACGCTAGCTCCGCCTCTGCAGAAACCGGAATCGTCAGCTCTCCAGTCTGTTTCAGTCGACTGACATTTCCCGTCGATGTTGGCAAGTCTATCTTGTTGGCGGCGAGCAACAAGGGTTTCGCTTCCTTCCTGATAATGTCAACCAGACCTAGCAGGTTCTCCCTGGTCCATCCACTTGGTTTTCCCTTCAGGCCTGCGCGTTTGATCCCGTTCTCGGCCTGGCTCTTGCTCACCCCAAGCCCGCTGAGACGGTCAGAAACCAAAGACGCCGGATCTTCTCCAGCCATCTCCATCTTCCGCGCTGTCTTCTCCCAGTCCTTACCTACTATCCGGAGCATCCACAGCTTCAGCTCAGTTTCGAGAAAAGCGACATCGTCAACCGGGTTGTGGGCACCAGGCTGAGTCAGCTTTCCCTCGGAGTCAGTAGACCCTGACGCGTCAACTACGTGAATCAGCGAATCAGCTTTTCGCAGCTCGTCAAGGAACTGGTTTCCAAGCCCTCTTCCCTCCGACGCGCCAGGCACCAATCCGGGAAGATCGATGATGTCGATCGGTATGAATCGTTCTCCGTCGATGCATCGTGAGTTCTGAGGCTCATCCTCTAGTCCAAGGTCTTTGCAGACACACTCTGTTCTAAGATACGAAATTCCATGGTTCGGCTTGATAGTAGTGAACGGATAGTTTGCGATTGGCACCAGTGTCAGAGTTGCGGCGCTGAAGAATGTGCTTTTTCCCGCGTTGGGCTTTCCTACAATACCGACCTGCACACTGGACCACGAATCATGATACGTGAGAGATGCCGGTGATTCTCAGGCCAGCACTCTTGACCTTGTAACGGATATTCAGCGATACCAAGAGCGCCGTCAACTGTTCGACAGTCCGCGAGTTTTCCAGCCGGCCCGCATCAAAGCCACGCGCCCCTGCAATCCCCTTTACGAGATCCAGAACAATCTTCTTCGCATTCTCATCATCAGAGCATACGAGGACATCGCAGTCGACAGGTTTCGAAGGATCTTTGAGGAGTTCCGCGCTCACGTTGTTGAATGCTGTGACAACGCTGACCGTGTTTGGCACAACCGAGGCTGCGAGTTCTCCCGCGGACCCCGGCCAGACTCCCACTGTGCGAGTAGCCCGGCCACCGATCGCTGTCTCAAGGGGAACAGACACATTGACCAAGACTTGGCCCGATCTGAATTTTGGCTTGACCGTACGAAGCGTATCGATCAACGCTGCAAAAGGCACTGTTACAACTATCACGTCACCCTGTGAGACAGCGTCCTCGTTGCTAACTCCCGACACCCGAACTGGGCGTCCAGCGGTTCGGATAATCGTCTTTGCAGCCTCGGCCGCCCTATCAGGACTTCTGGAACCCACGACTACTTGGTGTCCGGTGATTGCCCATCGGAGCGCGAGCCCGAAACCCTCCTCTCCGGCTCCGCCTAGCACCGCTATCTTGCGATTCTCCGTTTTGTTCTCCGCCCTACCGACTTACCAGGAAGAGGTTTGATCAATCCCTTTCGCATGAGCAGTTCCGTTGACTTTCGAGCATGGCTTATGATCGTGGTAGCTCTTTCATAGAGTTCTTTTCGGGTGAGCTTGAGTCTCGCCAATCCCTGTCTGACCGCTTCAGCTCCGACTGCGGCAGCCTCCCGAGGAAATACTTCCCAGTGACTCATGCTGGGCAGAATCTTGTCCTCATCTATTCCCATCTCTTCCGCAATCTTCGCCAACTCGTTAGCGGCGGCTATGCACATCTCGTCGCTGATCATCTTTGCTCTAACATCTAGGGTACCCCTGAAGATTCCCGGAAATCCAAGAGAGTTGTTGACCTGGTTGGGAAAATCCGATCTGCCCGTTGCAACAATCTTTGCGCCGGCCTCTTTTGCTTCCCAGGGCCAAACTTCAGGAATAGGATTAGCGCAAGCGAAAATAATCGAGTCATCCGCCATCGTCGAGATCATTCCTTTCGGAACCACTCCAGGGCCCGGTGTTGACATTGCAATCAAGACGTCTGCTCCTTTTAGCGCTTCCGAGAAGCCTCCAGTGCGCCCTTGTGAGTTTGTCTTCAAGCACATTTGCCATTTCGCGTGGTACTCCTTCTCCAGTTCTGTCCGTTGCAGATTGAGGATTCCTGTATGGTCCACCATGATGATGTTCCCGGGCGAAACTCCGGCCTCAATGATTATCCGCGCGACTGCTATGTTCGCCGCCCCTGCCCCAAGCATACAAATCGACGCGTTTCCGATCTTCTTACCCACAACTTTCAGCGCGTTGATGAGACCGGCACAGACGACCGTTCCCGTCCCCTGTTGATCGTCATGCCACACTGGTATTCGAAGGTCCTGTTTCAGAGCATCCAGAACGTCAAAACACTTCGGCTGCGATATGTCTTCCAGATTTATCCCACCGAAAGATGGTTGCAACCATCGGACCGCGTTCTCAATCTCGTCAGGCTTTTTGGTGCCGAGACAAATAGGGTAAGCGTCGACTCCTCCCAAATACTTGAACAATAGGCTCTTTCCCTCCATCACGGGAAGCCCGGCCTCTGGGCCGATGTCTCCGAGACCAAGCACACGAGTGCCGTCAGTAACTATCGCGATGCTGTTCCACTTGTTAGTGTAATCATACACCTTGTCCGGGCTTTTCTGAATCTCCTTGCAAGGGTCCGCGACACCTGGCGTATACCAGATTGCAAAGTCATCGTAGGAATCAACCGGAACCTTCGAAACGATCTCTATCTTCCCTTGATAGAAAGGGTGATACTTCATCGAGAGCTTAGCAGGAGCATAAGCTCGTTTCAGCAACGCTGTGTCTTGAGCCAATCCTGGCCTGTCACTTCTACGGGAAAGCTGGTTCGCAAACCGGCCTGATTTAACGCTGTTGAAAGCAAAACCGCCAGTAATCCTTATCAGGGATTCGACAGTGGATGCGACTGCGGACAAGACTTGTCGTATTCCCACCTTGCAAACCAATGGAGAGAGAAAACACCCGAGCTCAAGGAATGGCTGCGGCTCTCAGTAGTTGGTTGGAGAAAGGAACCCGTCGTCAAACGGATTGAGTATCCCACAAGACTAGATCGAGCACGGAGCCTGGGATACAAAGCGAAACAGGGGATCGTCCTCGTCCGGGTCCGAGTCAGGAGAGGCGGCGCAAAGAAACCCCGTCCCATCTCCGGAAGACGACAGAAGGCAATGGGTGTCTCGAAATTCACCAGAAGCCTCTCTCTTCAAAGAATAGCGGAAAAACGCGCCAACAGAAAATACGTCAACCTTACAGTCCTACACTCGTACTACTTGTATTCAGACGGCATTCACCACTGGTACGAAGTAATACTTGCTGACAAGAATCACCCTGCTCTCGCTGATTAGCACAGAGAGAAGTTCAGTCCATCGTCAGAATCACCGATACTGCCGGTCGCAAACACATGAAATTCTATGAGACCAGCACCCAATCGGCGCATCGTAAGCCCAAGGAGAGCAGATGAATCCGGACCCGCTGAACAGGATAGCCATGATCGGGCGTAAAGTAGACCCTGTCATTTTCAAGACATTGGCCGAGGCCTCCTCTTCCACTTTTCAATCCCCCGTAACTTACCATTTCAAAACCGGCGGCAAAAGAATGCGAGCCACACTCGTTCTTCTAGCATGCGCGGCCTGTGGCGGAAGAATTGAAGATGGAATGAATCCTGCGGCCCTGGTCGAGATGATTCACAATTATTCGCTAGTAATGGACGATCTCATAGATCGAGGCCTCGTGAGAAGAGGGAAACCAACCGTGAGAGTCAAGTTCGGAGACTCAGTCGCATTATTGATTGCGATGCTTTACCGTGAAGCTCTCGACGATCTGATTGAGAAATGCGTCTCACCCGACAAGACAAGAGTGGTCGCGGTGCAGGCAATGAAGGACATCATTGAAGGAGAGAGGCTTGACATCATGTTCGAACAAGCCGGGAGAGAGGACCCCTATCTCAAAGCCCATCGCACTCTCAACCCGAGCTTCGCCCTCTACATTGAGATGATAGGAAAGAAGACCGCGGCTCTCTTCAAAGCTGCCTCCCAGATAGGAGCATACTCCGGGCGAGCGAACGCTAGAATTGCGCGATCCTTGGGGGAATTCGGATGGAAGGCGGGCCTTGCATTTCAGATAATGGATGATGTTCTGGACATATGCGGAGAAGAGACAGGGAAACAGATCGGTAAAGACATTGTCGAACACAAGCTAGGAAACGCGGTGATATTGACCGCCCTCAGATACCTGCCCCGTCCTAAGAAGTCAGAGATTCTTAGTACATTAAGGTCAGAAAAGGTGTCGCAAGCCATGCTCATGAGGGCGAGACAACTAGTTATGGAGACGCCTGCAGAGAAGGATTGCAGAGAAATCGCCGGAAAGTACTTGCAGGAAGCTAAAGCTCACCTATCCGTTCTAGGAAAGTCCGCCTATAGAGATGGACTGGCTACGCTCTCTGAGGCGATTGTTTCACGGACTTTCTAGACTTCTTCCAAGGAACGAATCTGGTCCCGATCGACCCGGTTTGGTCGAGGATCATTCTAAGCGCGTTCTTCTCCCTTAGGTTGAAAATGTAGCACTCGCATCCGTTCTTGGCAAGCCAAATGGCCTGTTTCACCTTCTCGCCCATGCTGCCGGTAGCATCGGTGGAAGGGCTTCGTGAGGCGCTCAATACCGAGCGAAAGTTTTCGGAGTTCACTTCAGGAATGAGAGTGGCATTCGGAAAATTCTTCGGATTCGCGGAGTAAACACCATCGACATCACACCCGAACAATACTCTGAAAGCTCCCATCTTCGATCCAATCAGGAGGCAATGCGATCCCCCGATAGGACGCCGATCCCCCGAGACTCGTCGAACACCAGATCACCATGCAACAACGGTGTGAGCCCGACATCCAACGACTTTCGTATCGGATCTA
>WNEQ01000944.1_pt1 | contig 15513 bp, 16 predicted proteins | sample 5399971 | NCBI WGS metagenome assembly WNEQ01 (sample SAMN13153330, study PRJNA577476) | soil metagenome | isolation source: 20 cm grassland meadow soil 2 days after 1st rain plot 5 | place: USA:California | collected 2015-09-18
CGGGGCCAAAGATTGAAACGATAAGCGTGAAGTCAAGCATCAACCGAGTGAGAATCGCAAGGCTCGCCATAGGAGACGAAGCAGTGCCGAGGGCGACGTTCGACCTTGCCGCCGAGATGAATGAGATTGGGGTCGTCGACGGGCGGCTGCGCGTCAAGTACCTAATTGCTCTGGAGACCTACCCCTCTGTTCAGAGGGCGGAGATCGAGGGGGTGGCCACGATTTCGGGGGAGAGGTTCGCTTCCGTCAGAGACCAAGTCATCGAGGAGGGGAGGATCACGAAAGTTGCACTCTTGATATACCGGAACGAATTCCAGGTGCTGTACCTTCTTCTGAAGTCGATGGGGTTGGAAGCACCCTCTCCTTGGCTCATAAGGGATGTCCATCTCCTCTCGACACCGACTGAACAGATAGAGGCCACCCCGACAGAATTGCCTGCAGCCGTTGTCCCCCAGCAGGTATAGAAAGCCGAATAGAAGCCGAGCCATCTCTTCCTAAGTTGATTCGGTGAAAGCTTGGCAATCGAAAATCCCTGGTTCCCCCCGGACCGGGTTAGACAAGCTCCGCATTACTCAACCGTCCGATCGAGGGCTGGGAAGCGTCGTCTGCTTCGGACTTTGGCATGTGGCGCCGCGTTATCTCGGGTGGCCCCCGCCCATCCCTCTCACGTGGCGTCTCACGGGAGCGCTGTCGCTGAAACGTTGCCCTTTTCCATAAGAACCGCCCTCCAGATTCTCTGAACGAACCCAAGAAGGATATATGACGACGAACCCTCCATAAGCGTCGCATTGATTCGAAGGTCTAAACTCGAAGTCTTCATGGACATAATGAAGGTGGTGGCTGAGGAACGCGAGATGAGGAGGACGCGCATAATGTACAAGGCAAACCTCGCGTGGAAGGTCCTCAACGAGGCCCTCGACAGCATGGAGAAGAGGGGGATGCTCCTGAGCGAGGAGACGCCTTCGGGTGTGTTCGTCAAGCTTACCCCGACCGGGAAGGAGATCCTCGACCGTTTCTGCGAGGTGGAGTCCGTCTTCGTGGAGAGAAACGACGCCGCGATCCAGGTCATGTACCCCACGACGAAGATGAACGCTCTGCGCTAGCTAGCTAGCGCCTTATCCTTTCATTCTCAGGTGGTGCAGCAAACTCCCTTGAGCTCGCGACCTTGACGACCTTCAGGAGACCCGGCGAGGGATATGGTATCCTCAGAGAACCGGCGAGAAGATAGAGCATCGCGTAGACTTTCTTGTAGATGCTCATGAAGACAGGTGGGGTGGATCCCGCCTCTTTCCCCGCGAGGAGTCGCTCTATCTCCTGCTCCTCCCCGATTAACTTCGCGACGCCCGAGATATCAATCTTGGCCAACTGAGGGGCGGTCTGAATATCTATGCTGAACCTCATCACGAGCTGCCCTGGGCTTCTGTCAGTCTCGTTCAGAGAGGCGGTCACCTCGAAGGCGACCTCCGAACTGTCCTTCGCGTCCTCGGAGAGCCGTGCGGCTTCTACGCTCCTGATTAGGACCTCGACTTCGACCATCTGCTACATGTGCTCCGCTTTTGATTTTAGGGGGCTTCTTTGAATTTAAACCTACACGGACCATCATTACAGACTGTGAATCCATAACCGTTTAATTTCCAGATGGACGATTATTCTCGATGGAACGCCCTGAGGAGAGGCGCACCGTTATCACTACAAAAGCTGAAGGCGGTGGTGCCAGACTTACAGTTAAGCTCTCGATGACCCCTCGAGCGGGGGAGCAGTCGCTCAAAGACAAGTATGGGGTAGCGAAATACGACCTCGGGCTTGGATACGATGTTCCCGAGGGCCTGAGGAGCATGATCCCCAGGAATGTCCCTGATTACGTCGACGAGGGGGAGAACTACGTCGAGAGAATAATGCGCGCCCTCTACTACTTCAAGCAGTGCGCTCTGATCGGCCCGAGCGGCACAGGCAAGACTCACATCGTCTACCTCGTCGCGAAGATAGCGGGGATCCCGCTCTGGGAGATCAACTGCGGTCTCCAGACATCGGTCTACGACATGTTCGGCCGCTTCGTGGGCCTGGGGAAGGATAACTGGATCGACGGGCTGATCGTTTCATGGTGCAGGCAGGGGGGCATCCTCTACCTCGACGAGGCGAATATGATGAAGCAGGACGTCGCAACGAGGCTGAACCCCATCCTTGACACGAGAGGGCATCTCGTCCTCAACGAGAAAGACAACGAGATGATCCCGAGGAATCCATTCGGTTACGTCATAATCAGCATGAATCCATACTCCTCGGAATTTGCGGGCACGAAGCCACTCAACGCTGCCTTCAGGAGGAGAATGTCGGGGTGGGTAGACTTCGATTATCTGAGCGTGGGCGCGAAGATTTCTCAGAGGGAGGTGTCCCTCCTCTCCGAGAGGGTGAAGATCCCGAGGGACGTCGCGGAGAAGATCGTCAGGGTCGCCGCCGAGATAAGGAAGAGGTACAAGAGCGGGGACCTCCCTTACGGTCCCTCCGTCGGAGACCTCGTCAACTGGGCGACACTCGTCGCGGACGGTCTCACCCCGATGGCAGCCGCTGAGGAGACTATCATCTCCCTCACCTCCGATGATGCTGAGATTCAGCGGACCGTGAGGAGAATAGTCGACATGGTAGTCGGTTCGGGAGGAGGAGGGAAGGTGGTAGAGAAGACTGAAGCTCCTTGATTTCGCGTGGAATACAGCAACGAGTCTAGGGCAGCGGGACTACGATACCCTCAGGCTCATCCTCGACGAAAACCTCGCCAACCCCACGCTGAGCAGCGACAAGAGGGGATACGTGATCAGGCTCCCGACCCCTCGTGCAGTAAAAGACAAGTTCTACGCCCTGCAGGGGCTCTACACGGACCAGGATGAGAGCTCCTGGGTCACACTCTGGAAGCTCTTCAAGGCCTCGCTATATCACACCGCTCTGCACGCCGCCTACTCCGATTTCGGCCGCTATGCGGTCTGGGCGAAGGGGAAAGACCTCACTCTAGCCACCTACTCGGTCTCGCTTATCGAGGACCTTCACGTCACGGCCCAGGCGGCCAAGCGCTGGCCTGGAATCCTCCCGGATATCGCATACGCAAACTACATCTCGGGGCTGAGGGCGACGGACCCCGCTGCGGTGGGGAGGGGGTCTCTGAGGGACGCGGCCTCGCTTCTCCTGGCGGTGTGGGGAATCGGTCGGCGAGGCAACGACTCTTCGGAGGAGGGAAGAAAGAGAGAGGCCTTCGCCTCGAAGCTACGCTCGACGGTCAACGCGGCGGTGAACATGAAGGCAGACGAGAGAAAGGACCTTCTCCTGTCGGCGACCCACGAGGTCTACTTTCAAGTCGCGGGAGGCGGGAGGCTCCCTGAGATCCCTTTCCTCCCTCACACGGAGGCTCACGGCGAGACAAGCCTCTTCGACTCCAAACTCGTGGAGAGGCCCGATGATGCCGCACTCTTGGATTCCGCTTACCAGACTCTTGGGCTCACACGCGGAGCTGGAGAGCAGCAATTGATGAAGCAGGAGGCGACGGATGCTTACCTTGACATGCAGACGAACAACGACAGGCTCTCGATGATGAAGTCGACTTATGAAAGTCTGGCCGGAACCACAAGGCTCGAAAGCGTTGAAATCCCGCAGGGGGATTACGGGATGTTTCTGAGGGTGAAGACGGCCCTCTCCGGCCCGATATCGAACGTGAAGAACCAGCTTCGCCAGGTGAGAAACGTCCTCGACGAGACGGGTGGACACGAGGGCGGGCAGCTCGACCTCCCCGAGGCAATGCAGGTCGTCGCCTCCAAAGCGAGGAGGTCTGACGTCTTCGTGAGACTGGAGAACGTCCACAAGGACGAGGCCTGGGCGATCATGATCGACGCGAGCAAGAGCATCTCTTCCTTCTCCCATGAAGTGAAGGGGATAGCCACCTGCCTCGGGGAGGTGGCGAACGAACTTGTTTCGAAGCCGGACCAGTGGGCAATGTATTCCTTCAACAATACCTTCGAGATAGTGAAGGATTTCGAGGAGGACTACGCCATTACCACGAAGGCGAGGTTGGGCGCGCTTACGCAGAGGAATATGACACTCCTCCCCGACGCGATGCGAGTGGTGCAAGGCGCCCTGGCTTCGAAATCCGCGGACATCCGCATCTTGGTGCTCGTCTCTGACGGCTTTCCGACGGGATACGTAGGAATCGAAAAGAAGCTCGTCGAGACGATCAAGGAGATCTCAAAGTCGGGGACTCTGCTGATAGGAGTCGGGATAAACAGCCGCGAGATCGAAGAGTACTTCACGGTGCACTGCGTCCTGGACAGCCCCTACCAGATGATGAAGACGTTCGTTAAGGCTTACCTGGAACTGTCGTCGATGTTCTAGTTCAGATTACCTTGTAGCTCGCCGAGAAGGCGAACGTGTCCCTCTTCGCGTCGGGGTTCTGGGCGATTATCCTCTCCGGGATTCCGTTCCGGAGGAAGAGGAGGTAGATCATGTTCTCCGGGATGACGCTGTTCGCGCCCTGCTCGAAGGAGCTGAGCGCCGCGGTCGCGCTCGCGAGTTTTTGCTTGATGTCGTCGTGGGCCTGGTACATGACCTCAGTCATCGCGCGGGCAGGGTCGCTGACGTTCACCATCATGGTGCCCAGCTTCGTCCATCCCTTCGAGACATTCTTCCCCTTCGGGTCGATCTTGGCCGCTTCTTGAGGGTTCGTCCTCATGAGTGTGCCGAGCCTGTCACCGTATTTCTCTGCCTCCTTCTGATATCCCTCGAGGAGCGCCTTCAAGAATTTCACAATTTCGTCTCTTGAATAGAACTTCACGATTTTCGACGGGAGTTCGAACTGCTGCTGAGGCAAGTGGGTCTCTCCCCTCTCTCTTCTTTCTTTCTTCCCCTACTGCTCGCTGGCTATCGAGTTCTGCACCAGGTCCTCCTCGGCGTCCGCTACCGCCGGCCGGGCCTGTCTCACCATTCCTCCCGCCTTCTTCATCTCCTTCAGTACTCTCTCGAGAAGCTCCACACGCGCACCGATCTCCCTCCGGCGCTCTGAGACAATTCTTCCTATCTCGGGGGTGGCGTCTTGAACGATAGCAAGAACGTCCTTTGCGGGGAATCGCGACAACGGCACCGAGAGGGGCTTTCCGCCCTCCTCATGAATGATTACAACGCCGTCCGAAGCGAGGAACGCCTCCTTCGCCTTGCTGCGGAAGATGCCCAGGGCGGCTACGTGGAGGGGGATCGCGGAATCAATCCCTGATTGCAGGGCCTTTAGAGAATCAATGAGCTTCAAGATGTAGTTCCTCTCCATCTCGTCCAGTTCCGAGAGCTGCGCGTACTCGCTCTGCAAGGCCGTGAGCTGGGAGACTATCGAATCATCCAGTCCAGAATCGGACTTGGCCTGCGGCAAGATGGCTCTAAAGTGGCCTTTGCGCCTAAATAGCTTTGTGGACCTGTAATCTAGGTCTTACTTGGCCGGGAGCCCGTCCATGAATGAGCGGAACAGGAGGGGGAGGTTGTTCAGAGCCACGATGTACAGCAAGAGGGAATCTGCCGCGATGAGGCTGACTAGGGCGACGAACTTGACCAGCCTTATCTCGTACGGATGGGTCTCGAACTTGTCCCCGGCGAAGACGAGGTAGAATAGGGGTATCGTGGGAAGATACTTCAGGGCGAGGGCGAGGAGGAAGCCGATGAATTTCATGGAGAAGAGTGTGCCTGCGATGGGGTTCAGCTCCATGAAGAACTGGCCCTGGCTAAGGGCGATCAGGGTGGAATACACGTCGAGGAACTCCAGGCAGACGAACCCGACGAGAAGGGGCCACAGGATGTTGTTGACCGTCTTCAGGTCGAGACCGAGGATGAAGTCCCTATCGCGGTCGCGCGTTCCGGTGAACCGTCGGCCGAGTGACCAGCCCATTGGTTTCACGTAGCTCGCCAGGGTATTTAGGCAATTTGGACCTATCGAGAAGTCCGATGACCAACCTTTGCTTTTTCGGAACTGTCGTGAATCCGTCGAGGTTGGGCGGACGGACGCTCCTCAACACACCCAAGCTCTCAGCTGTCGTTAGCCGCGGTCCTTCATTTGCTGCGTGCAGGCTGAGCCGGGTGGAGTGGAAATCCATATCCAGCTTCAACAAGGGATATGAAAACGTCCTACCCGTTCCCCAATCGCGGCCGAGAATGGGTGAAGCGAGACGAAGAGAAAGGAGAGCCATCTCTTCCGTCATGGCGACGGTGATCATCATAGCCCTCACGCTCGTCGCGTCTTACTCCATCTCTAGATTCATCTTCGGGATCTCCCCGGCGACGGGTAATGCGAGCCAGGTGTCCGTGACAAGGGCGTCAATTGCAGCGGCAGACTTCAAGTCGAGTTTCACCGGCACTCGATTCGACTGTGGCTCTCCAGCCGGTAGCTACTTGACGGTCTCCAACATGGGAACCGTTGCAGTAACGGTGATTTCGGTGACTCTCACCTGGGCAGGGTTGACCAACAGCTACACTCTGAGCGGTACTTGCATTATTGGTGGGTTGGGGTCAAGCACCTCGACCCAGAACGTGCTGTTCTACGCCGGAGCCACACAGGTACACAACAGGGATGCTACTTACGGGGGAGCCTTCACAGGGACGGTAACCCTAGACAACGGCGCTGTGTTACCTTACTCTGGAACTTTCTATTGACGAAAGTAAGGGTTTGGAGACTGAGTCAGAAATCGATTTTTTGTCGCATAACGTTGATATCGATGATGTATGGCTGGCGTCAGACTTATTTTCCTTTCCTTCACCGAGTACTGCTGTATGTCTGGCTCAGAGCCTGTGGTTTGAGCATGAAAGTCAGTTTCCAACAATTCCTAGGGCTTCTTTCCGTGCGGAGCCTAATCCTTGACCGCCATCGTCTCCAAATAAGCCTGAAGTTGGGGGATAACAGACTCATCCGGATACTTCAGCGATAGCCCGTAACGGATCACATCCTGCACCTCTTGGTTGACTTCTGCCTCCACGCGCTCCCTCGCCCTGTCGGCTAACCGGCGACCGAGCCTGGGTATCGGGTCTAGCTTGGCCAGCTCCTGCAGCTCCTCGTCTGACCTCGCATCTGGCTGTCCCTGCTTATGCCAGCAGAGCCTCGTCGTCATCATCTCAATGAGATAGGGATGCGATTCCTCTCGCACCTTTCGAGAGACTTCCTCCACGGTCTTGTACACACCCAGTACGTCGTTTCCGTCGATACGACACGACTCTATCCCGTAGGCCGAGGCGCGCTCGGTCACGCTTTCTGTCGGCAGGTAGGTCGCCTTCCTGATATTTCCAGCCAGTCCGTTATTCTCACAGATCAGGAGAACCGGTAATTTCTTCAGCGATGCTATGTTGAGACCTTCGTGAAATTGCGCATTAGAGGTGGACCCATCGCCGAAAAAACAACCCACTATCTGACGCTCTCTCAAGTAATTCTTCACCGCCCAAGCGACGCCCGCGGCTACCGGGACGCAGGTTCCGACCAGCTGAAAGCTGAAAAGGTGTCTTGCGGCTGGATTGTTGAAGTGCATCTCCCCAGCGAGGCCGTTGTTGGTTCCACCTTTCCTTCCAAGGATTTCTGCCACCAGAGGTTTCAGCTCCGTCCCCTTCGAGTAGGTCTGAGCGATGGTGCGGTGATGTGTCACGATGTAATCTTCGGGGGCGAGGGCTGCACACGTGCCCACTGAAATGGCCTCTTGTCCCTTGTTGAAATGAAGGTCGCCAGCCAACCCCGCGAGGCAGAGTTTCTGGAGTTCGGTCTCCAGCAGCCGGATCGTGAGCATCTTTCTGTAGAAGTCCAGCTCGTCAACCATTACACAAGCGCCCTCACGGCAGAGAGAATCTGAGAGTCCGAAGGCACAAAGTACTTGTGGAGAGCGGTGCTCGCGGGGATGGTCTCCCGCGGCGTACCCAGTCTCCTGACTGGTTTCTCGAGCTCTTCCCAGCACTTTTCAGAAACCGTGGCGGCTATCTCGGCGCCCACGCCAGCGTAAGTGACGTCAGGCTCGACGATTAACAGCCTCCCCGTGCGCCTGACCGACGAGAAGATTGTTTCGTAGTCGACCGGATAGATGCTCCTCAAGTCGATCAGGTCACACCTGACCTTCTTCGAATCGACCAGGGTTTCGATTTGTCGCAGCGTCGAGGCATAGGAGACTATCGTCACACCCGAATCTTCATGCCGGACTCTCGCCCTTCCGAAGGCAATCGGAACTGATTCGGTCGGCGCAAGGTCGGCTTTCTTGGTGGTTGAGTCCGGGATCATGCGGTCCTCGAAGAAGATGGTTACGCCGCCCTTGGTTAGGGCCGTTGTCATCAACCCTCGGGCGTCAAGAGGAGTGGAAGGGATGACGACATCGAGCCCGGGAACATGTGTGAAGAGGCTTTCCAGTCTCTGCCCCGTGGTCGGACCGGCCATCAGGAATTCGGCTCTGACCACTATCGTCTTCTTCGAATCGCTTTCTCCGGAGACGAAGTTGATCTTAGCCGCGGTGTTGCAGATGGAATCCATCGTGCGAAACAGGAAATCTGAAGTTATTACATCGACGACTGGCTTCACCCCCAGCAGGGCCATCCCCACAGCGAAGTTCGTGTTGCCGTCCTCGGATATCGGGAGTGTTACGATTCTCTCAGGAAACTCGCGTTCTATCGCGGGAGCGTCGTAGTGCATCTTCATGACCGCGCCTTCGCCCAGGATGACGACCGAGTCGTCGGCTTTCATCCGGTCGTAGAGGGCTTGATGAATCGCGTCGCGGATTAGATGATTCCTCAGTGCCACGCCCTGTGTGCTCTGTCCCACAACCTGGGTGAATGCAAAATCGGATTAAGAATCTGTTGGTTTTCAGATGGTTTATAGCGAAATTCACCCCGGAGACGGCGCTGGAAGTCATTCGATTGCCATGGCAAATTTCTACGATGGCAAGAAGGTAGCGGTGACGGGAGGGTCGGGACTCGTTGGTTCCTACGTTGTCAAAGCCCTCGCAGAGTCCGGCGCGAAGGTTCGAGCGATAGTTCATCGCCGACCGCCGAATGAATACACAAAGATGGCGACCGAGATCGTAAAGAAGGACCTGATGAGTCAGGACGATGCCCGCGAAGCGGTCGCCGGAGCCGAAATAGTCTTCGGAGCGGGAGGCATAACGGGCGGCATTCCGTTGGCTTTGAACGACCCCGGCGCCCTGGTCGCTCCAAACGCGGTCATCAACAGTCAGGTGATTCACGCGTGCGCCAAGGCTAGGGTGGAGAGGCTCGGCTTCGTCAGCAGCACGGTCGTGTATCCAGCGCTCGAGAGACCCGTCAGGGAGGAGGACAGCCTGATTGGGGAACCATACCACCTGTACTACGGCATCGGCTGGGTGAAGCGTTTCTCAGAAAGACTCTGCAAGTACTACAGCGATGCCTACGGGATGAAGGTTGCGATCGTAAGGCCGAGCGGCGTCTATGGAAGATACGACAATTTCGACGAAAGCACGTCGCACGTGTTGCCCGCCTTCATAAAGCGGGCCATCTCCAACCCTTCCGGCTCGTTTGTAGTATGGGGAGACGGGATGGATGTGAGAGACTTCCTTCACTCCAGCGACCTTGCAAGAGCCCTCTTGCTCGCGGTCGAAAAATACGCTGTCTGCGATGCTGTGAACATCGCATCTGGACAAGCAGTCACCACCAAGGAGTTGGCACAGACCGTGTTGCGAGTAACAGGGAGCACCGCGAAGTTGGTCTTCGACCCTTCAAAACCGACGGCCCTGAAGAACAGGATGGTCGACATCTCGAAGGCGAAGAGGGTTCTCGGATTCGAGCCGAGGGTGAGCCTCCAGAGCGGACTCCAGGATACCGTCGAGTGGTACAGGAATCAATGACGAGGCTCGAGTTTGATGACGACTCAAGAGCCTCCGCCCACCGCCTCTCTGAGGAGGGTTTGGCCGATACTATAAATTGGTACAGGAAGTCGGCCTGACAATGCGCAGTCTGCAGAACGCCATAGTTCTTGTTACCGGAGCGGGAGGCTTTCTTGCGAGTTACATCATTCCGGAGCTCCTGGATAGAGGCGCAGAGGTAATCGGAATCGACCTGAAGGACGCGCTGGACAATGGAAACCTGAATTCAGTCAAGTCGAAGCTCAAGCTCATCGAGGCTGACATCACGAATCTCTCTGAGCTCGAACGGGTAGGCGTCAACTGCGACTACGTCGTTCATCTGGCCGCGATCGGCGCTCCCGCCCTCTGCGACCGCGACCCCGCAAAGGCCTTTCTCACCAACGTTCAGGGCACCTTCAACGTTCTGAAGTTCTCGACGCGCAAATCGGTCAAGAGACTCCTCTTCTCTTCTTCGGCTCACGTTTACGGAATAAGTCCAAAGTACGTACCTACCGATGAAAGGCATCCTCTGGCCCTTCAGGACATCTACACGACGACGAAGGTGATCGGAGAGAGCCTATGCCAACTGTTCTACAGCAACCATAACCTGGAGTATATTACTACGAGACTCTTCAACTCCTACGGGCCGAGGCAGAGCACCGATTACTTCATACCCGCGATGATATCCAAGGCCAAGAAGGGTCGGATAGAACTAAGAGACAGACATGTGACGAAGGATTTCGTCTACGTCGATGATGTCGCAGAAGTCTTTGTCAAGGCGTTGACATCCGAGTATGTAGGAGAGATTAACATAGGAAGCGGAGTGCAGACCAAGCTTCAAGACGTCGCGAAGCACATCGCCGAAGCCTTCAAGGCCGAGCTCATCTTCTCTAATGTCGAGACGGGAGGACCGACTCACATGCAGTGCGACACGACCAGGGCGAGCGGAATCCTTGGCTGGAAGGCGGTAACCCCCATGAAGGAGGGTTTGGACAAGACGATTGCAGCGCTGAAACGGTGAATCTGATGATCGACGACCCTTGACGACTTCTGCGCGCAGAGCCCCCACGGGTGATCAAGACGCACCTAGGCAAAACGAATTGATTCCTCGGCAACCCATTTAAAGAACGAATCCAAAACATATCTCAACAGAGATTATTTGACAGCGAGCGGTGCTCCTCTAGTCTCCGTCGTGACTCCATGCCTCAACGCAGCCGCGTACATTGAGCAGTGTATCCGTTCGGTCAAGCAGCAAGACTATCCCAACGTGGAACACCTCATAGTCGACGGGAAGTCCACCGACGGCACCCTCTCGATCATAAAGAAACACGAAAGGAGTTACAACATGAGATGGCTATCTGAAACAGACAGGAGCCCGGTCGAGGCGATAAACAAAGGGTTGAGGATAGCCAAGGGTGCAATCCTGAGCCACCTCCCCTCAGACGACCTCCTCCTTCCGTGGGCTGTTGGAACCGTGGTGCGAAAATTCGAAGAGAGCCCAGAAACGGACCTCGTGTACGGAGACCTGGTTCGAACCCCATACGGTGGCAGGTTCGGAACAATTTACTTCGACCCTCCTGAAGACGCGTTACGGACCCATCTCCGGTTCAACTCGATTGCGGCGATGACCGTCTTCTTTCGTAGGAGGGTGTTCGACTCGTTAAAGGGGCTAGACGAACAATTCCGAATAGTGAGCGACTACGACTTCTGGTTGCGCGCCGCGATGCAATTCAGATTCTCAAAGGTCGACGAGGCGTTGGCGTGCTTCCAACCGCGGAGGAGGAGCGTATCCGTGGGCGACCCGGCTGCTCACCACAGGGAGAGGCTCAGCCTCGGCAGAAAGCATCGTCATCTCACCGTGGGATTATCTCTCGCCGAGGCCTCTTACTATTTCCGCAGGGTGCTGCTGATTTTGCGATATCAGCTAAGGTTGCTCTCGATGTCGTCCGGAAACGACATTCCAGGCGGCTATCCCTGGAAGAACCTGGCAGGATCTGGTTGGATATCACCGTGGCGTCTGAGGCGCGAGATACTCTTCTCGCCGCTGCTCTCCACCAACAACGAGATTGAGGCTAGAATTTCTCACGGATATGTACGCATGGAGCAGTTGAGCGGAACCACGCGGGGCCGCAGGGAAGAGATAATCGAGACGAGAGAAGAAGAAGGATAGCAAGGGACACCGCAGGACGCGAACTCATCTAGCCGAAACTCGGTGAATCGGTGGACTGCGCCGCAAAGCGGCTAAAGGTACAGAACCCCGATCCCAAACCAGCCCTGTGCCCAATCCTCCACCAGTTCGGCGTGCCTGTGTCCCCGTTTGACCTCGTTCCAGAATTTCTCCACTTCGCATCTCGGATACGTCGGATGATGGACGATATCGTGAAACGCGACCATGCCGCCGCGCTTCACTAGTGGGGCGTACATCTCGAAGTCCTTCTTGACACCGGCGTACGAGTGGTCTCCATCGATGAAAAGGAAGTCGAGTCTCCTTCCCTGAAGGAGATCGAGGACCCTGTTGCGAGTTATGGGGTCGTGCGAATCTGCCTCGAGCAACTCTATCCTCTGGCTAGGCTGCGCGAACGATTGGTAGATAGGAGCCTTCCAGTCGTGGGGAGCCTCAAGGTCGACACTCAGCAACGTGGCGCGGGGGTCTGAAGCCGCTGCGAAGAGGAAGAGCGTCCCCCCTCCACCTCTACCTATCTCCATCACGGCACTTGGCCTCAACTCGGCGACGGCGTGAAGGAGCGCGGTGATCTCGCTCCAGAGCTGGACAGGTTTGAATTCGACCCCAAAAGACTTGAAGGTGTAGGCTCTCCTGATGGAGGCGTCAAGGTCGGAATCTGTATCCGCCTGTTTCAACCTTGCGATTACGGCTCTGGCTCTGGCCCGTCCCAGGGGCGGGACGAGGTCGGAGAGGGTGTCTGCAATGGATATTCCCGCACTCGGGGGAACCGCCAAGAAGCCCCGTTTCTTCGCCACGTAGGCGGCAGATTCCAAGAGAGACTTCGCACGACTTAGTTTCATCTGGATCCTCCGCTACTATCTTCCGCCGCTTTGCGATTTGTTTTTTGCATGGTTCACTCTCGGTCCGGACGCTTCGCTAGCCAGCTAGTCAAGTTGGTGTGAACGAAGGCCGCTCCCCTGTTAACCTCCGCCCCCTCTTCGAGGAACCTCCCAGAGGGCCTCGAACATTCCGCTCTGGACGGCATGTCTTCTTGCAAATATTCTCCTCCACGAGAGAGGGATCGGATAGTCTCCGTACCCGACAGTCAAGTCATCGACAGGATTGTGCCACTCTCGCCACTGCTTGACGTAGCAGTAACCCCCCGTCAGCCGGTCAATCAGAGAGATGTAGAGACTCACGAGCTCCATCTTCATCTCCTGGAGGGAGCTTATGGTAATGAAGAGGTCGAAATATTTTGCGGGCAGGTGCTCGAGTTGGTCGGGCGTCAGAAAGCAGACCTTCGAGCTCTCGAACTCGTCAGCGACCTCTGAGAAGTCCTCGAAAGGTCTGAACCTGAAGAATCGCAGCTCCGGGAAGACCGCTCTGAGGTATCTCTGCGAAACGTAGAGAGCCGGTGGGATATCCGCTATTACATACTGCATGCACATCTCGCTCTTCAGGAATACATACGCTAACCGCCCGTATCCCGCGCCGAGCTCCGCCACCCTCGAAGAGTTGGGGGCGAGGTGGACAAACCTGTCAATCGCGCGCAGCTCGAGGATCGAATTGTAGAGGTCCTGCGAGACCAATCGTCGATCCCAGTATACCTCCAGAGGCCCACCCTCTGCAGGCTCTTCCAGGCGGTCCACGAGGTGCATCCGGTCCTCCCCCACAGCGTGGTGACGCAGTAGCCCGACAAATAATCTGTAGAACATCAGGTAGATTGGCGTCGGCATCCTGAAACGGGGTGCCGAGATACTGGTCGCTGACGGGGGAAACCGCTGCCTGGGCGAACACGCGAGCCGAGGGCCGATCGCTGCGATGCTGGGATGCCGCATCCAGATCCTGACGAGATTTCGCACCTGGACGTTGGTCGGGGACGGCAGCCATGTGAAATACTGGAAAGCGAGCGTCCTCTTGAAGAGCGGGTAATTTCCGGCAAGAAGGTCGCGTACGTGCAGCCTGTCGAGCGAGTCCCAGAAGCCTGAAGGTGCGTACTTCCCGCCCTCCTTCTCGAAGTACTCTAGCATGGAAACGAGACTCTGGAGCTCCGGGTCGGGCCCCTCGACCCGTTCGAATACTCTACGCATTCTTTGGCAGGACCCTCGGAGACGGAATCGGGACGATGAACTGACCGGTGTATTCTCTCTCTTTCATCACAATCTCCTTCTCGTAATTCCAGGCGAGCATCAGCGCGAACGGGGGCTGCTCATTTCTGAACCTCTCCGTCTCGACGACGGGTATGTGAGTCCCTGGCGTGAACCTTCCGATCTTCTCGGGAGTTGTATCGATCAGGTAGGCCAGCGTCTCAGTCCCTATCCCGCAGAAGTTGAGGAGGGTGTTTCCCTTGGCGGGAGCGCCGTAACCCACGATCTTCTCTCCCCCCGACCTTGCGTCCTCGAGGATTCGGCGTAGCGACTCCTTCTGGTACTCAACACGCTCCGCCAGACTCTCGTAGGTTCGGAGTTTCGTCAGCCCGCACTTCTCTTCGAAAGCGAGAAATGAAGGGCGAGGCCTTTGCTTTGTCGTCTTCTCCGCCAGTAGCCTGATGGAACCGCCGTGGAGCTCGAGCTTCACGACCTTCAACAGCTTCATTCCGAATTCATCGAAGAGCTTCACGATGGGATGAACAGTGAAGTACGATAGATGCTCGTGATACACCGTGTCGTACTCAACGTTTTGGTTCAGGTCTCCGAGGTACGGAACCTCAACCGAGAGGACCCCTCCATCGTCAAGCAGCGTGACCACGCCTCGCATGAAGTCGTGAAGATCGTCGACGTGGGCGAAGACATTGTTCGCCACCATCACCTTGACACCCCCCCTCAGGTCGCGAATACGCTGGGCTTCCTTCGAGCCAAAGAACGTGGGGAGTGTCTCGACCCCCTGCGCGTTGGCGATGTGCGCCATGTTCCTCGCGGGCTCTACGCCGAGAATCTTCACTCCCATCTCCTTCAAGGCTTTCAAGAACGTGCCGTCGTTGCTGCCAATCTCGACCACGAGGTCCTTCGAGGAGCCGAGGAGGTTCGCGTGGACAAACCGGGCAAGCTCGAGGAGATGCGCAACGACTGTCCCCGATGAGGAGGAGCGATACGCATAGTTTCTGAACAGGGTGTCTGGGTCGACCACACGACTGAGCTGGACTAGGGCGCAGCGATTGCAGAAGAAGAGCTGAAGTGGAAACCACTCCTCCCTTTCGTCGGGATTCGTCAGGAACGAGTTCGCGAGAGGGGTCTCACCAAGGTCGAGGAAGAGGGTGAGGTCTTTGCTTCCGCAGACCCTGCATCGGCTCACCCGTCTCGCGCCCGTCGCCCGGCTCTTCTTTGGCATCTTCTTCTTCGCTCGAGTCATTCATCTAGGGGCCTGCGGGACCACCCCAGTCGTACGACCTCCCAGCCCTCGAGTCGTCCGCCCGTCCGTTGATCGAGGTAGGGATGACGGACCCGTCGTCCCACGCGAGCCTCTCTTCATCTGGCTTGGCGTGATTATACAGTTTCGTTA
>WNEQ01000949.1_pt1 | contig 15450 bp, 13 predicted proteins | sample 5399971 | NCBI WGS metagenome assembly WNEQ01 (sample SAMN13153330, study PRJNA577476) | soil metagenome | isolation source: 20 cm grassland meadow soil 2 days after 1st rain plot 5 | place: USA:California | collected 2015-09-18
CGAATTTCGCGACGCGCCAGGCGAAGAGAAGATCGCTCCACTGCGACTCTGTGGGTGGTTTCTTTGTGACGACTTTCAGCTCGTCGCGCTTGACCGCTTTTGCGTCGGTCGTCTGGACCAGCAATCCGCCACCGACGCGCTTGTAGTCATGCGCCTGGGAGTCGTGCGACAGCGGCACTTCGAGCACCCGCAGGTTGGCCTTCTTCGCGAAAACTTCCTGGGCGTCCGGCTCGACCCGCGGCGCGACGATCACTTCGGCGAACTGCCGGCTTGCCGCCTCGGCGGCGGCGCGATCGAGCGCGCGGTTGAACGCGAGGATGCCGCCGAAAGCCGACACCGGGTCGGTCTTGAATGCCTTCTCGTAGGCCGCAGCCAGGCTCGCGCCGGTGGCGACGCCGCAGGGATTGGCGTGCTTCACGATGACGCAGGCCGGCTCGGCGAAGCTCTTCACGCACTCCCAGGCGGCGTCGGCATCGGCGATGTTGTTGTAGGAGAGCTCCTTGCCCTGCAGCTGGCGGCAGGTCGCCAGGCTGCCGGCGACCGGGCGCTCGTCGCGGTACAACGCCGCGCTCTGGTGCGGGTTCTCGCCATAGCGCAGGTCCTGCAGCCTGGCAAACTGCAGGCTGAGCACGTCTGGGTACTCGCGCCGCCGCCGGCCCGCATCGAGCGAGGACAGATAGTTCGCGATGGCGCCGTCGTAGGCGGCGGTGTGCGCGAACACTTTTTTCGCCAGCGCGAAGCGCGTGGCCTCCGAAATGCCGCCGCTCGAGCGCATCTCTTCGAGCACCCGCGCGTAATCGGCCGGGTCCACGACCACGCCGACTCCCGCATGGTTCTTCGCCGCCGCGCGCAGCAGCGCGGGGCCGCCGATGTCGATGTTCTCGATGGCTTCCTCGAAGCTGCAATCGGGATCCGCCACGCTCGCCTGGAAAGGGTAGAGATTCACCACCAGGAGATCGATCGGCGGAATGCCTGCGCCGCGCAGCGCCGCGAGGTGCCCGGGGTCGTCGCGGCGCGCGAGCAGCCCGGCATGAATTTTCGGGTGCAGGGTCTTGACGCGGCCGTCTAGCATCTCCGGGAACCCGGTGTAGGCCGAGACCTCGGTGACCGCGATGCCTTCCTTCTCCAGCAGCTTCGCCGTGCCGCCGGTGGACAGGATCTGCACGCCGAGCGCAGCGAGCGCGCGGGCGAACTCGACAATGCCGGACTTGTCGGAGACGCTGAGAAGCGCCCGGCTGACCTTCGTCACTACCCTTTGATCCGCAGCTGCTGCATCTTCTTGCGGAGCGTATTGCGGGTGACGCCCAGCATCTGGGAGGCGAGCGACAGGTTGCCTGCCGCCTTGCCGAGCACCGTTTCGATCATCGGCTTCTCGATGTTCTTCAGCACCATCTCGTAGATCGAGGTCGGCTTTTCGCCGTCCATGTCCTTGAAGTAGCGCTCGAGCGAGCGCTTGACGCAATCCGACAGCTCATTGCTCCGTTTCATGCGGCGAGTCTCTCGAAGTAGTCGTTCACTGCTGCGCACTGCGCCGCCGCGGCATCGATCTTGTTCACCGCGCAGCGCAGCGCCTCCCCACCGGGCAGCTCGCGCACCGTCCAGCCGATGTGCTTGCGCGCCACCCGGGCCCCCTGCTCCGACCCGTAAAGCGTGTACAGCCCCTCGAGATGCTCGATCAGGATCGCGCCCATCTCCGTGGCAGGCGGCGGCGCCAGCCGCTCGCCGGTCTCGAGGTAATGCGAAATCTCCCGGAACAGCCACGGCCGCCCCTGCGCCGCGCGTCCCACCATGATGCCGTCGGCTCCCGTGAGCTCGAGCACGCGCTTTGCGTCCTCGGGCGTGCGCACGTCGCCGTTGGCGATCACCGGGATGCGCAGCCGGGATTTCACCTCGGCAATGGTCTGGTACTCGGCGCATCCTTCGAACATGCAGGCGCGCGTGCGGCCGTGAATCGAAAGCAGCTGCACGCCGGCCGATTCGGCGATGCGCGCGATGCGCAAGGCATTGCGCCGTTCCGGCGCCGGGCCGGTGCGGATCTTCAGCGTGACAGGAACCTGCACCGCCGCGACTACCGCTTCCAGGATGCGCGCCACCCGCGGCTCGTCCTCGAGCAGCGCCGAGCCGGCCGCGACGTTGCACACCTTCTTCGCTGGGCAGCCCATGTTGATGTCGATGATGTCGGCCCCGCGCTCGACGTTGTGGCGCGCCGCATCGGCGAGCAGGGCGGGATCCGAGCCGGCGATCTGCACCGAAATCGGGCCCGGCTCGCCGGCATGGTCCGCTCTGAGGCGGGTTTTGCGCGATTCGCGCAGCTCGGGTCGCGACGACAGCATCTCGGATACGGCGAGCGCCGCGCCGTAGCGCCGAGCGAGCCGCCTGAACGGGCGGTCGGTGATTCCCGCCATCGGAGCGACGAACAACGCGTTGCGCAGTTGATGCGCGCCGATTCTCATTGCGTGATTGACGTTCGAGGGAAAGGGATTCTAGCCCGTTTCCTTCCGAAAAAGAATCAGGTTTTTCACGGTAGCGCCGATGGACCGTAGATCATCCGGCGCGCAAGAAAACGCCGCGCCGGCGGAAAGACGTCGAGTGCCGCGAGGGCCGCGCCGCGCGCGCCGCGCGCGAACCGATTCGAGCCGAGGAAGGCGCCCGCCAGAAAATCGGTGACCCGGATAGTGGCGGCCGCGTCGAGGCGCCGGCGCGCCGCGTAGCGCTCGAGCGTCGCCGCATCGCCCGGGTCGCTCGATCCGCGCCAGACCCGCGCCAGGTCCCAGGCATCGCGCAGGCCGAGGTTGAGCCCCTGGCCGGCGACCGGGTGCAGCGTTTGCGCCGCGTTGCCGATGAAAACCGCGCGGAGAGCAATGCGCGCGGCCCGCACGCGCAGCACGAGCGGCTGCACGGCGCGCGCTTCGACCTTGACGGGCCGGCCGGGACGGTGGCCTGCGGCAGCGCCCAGCTCGGCGAGAAATTCCGCGTCCGGGGCAGCCGCCAGCGCCCGGGCTCTCTCCGGCCGGCGGCTCCATACCATCGCGTAGCGGCCGGCGAACGGCAGGAGCGCGAGCGGCCCTTCCGGCGTGAAGCGCTCGAACGCTGCGCTGTGCGCAGGCGGGTCGGTGTGCACGAGCGCCACGACCGCGTCCTGCGCGTAACGTTTCTCTTCTGCATCCGGCGCCGCGCCTTCGGCGTGCACCACGCATTTCGCCGCCACCGCATCTTTGGTAATGAATTCTTCGACTTGGCTTCGCAAGCTCCCGGCCAGCATCGAATAATCCATGACGTACCCCAGGGCCGGAACGGCGGCATCGCCGGCTTCGAGGCGCGCACGGCCGAAGCCGCCGGCCTGGGAGACGTGGATCGTTTCGATCGGCGTCGCGGTTTGCCATGCGCCGATCCGCTCCAGGATCAGCCGGCTGGCGTACGACAGCGCGATCGGGCGAAACGAGGGGGCAAGGGAAGTCTTGTCGAAAACCGCGACGCGCAGTCCCGTGCCGCGCAGCGCCAGGGCGAGCGTGCAGCCGACCGGCCCGGCGCCGTGGATGAGGACGTCAATCTCTGGCGCGGGCATCGCGCATCAGCGCCTCGATGTCCTCGATGCGCTTCGGCGCTTCGGCGGTAATCACCTCGCAGCCGCTCTCGGTAACGAGGACGTCGTCCTCGATACGGATGCCGATGTTGTGCAGCGGCTTTGGCACATCGTCGGCGGCGCGGATATAGAGGCCGGGCTCTACCGTCAGCACCATGCCCGGCGCGAGGCTGCGCCACTTTCCAGAGCGCTTGTAATCGCCGGCATCGTGCACGTCGAGGCCCAGCCAGTGCCCGGTGCGGTGCATATAGAAGCGCTTGTAGGCCTCCTTCTCGAGGACTTCGTCGAGCGTTCCGGAAACAAGCTTCAGGTCGAGCATGCCCTGCGCGAGGACGCGAACCGCCGCGTCGTGCGGCTCGTTCCAGGCGTTGCCGGCGCGCACTTTGCCGATCGCCGCGAGCTGCGCCGCGAGCACCACCTCGTAGGTGTCGCGCTGCGCCGCGCTGAACCGGCCGTTCACCGGGAAGCTGCGCGTCACGTCCGAGGCGTAGCCATCGAGCTCGCACCCGGCGTCGATCAGCAGCAGCTCGCCGCCGCGCAGCGGCGCATTGTTGAAGACGTAGTGCAGCACGCAGGCATTCGGCCCCCCGGCGACGATCGGCCAGTACGCGGGGAACTGCGCGCCGCTGCGCCGGAACTCGTGCAGCAGCTCGGCTTCGATCTCGTACTCGTTGCGTCCCGGGCGCGTCGCCTGCATCGCGCGCCGGTGCGCGCCGGCGGCGATGCGCGCCGCGCGCCGCATCACCGAGAGCTCGTGCGCGTCCTTGACCAGGCGCATGTCGTCGATCAGCCCGCGCACGTCGTGCACGCGATCGGGGGCCGCGACGCCGGCGCGCGCGCGGGCGCGCACGGCGTTCAGCCAGCTCATCGCCCGCGCGTCCCAGTGCGCGTCGGCGCCAACGGGATAGAACAGCGCAGGCGAGTCTTGCAGCAGCGTCGCGAGGGTTTCGTCGAGCTTGCCGATCGGGTGCGCCTCGTCGAAGCCGAAGCGCTCGCGCGCGGTCTCGGGCCCGTAGCGGTAGCCGTCCCAGATCTCGCGTTCCTCGTCGCGGCTGCGGCAGAAGAGCAGCGACTTCGGCGTGCTTCCGGCGACGATCACCAGCGCCGCGTCCGGCTCGGGGAAGCCGCTCAGGTAGTAGAAGTGGCTGTCGAAGCGGTAGGGGAAATGCGTGTCGCGGTTGCGCACGCGCTCCGGCGCAGTGGGAATGACGGCGACTCCTGCCGCCATGGCTTCGGCGAGCCGCCGCCGGCGCTCGGAGTACATCGATATCGAATCAGTCGGTTTCATTTCGCGATGCCAGACGCGCCCTGAGTTCGGCAAGCCGCTCGGCCGAGCCGACGTCCTGCCACAGGCCGGCGTAGGGCTCGCCGCTCAACAGCCTGCGCTCCGCCGCTGCGCGCAGCAGCGGCGCGAGGGGCGCTCTTTCGCCGGGCTTCACCTGCGCGAAGAGCGCCGGCGACATGACCGCCACGCCTGCATAAGTGTAGCGCGGCCCGGCACCGTTGCCGATCAGGCCGTGATCGAGCGTGAAGTCGCCCGCCGGGTGATAAAGGGGATTGGGCACCAGCACCAGGTGGCCGAGCCGACCGGCGAGAGAATGCCGCAGCAGTTTTTCGAACTCCACTTCGCAATACACGTCCGAATTGACAAGCAGGAACGGCTCATCGCCGAGCAGCGCGCGCGCCTGCGCGAGGCCGCCCGCGGTCTCGAGCGGCTGCGGCTCGCGCGAGTAGGCGATGCGCAGGCCGTAGCGCGCGCCGTCGCCGATGCGCTCGACGATTCGCTCGGCGAGGTGCGACACGTTGATCACGGCCTCGCGGCAGCCGCTCGCCGCCAGCCGCTCGAGGTGCCAGGCGATGAGCGGCTTGCCGCCCGCCTCGACCAGCGCCTTGGGGAGGGCGTCGGTCAGGGGCCGCAGCCTCTCCCCACGGCCCGCCGCGAGGAGCATGGCTTTCATTCGAGCTGGTCGAGCAGCCCGGCAAGCGGGGCGAGCGCGGCGTAGCGCGCGGACACTGCGCGCACGTAGCCGATGAAGCGCGGCGTATCCGCGAGATATTTCGGCTTGCCGTCGCGATAGTTGATGCGCGCGAAGATGCCGAGGACCTTGAGGTGGCGCTGCAATCCCATCCACTCGAACGCGCGCCAGAACTCCGCGAAATCGGTTTCCACCGGTAACCCGGCGCGCTTCGCCTTTTCCCAGTACCGCACGCCCCAGTCGAGCACCAGCTCCTCGTCCCAGCTGACGAAGGCATCGCGCAGCAGCGACACCATGTCGTAGGTGATCGGCCCGAGCACCGCGTCCTGGAAGTCCAGCACGCCCGGGTTCGGATCGCTCACCATCAGGTTGCGCGGCATGTAATCGCGATGGACATAGACTGCGGGCTGCGCGAGGGCGCTCTTCACGAGCAACCGGAAAATGCCTTCCAGCCCGGATTTCTGGGCGTTTGACAACTCGACCCCCAAGTGCCTGGATACATACCACTCCGGGAAAAGATCCATCTCGCGGCGTAGCAGCGCTTCATCATAAGGCGGCAGCTCGCCGGGGCGCGTCGCGAGCTGCCAGCGCAGCAGCGCGTCGGTGGCGTCGCCAAGGAGCCGCGCCGCGTTGTCCGCATTGAGCTCCTGCAGGTAGGTCTGCGTGCCGAGGTCGCCGAGCAGCAGAAATCCCTGGGCGAGGTCCCCGGCGTGCACCTCCGGCGCATGCACGCCGGCCGCGCGCAGCAGGCCGGCGACGTGCACGAACGGCCGGCAATCCTCCTTGCCGGGCGGCGCATCCATGACGACGTAGGAGCGGCCATCGGGCAGGGCGGCGCGAAAGTAGCGGCGGAAGCTTGCATCGACCGAGGCGGGAGTGAGGGAGAAGCGAGCGCCGCGCAGCTGCGCGGCGAGCCAGGATTCCAGGGCGGCGCGCCGAGAATCGGCGTGTATCATTGAAAATTCTAACATCAAGAGCATTGCCGCTCGCTCCATGGGGTACCGCTTCGCGACGCTGGCGCTCGCGCTCCTTGCTGCCGCGCCAGCCCTCGCGCAAACCAAGAGCGCGGACGAGCCGGGGCCCATGACCATCGATGCCGAGCACATCGAGGGCGTGAGCGAGATCGAGTTCACGGCGCGAGGCAACGCCGAGATCAAGCGCGACGAGCTTTCGATTTTCGGCGACGTCCTCAGGTACAACGCGGAATTCGGCCGCATCGAGGGCGATGGCGGCGTGCGCATGCAGCAGGGCGTGGACCGTTTGTTCGGCCCGCACCTGCTGTACAACTCGCTCGACGATACCGGCGCGTTCGAGCAGCCCGGCTTCCTCATGCAGCGCGCTCTGCCGGCGCACGGCGGCGCCGAGCACATGGAGTTCCTCGGCAAGGACAAGTACCGCTTCAGGAACGCGACCTTCACCACCTGCTCGCCCGCCAAGGAGGACTGGCGGCTGGAGGCGGCGGAGATCGAGCTCGATTACGAGGCGGAGGAGGGCAAGGCGAAGAGTCCGCGCATGCGCTTCTTCGACCACACGCTGATCGCGGCGCCGTTTGCCAGCTTCCCGCTCGAGAACCGGCGCCGCAGCGGCATTCTCGCGCCCTACTACGCCCATACCTCGACCCGCGGCCTGGAAGTCGGCGTGCCGTACTACTGGAACATCGCGCCCGAGAGCGACGCGACGATCACGCCGGTCATCATGCAGAAGCGCGGCTTCCAGCTGAAGAACCAGTTCCGCTACCTCGAGCGCAGCTATACGGGCGAGCTGAAGCTGGAATACATGCCGGAAGACTCGATCCTCAAGGACAAGCGCTACGGTGCATCGCTGCAGCACGCGCAAACCTTCCGGCCGGGCTTTACCGGGAACCTGGACTACAACAGGGTTTCCGACAACCGCTATTTCGTCGACCTCGCGTCGCAGGTGCGGCAAGTCTCGGTCGGCAACCTGCAGCAGGACGGCTATGTCACCTACACCGGCTCGGCTGCGGGAAGCGACTACAGCATGCAGGCGCGGATGCAGCGCTTCCAGACCCTGCAGGACCCGCTCGCGCCGATCGTTCCGCCGTACCATCGCGTGCCGCAGCTCAACTTCAGCACCGGCAGGAACGACGTCGGCGGCTTGCTCGACGGCGCGCTGGGCGCCGAGTACGTGGCCTTCCGCCACGAAAGCCTGGTCCAGGGCTCGCGCTCCAGCGCGAGCCCGAGCTTCGCCGCGCCGATCATCACACCCGGGTGGTTCTTCACGCCGAAGGCGGGGCTGCGCTACGTCGGCTACCACCTCGAGCGCCTCGCTCCCGGCCAGGAGGCCGGGCCGCACGCCACGATCCCCTGGTTCAGCGCCGACAGCGGGCTCGTCTTCGAGCGCGACTCGCGCTGGTTCGGCGAGAACCTGACGCAGACGCTCGAGCCGAGGCTGTTCTACGTAAGGGTGCCCTTCCGCAGGCAGGACCAGATGCCGCTCTTCGATACCGCCCTCGCCGACTTCAATTATGCGCAGCTGTTCTCGGAGAACCGGTTCGCGGGCGGCGACCGCTTCGGCGACGCCAACCAGGCCACTCTCGCCCTGACGACGCGCTTCTTGCAAAGCGGCGGCCAGGAAGCTTTCCGCGCCACGGTCGGACAGCGCTATTACTTCGAGGACGAACGCGTCGGGCTGACGCCGAGCTCGGAGCTGCGCAACTATCACACCTCGGATGTCCTCGCCTCGGTGGGCGGGCGGCTGTTCCGCTACTGGACCTTCGACGCCACCACCCAGTACAACCAGCGCGATCAGCGCTCGCAGCGCTACACCGTGGCGACGCGCTACGCGCCCGAGCTGGCAAAGGTGGTCAACCTCAGCTACCGTTTCAACCGCGATCCGGCGACTCCGCTCAAGCAGGTCGACGTATCGGGGCAGTGGCCGGTCGCGGCGGGCTGGTACGCCGTCGGGCGGTACAATTACTCGATTCTGGACCAGCGCCTGCTCGAAGGCCTGGCCGGCTTCGAGTACAACGCCGGCTGCTGGGTGTTTCGCGCAGTCGTGCAGCGCATCCAGGCCGCGGCACAGGTGAGCTCGACAGGTTTTTATTTCCAGCTCGAATTCAACGGCGTCGGCCAGATCGGAACCGAGGACGCCGTGACGCTGCTCAGGCGCAGCGTTCCCGGGTACTCTGTCACCAACCCCCGGGACCAGGCACTCGGGCTGCCGGCCTCGCGGCCGCGGCTGCCGTTCGAACAGGTTTACTAGTCATGTCCACAGGCCGGTTTTTCGCAGCACTTTTTCTCGCCTTGCCGTTTGCGGCGCCGGCGCAGAGCGTCACCGTCGTCGACCGCATCGTCGCGGTCGTCAACAAGGAAGTCGTCACGCTTTCCGAGCTGAACGACGCCGTCGGCCGCGCCGAGCGGCAGCTGCGCCGGCAGAATACGCCCGCGCCCGAGCGCGAAGTGCTCGAGCGCCAGATGCTGGAGCGCCTGATCCTCGAGAAGGCGCAGCTGCAGATGGCGCGCGAGACCGGCATCCGCGTCGACGAGCTGCAGCTCGACCGCGCCGTGCAGCGCGTCGCCGAGAGCAACAAGATGGCGCTGGCCGAGTTCCGGCGCGCGCTGGAGGCCGACGGCGTGTCGTTCGAGCTCTGGCGCGAGGACCTGCGCGAGCAGATCCTCCTGACGCGGCTGCGCGAGCGCGAGGTTGACGACAAGATCCAGGTGAGCGACACCGAGGTGGCCCTTTTCCTCGACGAAATGAAGGCCGCGCCGGCCGAGCGTGTCGAATACAACCTGTCGCACATCCTCGTGCGCGTGCCCGAGCAGGCAAGCCCCGAGCGGCTCGCGGCGGCGCGCGCGAAAGCCGAGAACGCGCTCGCCCAGGCGCGCGCGGGCGGCGATTTCGGCAGGCTCGCCGCCAGCTATTCCGATGCCGCAGACGCGCTGCAAGGCGGCTCGCTGGGCTGGCGCACGCAGGACCGCCTGCCCGAGCTGTTCGCCGCCACGCTGCTCAACATGAACCCCGGAGACGTGAGCGAGGTGCTGCGCAGTCCCGCCGGGTTTCACGTGCTGAAGCTGCTCGAGCGCCGCGGCGCCGCGTCAAGCGCGCCGGTGACGCAGACCCGGCTGCGGCACATCCTGATCCGCACCAGCGACACGGTGTCCGAGAGCGAGGCGCGGCGGCGCCTGCGCGATCTGCGCGATCGCATCGTCAACGGCAAGGCCGATTTCGCCGAGCTGGCGCGGGTGCATTCCGACGACGGCACCGCGAGCCGCGGCGGCGAGCTCGACTGGATCTACCCCGGCGACACGGTGCCCGATTTCGAGCGCGCCTACGAGGAGCTGAAGGACGGCGAGATCAGCCAGCCGGTGAGAACGCCTTTCGGCTATCACCTCATCCAGGTGCTCGAGCGGCGCTCGTCCGAGATGAACCCGGAGCGCCGCCGGCTGCAGGCGCGGCAGGTGCTGCGCGAGCGCAAGTCCGACGAGGCCTACCAGGAGTGGCTGCGCCAGCTGCGCGACCAGAGCTACGTCGAAGTGCGGCTTGACGAAAGATAAGCCCGTCATCGCGCTCACCTCGGGCGAGCCCGCAGGGATCGGTCCGGAGCTCTGCGTCCGGCTCTGCGCAGAGCGGCTTGACGCGCGCGTAGTCGCCATCGGCGAGCGCGAATTGCTGCGCGGCTGCCCGCACGTCGAGCACGTGGCCTTGCAGCGCTCGCGCGTGCCGGGCAAGCTCGATCCGGCGAACAGCCGCTACGTGCTGGCGGTGCTCGAGCGCGCGGTGCGCGGCTGCCTGGAGGGCGAGTTCGACGCGATGGTGACCGCGCCGGTGCACAAAGGGGTGATCAACGACGCCGGCATCGGCTTCACCGGCCACACCGAGTACCTCGCCGAGCGTGCGAAGGCCGCGCACGTCGTGATGATGCTCGTCGGCGGCGGGCTGCGCGTCGCGCTGGCGACGACCCATTTGCCGCTTTCTCAAGTGCCGGGCGCAATCACGACGGAAAATCTGCTCAGGACTCTCCAGGTCCTCGACGCCGATCTGCGGCGGCGTTTCCGCATCGCGCGGCCGCGCATTCTCGTCGCCGGGCTCAACCCGCACAGCGGAGAGTCGGGGCATCTCGGACGCGAGGACATCGAGGTCATCGCGCCCGCCATTGCGGCCGCTGCGGACGCGGGCATCGCGGCGCGCGGCCCGATTCCTGCTGACACGCTGTTCGTGCCGGAGCGGCTGAGCGCCGCCGATTGCGCGCTCGCCATGTACCATGACCAGGGCCTCCCGGTGCTCAAATACGCGAGCTTCGGACGCGGCGTGAACGTGACCCTCGGCCTGCCGTTCGTGCGTACTTCGGTCGACCACGGCACCGCGCTCGAGCTCGCCGGAACCGGCAAGGCCGACCCGGGCAGCCTGATCGAGGCGACCAAGCTTGCGATCGAGCTCGCATCGGCCGCGTAAGCGCTTCGGCCAGCATTTCCTGCATGACCCGGGAGTGCTCGCGCGCCTGGTGGAAGCCATCAATCCTTCGAAAACGGACTTGATGGTCGAGATCGGCCCGGGAGAGGGGGCGCTGACCAGGCATTTACTGAAGTTGGTTGGGCATTTTGAAGTCATTGAGCTCGACCGCGATCTGGCTTCCGGGCTCGCCGCCGAGCTTCCGCCGCCGCACCTGATCGTGCACTGCGCCGATGCGCTCGAATACGACTTCAGCCGCTTCCCGCCCGGCATGCGGATCGTCGGCAACCTGCCCTACAACATCTCGACGCCGCTGCTGTTTCACCTCGCGCGCTTCGCGCAGCGCGTGCGCGACCTGCATCTCATGCTGCAGCTCGAGGTCGTCGAGCGCATGGTCGCCGCGCCCTCGACAGCTGCCTACGGGCGGCTTTCGGTCGCCCTGCAGGCGCGCTTCAGGATGAAGAAGCTGTTCAAGGTCTCGAAGGGGGCCTTTCGCCCAGCGCCGAAGGTGGAATCGGCCGTGGTGCGGCTGGAACCGCTCTCCAGGATTCTGGAAATCGACGAGCAGCTCCTGAGGCGCGCGTTTTCGGCGCGACGCAAGACGCTGCGCAATGCCCTGCCGGAAATCGATTTCGCGGCGCTGGGGATCGATTCGAGCCTGAGGCCCGAGAACCTCTCGCCCGAGGACTACGCGCGCCTTTCGATGAACTCGATCTTGTAGCCGTCGGGGTCCTCGACGAAGGCGATCATGCTGGTGCCGCCCTTCACCGGCCCCGGCTCGCGCGTCACCTTGCCGCCCTTCGTCCTCACCGCGTCGCAGGTCTTGCGCAGGTCGTCGACCTCGATCGCGACGTGCCCGAAGGCGCCGCCGAGCTCGTAGCGCCCGACGCCGTAGTTGTAGGTGAGCTCGAGCACTGCGCTGCGCTCCTCGCTGTCGTAGCCGACGAAGGCGAGCTTGTACTTCTGCTCGGGACGGTCGGTGGTGCGCAGCAGCTTCATGCCGAGCACTTCCGTATAGAACCTGACCGAGCGATCCAGGTCGCCCACCCTCAGCATGGTGTGGAGAATTCGCATGATTTCAGCCTCACAAGGTCCTTTGCTGCTCTTCGATCCATGATTCGGCGAGCGAGTTGACAGTTTGCGCGTCTCGGTTGCGCGTGTCGATCGGCGGGCCGATGCGCACGGTGATCACTCCGGGACGCTTGACAAAAGCATTGCGCGGCCAGAGCAGGCCCGCGTTGTGGGCGACCGGCACGATCGGCGCGCCGCTCGCCACCGCGAGCCAGGCGCCGCCGACATGGTATTCGCGCCTCTCGCCGGGCCGCACGCGCGTGCCCTCCGGAAACACCACCACCCAGAATCCCTGCTCGAGGCGCTCGCGGCCGCGGCGCGCGATGCTGCGCAGCGCCGCTGCGCCGCGCGAGCGGTCGATCGCGATCGGGCTCATCAGCGCGAGCCCCCAGCCGAAGAACGGGATCCACAGCAGCTCGCGCTTGAGCACCAGCACCTGGGGCGGGAAGATGTGCTGGAAGGCGAGCGTCTCCCAGGCGGACTGGTGCTTCGCCAGGATCACCGATGGACGCGACGGCAGATTTTCGCGGCCCTCGACGCGCCAGTCGATGCCGAGAATCGTCTTGGCAAGAAGAATCACCAGGCGCGACCAGCCGGAGATGAGTCGGTAGCGCAGCAGGCGCGGCAGCGGGAAGGTGGCCAGAGCGAGCACGGCGTAGGGCGGGGTGACGATGATCAGCGCGAGCGCGAACAGGCTCGAGCGCAGGAGCCTCATGGGGCGAGGTGCGCGGCGAAGGCGGCGAGGTTGTCGAACACCTGCGTTCCGGGCGGCAGCTTGCCTTCGGCGAGCGTGCGCTGTCCCTTGCCGGTGAGCACCAGCACCGGCCGCGCGCCGGCCGCGGCGGCCGCTCCCAGGTCGCGGGGCTGGTCGCCGACCATGTACACGTCCCGCAGCGACACGTTGAAGCGCCGGCCGATCTCGATCAGCATGCCGGGCTGCGGCTTGCGGCAGCCGCAGTTCGAATCCTGCGCATGCGGGCAGAAGAACACCGCGTCGATGCGGCCGCCGGCCTGCGCCACGGCCCGGTTCATGGTGTCGTGGATCGCGACCAGGGTCGCGGTGTCGAAAAAGCCGCGCGCGATGCCGGACTGGTTGGTGGCGATGACGATGCGGTAGCCGTCCTGCGTCAGCCGCGCGATCGCCTCCAGGCTGCCTTCGAGCGGCCGCCATTCGGCTGGCGACTTGATGTGCTCGTCGCTGTCGTAGTTGATGGTGCCGTCGCGATCCAGGATGACAAGCTTCATTTGGCGAGCTTCGAGAGATCGGCGATGCGGTTCATGGTGACATGCAGCGTGCCGAGAAAGCCTATCCGGTTGGCCCGCACGCGCGGATCCTTGTCCATCACCATCACCTTGTCGAAGAACGCGTCCACCGGGGCCTTCAGGGACGCCAATTGCTTCAGCGCGGCCGTGTAATCGAGCGAGCGCAATGCGCCATCCACGTTGGGCTGCAGCTGCTTGAAGGTGCTGGCGAGCGCCTTCTCCTCGGGGAGGACCATCAGGGCGATGTCGAACCCGGGCGGCACCGTCTCGGCCTGCTTCAATATGTTGCCGATGCGCTTGTTCGCCGCGGCGAGGCTCTCGGCCTCGGGCATGGCGGAGAACGCCCGCACGGCCTGCAGCTGCCTCGGCACCAGGTCCAGGCGTGCCGGCCTCAGGCTGAGCACCGAATCGACTTCCACCGCCGAGTAACCGCGCTCCTGAAAATAGCCGCGCGCGCGCTCGAAGATGAAGCTCGCGACGTCCTCGCGCTTTACGAGCTCGAACAGCGACAGCTCCAGCCCGCGCTCGACCAGGATCCTTATTACCCCCAAGGCGGCCCGGCGCAGGCCGAAGGGATCGCGCTCGCCGGTCGGCGCTTGTCCAATGCCGAACAGCCCAGCCAGCGCATCGAGCTTGTCCGCAATGGCGACGGAGCAGGAAATCATGCCGTCTGGAAGACCGTCGCCGGCGAAGCGCGGGCGGTAATGCGCTTCTATGGCGTCGGCCACTTCGCGAGGCTCGCCATCATGCAACGCGTAATAGCGCCCCATGAAGCCTTGCAGCTCGGGAAACTCGCCCACCATGCCGGTGAGCAGATCGGCTTTCGACAGCCACGCCGCGCGCTCGGCGAGCAACGCGTCGGCTTTCAAGGCGCGCGCGATGCTGCCGGCCAGGAGCTGGATGCGCTCGACGCGCTCGAGCTGCGTGCCGAGCTGGTTGTGGTAGACGACGCGGGCGAGTTGCGGCACGCGCGCTTCGAGCCGGAGCTTGCGGTCCTGGTTGTAGAAGAAGCGAGCATCCTCGAGCCGCGGCCGCACCACGCGCTCGTTGCCGCCGACGATCGGAAGCGGGTCGGCGAGCTTCATGTTCGAGACGATGAGGAACTTCGGCAGGAGCTTCCCCGCCGGGTCGAACAGCGGGAAATATTTCTGGTTCTGCCGCATCGTGAGGATCAGGCATTCCTGCGGCACCTCGAGGTACGCCGGGTCGAATCGCCCCACGTAAACGCTCGGCAGCTCCACCAGCGCGGTGACTTCGTCGAGCAGCTCGGCGTGCTCGCCCAGCGAGCCGCCTTCGCGCTCCGCGGCTGCGACCAGCTGGCGCTCGATCTCATCGCGCCGCTTCGTGAAATCCGCGATCACGGCGCCGTCTTTCAGCAGGCGCTCCTCGTATTCTTCTGCGTTGCGCAGTGCGATCTCGCCCGCGCCCATGAAGCGATGGCCGCGCGTGACATTGCCCGCTTTCAGCCCGAGCACGCTGCCCTGAATCACGCGGCGCCCGTGCAGCATGACCAGGCCATGCACCGGCCGCACGAACTGCGCCTCGCCCGCGCCCCAGCGCATCATTTTCGGAATCGGCAGGCTTTTCAGCGCCTGCTCGACGATCTCGGCAAGCGCTGCGTCGAGCGCCGCGCCCTTGAGCATGATTCTTGCGAGGAAAAAATCTCCCTTGGGCGTCTCGCGCCGCTCCAGCTGCCCGACCGCAATACCGTGCTTCTTGGCGAAGCCCGCAACAGCCTGCGCCGGCGCCTTGGCCGAGGGACCGACGACTTCGGTGTCGCGGTCCCCGCCTTTATCCAGCACATTTCCGATCTGCGCTGCCAGGCGCCTGGGGGTGGCAAAGAATCTTCCCTCGGTCGCCGCCACGAGGCCCCGTTCTCGCAAACCCTTGAGAACGCCTTCGGCGAAGGCGCTGCCAAGCCGACCGAGCGGCTTCGGCGGCAGCTCTTCCGACAGCAGCTCGACCAGTAGCGTGGCCTGCACGTCAGGCTTTCACCAGCGGGAAACCCAGCTTCTCGCGCGAGGCGTGATACGCCTTAGCCACGGCGCGGGCGAGGTCGCGCACGCGGTCGATGTAGGCGGTGCGCTCGGTCACGGCGATGGCGCCGCGCGCGTCGAGAAGGTTGAACGTATGCGAGCATTTCAG
>WNEQ01000950.1_pt1 | contig 15446 bp, 16 predicted proteins | sample 5399971 | NCBI WGS metagenome assembly WNEQ01 (sample SAMN13153330, study PRJNA577476) | soil metagenome | isolation source: 20 cm grassland meadow soil 2 days after 1st rain plot 5 | place: USA:California | collected 2015-09-18
CCAAGAATGCGTAAATCCATCGCCGCATTCCCGCCCGCAACGAGGCCCATCCCGACGGCATGAAGCGAAATGACTGTCGGAAAGGCCAACAACGAAGGGGACTCGCGGACCCACACACTGATGCCGCTCTGTTCGAGCAGCATAAAAAAGCCTTTCAAATCCCAGTCCATATCAGGCGGCATACTATCCCTTGCTCGGACAGCGTGCAAGTTTCGTATTTCGACCGTTCCGCCCCGTTCGGGACTCGAGTGCCATCAATGCGCTGCAGGCTGAAAAAGCTCTATCGGATTCCCGAATGGATCATCGAGGATGATTTGTGATCCTCCTACGCCGGAGATCATCTCATTGCGAAACTGGAACCCCGCCGCGCGAAGCCTCTCGACTTCTTTGGCAAGATCGGTCACGGGTATTTGGATGCGATTCCACCCACCGGGAACAGTTTGACGGCCATCGGGCATGGGCCGGCGGCCCGAACTTCCCGGACCGCTGAGAAGCAAGCGCAGGGGACCGCGCGTAATCGCGGCAAAGGCCGGCAGAGCTTCGGATTCAACAGTAAAACCGAGATGACTCGTGTAGAAACGGATTGCAACAGCCACGTCATCGATCATGTAGCGCACAGTTGCCCGGGTCTCATTCATAGTGTCATCTCGCCGGCACGAACGAAGTTGCGAGTTGTTCGGCTTCCTCTCTTGTGAGGATTTCGCGCATCAGTACCATCAATAATTGAAGCTTGGCCTTCTTGAGTTGGCGCCGGCCGTTCGGCATGAGTTTATAATACCGCCGAATCTTGCCTTCATGGAGTTCGTTGTAGCTTTTGTTTGGGCTCGCGATTCGCGCCCCGTGCGCCAGTTTCTATTAAGCCGTCGTGCCACCTCGCCGCTGCGAGGAGGGGTGTACGCAGCGGTTCCTGACAAAGAATTCAGAAACTCTTCATCCGCACTCAGCCGGCATCTCTGCTAGCCTCCGCAGACGGGGGTTAAACGATCTTCCGCCAAGGATTTAGGTCTTTCGTGAATGGAGAGTGCATGGTTTTACGACAAAGATTATCGGCTCGCCTGACGGCAGTCATTCTGGCGGCAGCTTTTGCCGTTCCTACAGGTGTGAGCGCGGAACCCCAGGCGCAGGGAGCGGCCTCGTCTGTGAACGGCCGTGTGACCGATATGGCCGGTGCCGTCTTGCCGAACGCGGAAGTTTCACTTGTGCCTATCGTCCCGGCAATGCCGGGAATGAAGATGACGCCGCCCCCGCCAATCGTTGGGCGCGTCAATAACGACGGCTCATTCGTGGTGAATCAGGTTCCTGCGGGACAGTATGTCTTGCAGGTGGACGTCCCTGGCTACGGCCGATCGTCTCAAGAAGTGACAGTCCCGAGCACACAGACTTTCAACGTCAAACTCGAGGTGCTCGAAATTCCCGGCGCGGAGGCTGCCGGTGCGGAAGCCGCAGCGAAACCGGAACAGGCGGACGCGCAGGCGATGCAGCAGCGCATCAATGAACTCGAGCAGCGAGTGCGAGACCTGGAAGCCAGCACCGTATATTCGCTGCCCGAAACTCGCACGAGAAGGACGACCGTCTACATTGACAAGAACAGCAACATCTACGACAAACCTACGCCTGGCGCTAAAAAAACGACGACGTATCAGCGAGAGCGGGTGTACCGGCGGCAATCGATAGACGAAAAAATTCAGAGTGCTTTGGAGGACCAATCCAAAAATAGCGTTCAGGTCGGCGTGAGCGCGGCGATTGCGCCCCAGGCGGTCTTCCAGACCAAGGGGGAAAAGACGGATGCGGATCGTCATGCATACCAGCTTTCCTCGGCAGACCTCTTTTTCACGGCGCGCATCGCACAGCATACGGTGTTCTTCGCCGATGTCGTCGGTCTTAGCGGTCCGCCTCCGGATCTGGAGACCGGCGGATTGACCCTGCTCAACGGTTTTACGGCACGCCTGGTTCGTCAAAACGAATTGAACCTCCGCGAGGCTTGGCTTCGAACCGAGGTCTTCTCCCAGAAACTGAGTCTCGTCGCGGGCCGGTTGGATTTGACCAACTATTTCGATCACAACGCAGCGGCCAATGATGAAACCAGACAGTTCCTCAGTGACGCCTTGGTGAACAATCCGGCTTTGAACCTCGCGGTCAACGGGTCGGGATTTGCGGCCATTTACGATCCCAAGAACGGATTCAATTTCAAGGTGGGTATACAGCAGAGCAAGACCGATGCCTTGAATTTGTCTCAGTCGATGTACTCTTTGGGGGAAGTCGGATATGTCGCCAGACCCAAGGGACTGGGCGAAGGAAACTATCGCGTCTGGTACCGCACCGATAACAGCATCGACCGCAACAGAACGGGTTATGGTGCAAGTTTAGATCAAAAACTTGCTGTCCAGCAGGTAACCTGGTTTGGACGTTATGGTTCGGCCCAAGCCGACATCCGCCGTGATCATTTCTACAGCGGGGGCTTGCAGTTCTCAAACGGCGCCGGATTCAATCCCGGCGACGTGTGGGGCGTCGGCTACGCTCACTACGATACTGGGCTTGGCCCGAAAGAACGATTAATGGAGGGTTATTACAATTTCCAGATTTCCGAGAAATTTCGATTATCCTTCCATCTTGCGCATGTGCTGGAGAAAAGACCCGGCCAGCAGACCGTGGGCTATCTCATTCCCGGACTCCGGTTGCAGGCCGCGTTTTAGACCGTTAGGAGAAAAGCTATGTCTCATACCAGATTTCTTGTAAAGCTCGCGATCGTCTTGGCTACAGCTTTGGCCGGCACAGCGACGCTCGCTCAGCAGGATGTCAAAATCGCCGATCCGACGTCGGTGGTCATGATCGTCAATCGGGACTCGAATGATCTTGCCTTCATGGACATCAAGACGAACAAGATTATCGGCCGCGTTTTTCTCGGTAACAATGTAAATCCCCACATGGTGATGATGTCTCCGGACGGCCGATACGTGGTGACCGGCGGAACGCGCGCCAACAAAGCCTATATCGTCGACGTGCGTACGTTGAAGCTCGTCAAGGTGATTAACGTCGACATCGCTCCAGAGCACCTGGCGTTTTCGCCCGACAGCCGGTGGTATTACCAGGGAAATCCGGAAGGGGATTCGATATCCGTTATCGACATGCAGTCGCTGACGAAGATCAAAACCATTCCGGGTTTCGCGGAGCCTCTCAACGTCACCTTCACCGCGGATGGCTCAAAAGCTTATATCGGTAACTACGGGGCCCATTGGATTGGCGTCGTCGATGTGAGGCGCCATGAATTACTGAAGAAGATCCAAATCAAGGAAGTGCCCGGCGTTGCGATATTGGATCCCGATAAATATCTCGGGGAGGTCCACGGAATCAATATTGCCATGTTCGGGCCGGATGGACGTTACTTGTACGCTGCCGATGGCGATCTGGGATTTGTCGGCGTCATCGATTCGCGTGAGGACAAGGTCGTCAAAACGATCAAGGTCGGAAAAGATCCGTGGCGGATTTACATGAGTCACGACGGGAAGTACGGAATCACGCCCAACAATGGAGACCAAACGATATCCATCATCGATCTCAAGGCGAACCGGGTTGCAGCAACCTTGGAAGCGGGCCAGAACATGACCGGGGTCAATTTTGCCGCGGGCAAGGCTTTCGTGATCAGTTCAACCAGCGGCTTCGTTTACGTTTACGATATGAACAGTCTCAGACCGGCCGGACGCATCCGGATCGGCCTGAACATCCAGCTCGAGACGGCGACGACCGACACCCAGGATCAAAAAATCTATTTGGCCGATTCGACCGAGAACGCGATTGTCATCATCGACGCCAAGACTCAGAAGTTTGAAAAGATAACCGAGAATGTCGGCCTGTTCCCTTGGGGCACGCACATCATGGACAGCAAGGATAACTATTGCCATTGACGGCATCTCCCCTTGGGAGAGGGTGGTCTCACTAACGACGATGCTCCCAGTTCGACCACTTTTGGTCCTGCTTCTTACGACCGCTACCTGTGTCTTCGCTCAAGGCGTGCGCGAACATACACGGCCCGGTGAAACTTCCGATCCCGCGCGGCTCCGATCCCGGCTAGGCGACAATACGAAGGCCGCGGGCGCGGCAGTCAGCGACACGCAAGCTTCCGATGTGACGTTGACACTTAACGCTGTGTCCGTCCGCCCCATCCAGACGTGGGTGCGCACGGCAGGACGCATCGACAAAGCTCGAAAGGTGCTTACGGCCTCTGTTCCGTTTCCTGAAGCTTCCTTTGTGAAAATCGGACAACGCGCGCGCGCATTTTCTCCGGAATCCAAGTCGTCGATGTTTCAAGCGTGGGTCACGAAAGTCGGTCCTAAGCAAGCCGGCATCAATGTCGAAGTCACTCTGTCAAGCACGGGACATCCAGACAGTTTGAATTACGTCATCGAGATTGTGACTGTGCGCGGCGAGTTCCTCTCCATACCAAACGAAGCAATCATCGAGGAAGGAAACAAACGTGTCGTGTATGTGCCGCGTCAGGGAAGCCAGTATGTTCCGATCGAGGTCCGTACCGGCATTCAGGGCGAGCTGTACACAGCCGTGGAAAGCGGCTTGATGGAAGGTGATCAGGTCGTCAGCTTCGGCAGTTTTTTCGTCGATTCCGAATACAAATTGAAATTCGCCGCCCAGAGCGCGCCAGGGAATGATCAGCCGCATCATTAGTAACGTCATCCGCTTTCGAGTGGTCGTGCTGATCCTTGTGCTGGCGGGTGTTGGCGCGAGCGTGTACACGATCCAAATCGCGCCGCTCGATGCCATTCCCGACATTTCCGATCCGCAAATTGTGATTTACGCGAAATGGCCCCGTAGCCCCCAATTGCTGGAGGCACAGGTCACCGAGCCTCTGATCAGCGCCTTGACGGGCTCTTCCGATATCCAGTCCATCCGAAGCACCTCCCATATGGGGTATTCCTTCATATACGTCATCCTGAACAACGGGGCGCAGCGCGCCCGTGTCCAGCAGTTGGTGCTCGATCGAATCAACGGCATTCGACCGCAGTTGCCACCCGACGCCATCATCACGCTCGGACCGAACGCCAGCAGCATCGGCTGGATTTATCAATACGCGATCGTCGATCGCGAAAGCTCACACGATATCCGCGAATTGCGTTTGGTGAACGAGAGCCAGATCAAGCCCGCGCTGCAGACGGTTCCCGGAGTTGCGGAAGTGGCCTCGGTTGGAGGTCTCGAAAAACAGTATCAATTGAAGATCTTCCCTCCGCTGCTTGTGAATGCCGGCATTCCGCTCAAGCAGGTCGTCTCCGCCCTCCAGGACGTCTTTCAGGAGGCCGGCGGGCGCATGATCGAGGTTACCAACCGAGACTACCAATTGCGTGGTGCGATCGATAGCAAGGACATTGACAAGCTCGAATATTTGGTTCTCGGCCGTAACAGAGAAGGCAAGCCGGTCTACCTCCGGGACATCGGATACATCCAGATTGGATATGACCAACGCCGGAGTACCGTGGACCTCGATGGCGCCGGCGAGGTCGTCGGCGGCATCGTCATCATGGAACAGGACCAAAATGTCCTGGCGATTACCCAAGCATTGGATCGAAAGTTGAAGGAAGTCACGGCGACCTTACCGGCCGGTGTCGAGATCATTCCAAGCTACGACCGGTCCGCCTGGATCTGGGCAACCCTCAAGGAGTTCTTTGCGACGCTAATTTCCGAGCTGGTCATCGTGAGCCTGGTTACGATCCTCTTTCTCAGGAGGCTTCGCGCCGCTTCTGGACCCATCGTGATTCTTTTGCTGAGCGTTCTGTTCACCGTTTTACCAATGGCGGCCTTCAACCAGACGATCAATTTGTTTTCGCTTGCCGGGCTCTGCATCGCGATCGGCGCAATTGACGATGCAACTATCGTTATTGTGGAGAACTGCACCGCCGAATTATCGAGACATCGGAATTTAAGCCCCTCCGAGAGAAAGGACCTTATCGTTCGCGCGATCACCGCTGTGGCTCAGCCATTGTTGTTTTCACTCCTGATCATTCTCGCGTCATTTGTGCCGGTGTTCTTTCTGGAACAACGAGAGGCCCGTTTGTTCGATCCATTGGCATTCACCAAAACCTTTGCAATGGCGTTCTCGACCTTACTGACTCTTCTCCTGCTGCCGATCCTCGTTGTCTGGATCTTCCGGCGGCACGCCGATGGGATATTCCCCTCCTCGCAGAGGGGGGCGCCAAGCGCGAGCCCGACAGGGCAAAGCCTCAAGAGAAGCGGCGCCGGCAGCCAGCGGGCTGGCGGCGCAGACGGGGTGGTCAGCCCGGCGAACATTTCGGCCGAACTGACCACCCCGGCGCGCCACCCCGCTGGCTGCCGCGCCACCCCTCCTCTGCCAGGAGGGGAATACAAACGTTATCGGTATGCCTTCGTGGCAGCGAGCGCCCTTTTCCTGGCGGTTTCCCTCGTGCTGGCAAGACGTTTTGCAGGCGATTTTACGGAGCAAATGGAGCATCTCGCCCTGGTCATCACTGCGGCGATGCTGATCTGGATCTTCCAGCGGCAGCGGCCGGCCACTGAGGATTTCGGCGAGAGCCGTGCTGTGGCACGGTATCGATCCGCCCTCAGGTTGATGATCAAGCACCGGTACGTCTTTACTGGCGCAGGGCTTCTTACCGTCATTGCCGCCGCATTCTTGTTGACTGGTATCGGAAAAGATTTTCTGCCGGAAACCGACGAAGGCTCGATCCTGTATATGCCGTCTACATTGCCCGGCCTGCCGAATCGGGAAGCGGGATGGGTGCTGCAGCAGATGGATAAAAAACTGAAGCAGTTTCCGGAGGTCGAACGGGTCTTCGGAAAGATCGGCCGCGCCGACACGTCCACGGATCCGGCGCCTTTGACGATGATTGAAACGACCGTCCTTCTTCGATCCAAATCCAGATGGCGGAACGGCATGACGAAAGACAAACTCATCGCCGAGATGGACAATGCGCTGCAGACCATCGGGTACGTGAATACGTGGGTTCAACCGATACGCGCGCGAGTCATGATGCAGAGCACGGGTATCCAGACACCAGTCGGCATCAAGGTCAAGGGGCCGGAAATTTCTCAGGTCGAAGAAATCTCGCAGCAGATCGAAACCATGCTTCGGGATTACCCTGGGACGAAATCCGTTATCGCCGAGCGGATATCGGAGGGCTATTACGTCGATGTGCAGAACGACCTCGAGCGGATGGCGCAGCACGGCGTAACCGTTGACGAGGCGATGATGACGGTCCGTTATGCGATTGGCGGTGATAATGTTGTCGGCGTGAAAGAGGCTAACAACGTTGTTACGCCGTTGAACGTTCAGTATTCGCCCGAATATACCGACACTTTGGAGAAAGTAAAGGGTACCCCCGTTATCACCGCAGACGGCCGCGCGGTTCCCTTGAGTGACATTGCAACGGTGGGCGTGCGAAAGATGCCTGAGATGCTCCGCAACGACGACGGCCGTCTTTCCGGCTACGTCTACGTCGATCTGCAGAACATCACACCTTCGGATTACGTCGAAAAAGCGCGAGAGTTCCTTGCCAAAAACTTAACATTGCCCCCGGGCTACTCCGTCGAATGGACAGGGGTATACAAATACGCCGACGAGGCTCGAGCTCGGATGCGGGTGATCATTCCAATAACGCTGATGATTATTTTCGGAATTCTGGTGCTCGCGTTCCGGTCCGTTGCGGAAAGCGTTCTGACAATGATGTCGGTACCGTTTGCGATGGTTGGCGGTGTATTCCTGCAGTGGGCTTTGGGCTATCCAATGACTACCGCCGTGATCATCGGCTACATTTCTCTATTCGCGGTTGCTGTTCAAACCGGCGTGCTGATGGTCGCGTTTATTCGCGAAGCTCTTGCAAGGAGAACCGAAGATCAGTCCTTTATCGACGCCGTCATCGAGGGGTCCGTTAATCGTTTACGGCCAAAATTAATGACCGTCGCTACGATCGTGCTTTCCTTGTCGCTCATTCCTTTTTCTACAGGACCCGGCATGGAAATCATGAAACCCATCGCCGCGCCAAGTATTGGGGGAATGGTCAGTTCGACTATTCACGTGCTGTTTATGACTCCTTGCTTGTTTGTCATCATCGAAGATCTTCGTGAATGGCGACACCGCCGCTCACTGAAGAAGACGGCATAGATGGAGACTTGGTGCGCCCCGTATTGATCCTGTTTGCAGCCCTTTTCGCATTTCTCATGCTGCCGTCATGCAATAAGCAGCCCGGGACGCTGGTTCAGGTCCAGCAGGTACGATCCGGAGATCACGTCCTTACTTTATTGAACGACACCGGCGCCGTAAAACAGCATTCCAATAAATTCGCGCTGGAAATTCGCAATGCGGCCTCGAACGCGCCGGTGAATGTAACCAACGTGCAGATTCAGGCAACGATGCGCATGCCGGGAATGGCGCCGATGTTCGGAAATGTGTCCTCGCCTCGGCAGACGGGGCCAGGCAGATATGATTTCGATGCTGATTTTTCCATGGCCGGACAGTGGTTGTTCCTGGTGACGTTTGATGCGAATGGGCGCGCTCAACTGAATATCAACGCGCAGTGAGGCGCCACCACGAGCGGAGGATCGATATCGGACTTTCTGGGGAAAGCTGGTAGGAACGTGAGAAAGACGCACCGAAGAAGGCTCCGTAGCGCATGCCATTTTCTGATTGAACGCCGTAAAGAAATCATCGACCTCGGGTCGCCCCACCCCCTTCGCATGGAATTGATACGGATTTTGACGTACATCGCAAAACGGCAGCCGACGAAGCCCTCAACGGCGAACCGCCGAAGCGACATTCAACAGTTGTGAGCTGACCATCAAGCCTATTCGTTCGGCCTTCATGAGATTGATTTCAAACCGCACACGGTCTTGTCTGAGGACAAACTGGATAATGCCGCCGCGTGCCACGAAATCGGGTATTTCGCTCACCGTCAGGACGGGCGTGTCATCAAGGGTTGCGAGCGTCCTTCCTAGTTGAGCGTTTTCGGATTCGTCGATGAACAAGACACGGCATCCGTCTATATCGGCCGGCCTGGTCAACCGGCGCGTTACTACGTTTTTTCCCTCGATCCGCTGACCGGAGACGATCCTGTCCAATGCCGGACCGAATGGATCACGGCCGAGAACGCAGATCGGTATCGTGCTCTCCGCTGTCGCGAACGATGCAGGCCACTGAACGAATTTAAGGAAATTTAAAAGATATGCTGCCTTCACCTCGTATTCCGGCGGTCGTTGCGGCTGCGCGTAACTTCCCACGCATAAGGAGAAGCAAACAACGACGAGAATCAGTGCGGCGCGCTTTGGCATTTCACTGCATCCAGGCAACTTGGATGTAGGCTGTCCGCCGGACTCCCAGCGGCGTTTGCATTGGATCGCCGGTTCCCCACTCTCTGTGCTGGGGCTGCAGCAGGTTCCGTCCAACGCCGGAAACCCGCACGTTCGAGTTGGCGGCCCAGCTCAGGCGAACATCGGCAGTTCCGTACGCTTTCACGCTCTGCGCGGGTAGGGCGCTGGCCTAGCGGAAAATCTGATCGAATTCGAATTTTTGCGACAGATTCAGGGACGAGTGGATTTTCAAATACATGCCGGGGCGTGGAGCCTTCGTATGTTCGTACCGATCCGGTGGAGCTGATGTCGGCGCTTGGAGCATTCGCCCGAACATCGATGGCTACGAACGAATACGATCCCGACAGACGCCACCATGGAGCGGCCTGCCATGCCGGTGCGATCTCGAACCCGTTTGAGGAACCAGAAATCGCATTGGCGTAAGGGATGGTCAGTAAAAGATGGGCCTGCAAAATGTATGAGCGTTGTTCTCCTTCTGTTGCAATTGATGTGGATTCAACTCGACGCTCAACGCACGCCGGGAAAAATTAATCCCGAGATCACGCAGGGCAATATCGCGGACAACATCTGTAGCAACAAGTGATCCAGACTATCGCGGCTTCTGGCTGTCGGGCATGGTCGGAATGGCGATCATGGCCACTCTAGGCGTGGCTGCTTACATAGCGCGTAAGACTGGCTGGGCGGCTCGCCCGCAACCCTCGTTCCTCGGGGAAGAGGCAAAGCTGTAAGCATTGCGGCGTGCTGGCGTGATGATTCGAGGCAGATTTTACCAGGCAGAGGCGCCGGAGTCTAATCGGTGCTAGCCAATTCTCGTTTGATGCTTAGCGATCGTTGAAGATCTAAGGTTTCCTCTGTTTGGGCGCGCTGGATCAGCCTTTGCATATAGGCCAACCCCTTTGTTGCACAATAGATCACTTCCGCTGTAAAAACAGTGGTGCCACCAATTACATAGGCAATCCCTAGAGCTTCGTAGAAACTCATTCATCTTCTCCTTAGCGTGCCGAGTCGCGTGTGTCGCTGAAGACGTCGCATCGAGACTCCCTCATTGATGGACAGTCTGAATCTCCAGTGCCACTCGAAAGCGGCAGACTATCGGACGTTTGTTCACACGTCAAATAAAAATAAAAAGGTGGCGGTTGGGTTCACCCAGGGAGAAGAGAGCTTTATTTTTTTATGTAATTAAGATCGAATCGGCACCTCGTGAAAAGCAGCCTCCCAAGTGCTCCCGCTTCGTCTAAAGACAGGTTTCAAATGGAAATTCCTATCCTTTTTCATTGGTCGGAGTCGTAGTGCCGATAGATCCCGGAGAAGGGTACTCGCCGGCATCCGAGACTTTCCGACGGCGAGCGTGTTCAGCCTCTATCTCGAGGAGCCTGTTTTTCACGAGGCCCGGAGGGAGCGCCGGTCGCGAAGATAGAGCTGATCGTCTGCCAAGATCGACAGCAGTTCGTCCTGCTCCCGATCGAGTTGTGGAATTTCCGAACCACGTCCTCCGGGCCTAAATGGCAATCCTTTCGATCGCAGGACTTCTTCCTTGGCATATCGTCATCCGAGGTATATCGAGGGCCGCAAGCGATTACGTGGCCAGCACGCCCGACCAGGAAGGTGTTCTATGGTGGAAATTCTTGCCAGCATTGTGGTACTGCTGACGATTATCACAGTCTTGCTAATCGTACTTTCCTGGTAACGCGGCAATCTAAATCGCTGTTCGCTCCACTTCTAGCGGATTCTCCAATCTCGAGATCCGCAAGAAACTGGCAGATTCTTCATATCTGAAAGAAATCCTCGATGCTCGCCGTCAAAACGCGAAGGTCACGCGTATTTTCAATCGCTGTCACGCGCGCGGCTTGATCGCCAAGATTCCTATAGTTTCTGTTGATTCAATTGCATCGAATATTGGTCTCGATATTTTGACAAAAGGAGGCAATGCCGTCGATGCCGCTGTGGCCACCGCGTTCGCGCTCGCTGTGACTTGGCCGGCTGCGGGCAATCTGGGTGGTGGTGGCTACATGCTGATTTATCTGAAGAACGGGGAAGTTACGGCTATCGACTACCGTGAAAAGGCCCCGGAAAAGGCTACGCCGCGAATGTTTTTGAATGACAAGGGAGAAGTGGATGCGACTAAATCCGGCGTCGGGTATCTCGTCATCGGAGTGCCTGGCACTGTTAAAGGCCTGTGGGAGGCTTCCCGCCGCCACGGCGAGTTGGACTGGAAGATGGTGGTTGAGCCGGCGATGAAGTTGGCTCGAGATGGTTTTGTAGTGGATGACGTCCTAGCCCGTTCGCTCCAAACCCAGGCGTCAGTGCCGTTCGCAAGCCGGCAATGATGACGCGGGGCCCAAAAATTCAGATCTCGAACGATGGCGGGACTGATCCGGTTTGGAAGAGAACCGGTGGCGAGCTTCTCTATCGCAATGAGGACAGCATGATGACCGTGAACGTCTTGACCGCTCCGGCTTTCACAGCCGGGTGTCCCCAGGAGTTGTGGAAAGGCCACTATTCCCACGGCATGAGCAGTTCGTGTGGCCCTCCTGAGCAACCTCATCCAACTACGACGTGACAGCGGACGGCAAGCGTTTCCTGATGACTAAGGACGACGACCAGGATAGAGCCATCTCCAGGCAGATCGTCGTAGTGCTGGGTTGGGCCGACGAGTTGAGCCGATTGTCGGCCAAAACTTAAGTCTGCTCGACAACTTGTTGTAGTCCGTCCAAGCCTAAGTACTGCTTTCGTAATCACGGTGACGTATGGGTAAAGGGCATTCCCCTCTCTGCGAGGAGGGGAATATTACGCAGCTGATAGGATTAGGCTACGATGCCGCGCCGGGACACTATTGAACTCGGTCTGCGCCAGAATGCAGGCCAGGTTTTTCTTCTGGTCATCGTCAACGCGTTTGTCGGCGCGATGGTCGGTCTGGAACGCGCAATCCTGCCGGCAATAGCTGAACACGAGTTCCACCTCGCGGCGCGAGCCGCTGTGCTTTTCTTTATTGTCGTTTTTGGAATCGTTAAGGCGCTTACCAACTACGCGGCAGGCCGGTTTTCGGACCGGCTAGGACGGAAGACCATACTTGTCGCCGGGTGGTTAATTGCGTTTCCGGTTCCCTTTCTGCTCATGTGGGCGCCAAGTTGGAATTGGGTCCTGCTGACGAACGTGCTCTTGGGCATCAGCCAGGGTTTGACATGGTCGACTACGGTGATCATGAAGATCGATCTTGTCGGCCCCTGCCGAAGAGGCCTTGCGATGGGTCTCAACGAGTTCGCAGGTTATGGCGCAGTTTCTTTGGCGGCGTTGCTCACAGGGTACCTCGCGGCGGCTTATCGGCTTCGCCCTGAACCGTTCTATCCGGGCGTAGCGTTCGCGGCTGCTGGTTTGATCCTGTCAGCATTCTTCGTGCGCGAAACGCGAGCGCACGTCCGCACGGAAATCGAGCAGGGCGTCTCTGCCCCATCGAAATTGGCATCACTATCTCAAACGGAAATTTTCACGCGAACATCGTTGACCGACCGCGACCTCTCATCCGTAACCCAGGCGGGACTCGTCAACAATTTGAATGATGGGATGGCCTGGGGCTTGTTCCCGCTGTTGTATGCCGCCGCCGGACTTTCTCTGTCTCAAATCGGATGGCTGGCCGCCATTTACCCGGCTGTCTGGAGTGCAGGACAGCTATTGACGGGCGCGATCTCGGATAGGACTGGCCGCAAGTGGCTCATCGCGTCGGGAATGTGGGTGCAGGCTGCGGGAATCGTCACCGTAGCGATTTCCAAATTCTTTGGGGGGTTTGCTTCAGGCGCTGTTCTTTTGGGCGTCGGTACGGCCATGGTGTATCCCACGCTGCTGGCGGCGATAGGAGATGTGGCACATCCCGCGTGGCGGGCGGGCGCTGTCGGTGTGTACCGCCTATGGCGCGATCTGGGCTACGCAATCGGAGCGCTGTTGGCGGGAATCACCGCAGACGCCATCGGTATTGACCCGGCCGTGGGATTGATTGCCGCGCTGACGTTTGCCTCGGGTGTCCTCGTTGCCGTCCGATTGCGCGAAACCAGGCGTTCAGTCAACTGACTTTCCTTTTCAGCCTTGATTGGCACGGACGAGCATAAAGACTCCCAGCGCAAGGATCAGTATTGAAACGATACCCTTGAATGTATTCTCGGCAATCCGATGGAGTAGGAGTGCCCCCACCACTGTTCCGACGACAACCGCTCCAGTGGCGATAAGTACAATCGGCCACAACGCGAGAATCCGTTCGTGTTCGATAAAGAAATAGACCGGCATTCGCGCACCATCGACGACGAGAGCGATGGCAGTAGCGGTGGCGACAAACGATTCTTTGGACAAGTGAAATCCCAGCATTGCTGCGGAACGAATACCGCCTTGGTTACCGACGAGACCTCCGAACATGGCGGAAACGAATCCGCCCACCCATTTCCAAACCCCCTTCAGTTCCAGCCTCGCGGCAAAACCCGTTATTCCAGACGTTCCGGCAAAAACCAGCAGGGTACCGAGCACGTAGCCGAGTACGGGACCGCTGGCGGAAGCGTTTAAGATAGCGCCCGTCAAGCCGCCGATCGCGCTGGCTATACCAAAACTTAAAACGAGAGATCGATTGATTCGTCTTCGCAATCGGACGAACCGGACGAGAGTCCCAATGAAATGCGGAATGGATACGATCGCGACGGCAAGCTTCGTATCCGTATACGTTGAAACGACCGGTGTAAGAATACTCCCGATTCCAAACCCGCTGATCGCAGCGATGACACCTCCTGCCACGGATGCGAGGAAAAGTGTTATGTGGAAGATTTGCACCGCCGCACGCGCCGTCAGTGATTCTTTTTCATTTATTTCTTGCCGGGTTTCGTAAGTTGGCCTTTAGCCTTGTTCGGATCAGTAGGGAATTGCGTCTGTTGGGCGAAGGCGAGAGCGAAAGCGCCCAGAAGCATCAACGCGCCGGTCAAAAATGCGGATGTCATTTGCGGCCTCCCGCTCCATCTTAACCTGAACGGCCGCCGGAGCGGTGTTCCTTTGCGAATAGTGTAGCGGCGCTCTATGAGCGCCGACAGTCCAGCAGGATTAGAGATCGTCGGCGGTCATAGAAGGTGTGAATGAATTGAAGAAATGTTGAATGTGGAGTATTCCCCTCCTCGCAGAGGAGGGGTGGCTGCGGCATCAACTAAAAGTTGCGAAGCCACCGAAGCGCCGCAGACGGGCGCGAAGCGCGAGCGCGATAGCGCGAAGCCGTAATAGTGGTCAGATCGGCGAAATCTTCAGGCCTGAACAGTTTCTCCGAACTGACCACCCCGGCCGCGCCGTTTCGGAACGGATCCATTTTTATTTATGGCGCGTCCACCCCTCCTCTGCGAGGAGGGGAATAGTCTGCGCTAGTTCAATTCATTCACAGCTTCATAGACCGCCGCTACAGTTTGATGTGTTTTCGGATTTCCTGATACTCGGGAAATCGACCGGTCTCCAGCTTCGAAAAAACTGGTTTCCCATCGATGCTCACTTCAAAACGCCCTCCGTCGGACGGTATCAGGACGAGCCGCGTGATTTTTGTCTTCAGCTCGGTAATAAGTTTTTCGGTCAAACTGACCGCCTTCGGTTCGTAGTTTCAGACCACGCAATAGATGATTTCGATTTCCATTACTCTATCGTCCCTGTTTGGTCTCCTCTCGAATTCCCAACCATGCTTTCTTCAATTGGACTTGTTCCGGGGTCGGGCGCGGATTCTCGTTCAGTTGCCAGCGTTCCTCCTGAAACTCGACGGGCATGATGGTCGTTGTCAGCAGCCGCTGGCTCCTCACCACTGTCAGTTTAATCGTCTCCCCGATGGTGTGCGAGTGCAGCCGGCTCCGGAAGTTTTCAAAGGTCAGGCGCTCATCGTTCATAGCGATCAGCAAATCTCCGGTATCCAACTTTGCACGTTCCGCGGGCGAATTGGCAACGACTCGCCGGATCCGGACTGAATTGGATTCGCCTTGCTCAAATTCGATACCAAGATACATCGAGGCCGGCTGTAACGAGACTTCAACTGTGAGTCCCGCCTGGCGCAGATACCGGTTGTAGTCGAGTTGTTCGTGACTTTGCGCCACGGTGTGGTAAAACTC
>WNEQ01000959.1_pt1 | contig 15384 bp, 11 predicted proteins | sample 5399971 | NCBI WGS metagenome assembly WNEQ01 (sample SAMN13153330, study PRJNA577476) | soil metagenome | isolation source: 20 cm grassland meadow soil 2 days after 1st rain plot 5 | place: USA:California | collected 2015-09-18
GCCGCCGCGGCGCTGGGCAAGATCGGAGGGCCGCGCGCCTTCGCGCTGCTCAAGGACTGCCTCGAGGACCCCGAGGTCTCCGAAGTCGCGATGCGCGCGCTGGCGGCGATCGATCGGCGACGGACGATCGGCACCTTCCTGGAAATGACCGAGAAGGTGGATCTGTTCGGGCGCGGCCACGGACGTCTCAAGGACGCCCTGACCACGCTCGGGGCGCTCGGGGGCAATGACGCGGTGCCGCGGCTGCGATCCATCCTGATGCGCGGCTTCTGGCTGCCGCCCTCGGCAGGCGACACGCTGCGCATCGCCGCCGCCCGCGCCCTGGAGAGGATCGGCACCGAGTCGGCACGGACGGCGCTTGCGCAGGGAGCCCGTCTGTGGAGATCGCCGGTGCGCACGATCTGCGCGGAGATCGTCGGTCAGCGGCCCGCCGGGTCTGCCGCGGCATCCCGGAGCTGAGGTCTTATCCATGAGCGAACCCGAGCGCAACTCCGCCCCACCCGGCCCGGAGGCGCAGGCCCAAACGCTGTCACCGGCGTTGGCGCGGGCGCTCGGCGCCGCCATCGCCCAGCGCCGGATGTACCCGCCGGAGCACCCGATCGCCTCCCGGGCCCTGACGTCCCTGGCCCTCTATCTCGAGCGCATCCTGGCGCTCGTGCCAGAGTGGCGTCTGGCGATGGTCGAGGGGAAGCTCCTGGCCTCGGGCCTTACGATCGAGGAAGGCGGCGAGGGGCTGGCGTCGTTCATCGACAGCCTGAAGGCCCGCAACATCGAGACCATCGCCTTCAAACGGGGCGTGGACGTGGAGGAATTGCGCCGGTTCATTTCGCTCATGATCCTCGACCCGAAGTGGTTCGCCGGCGGCGGGCTGCCGGATCTGATGAGCAAGGAGGGGATCGTCTCGATCGAGGCCGGCCGGCTCGTCCTGAGCGATGCACCCGAGGCCGACCGGAACAAGGCGGTGCTGGATGAAGCCGGGCCCGAGCTCCTGGAGGCCTACGACAACGGGCTCACGTTCATCGAAGAGACGATCCGTTCGCTGCACGAGGGGCGGCGCATCAGCCTGGAGGAGGCTGAGTCTTTCGTGAGCACGGTCGCCCGCCAGATGCAGCAGGACCGCTCGCCCTTCCTGATCCTGACCGCGCTGAAGTCGCACCACGCGTACACCTTCACCCACATCATCAACGTCTGCATCCTGACCGTCTCGCAGATCGAGGCGCTGGGGGGGGACGAGCGGGCCCTGCGGGAGTTCGGCCTGGCCTCGATGATGCACGACATCGGCAAGACGATCCTGCCGACCGAGATCCTGAGCAAGCCCGGGAAGCTGACTCCCGAGGAGTTCGCCATGGTGCAGAGACATCCTCAGGATGGAGTCCATATCCTGCGCGAGACGCCGGACGTTCCGGACCTGGCGCTGATCGTCGCCCTCGAACATCACATGCGCTACAACCACGGCGGCTACCCGCGCCCCCGTCACCCGCGGCCGCTCCATCCGTGCAGCCTGATGACCAATCTGGCCGACACCTACGACGCGATGCGCAGCCACCGCTCCTACCAGGAGGAGTCCCCCCCCGAGAAAGTCGCCGCCCTGATCGGCGATCGCGCCGGGGTGGACTACCATCCGCAGCTCGCCCAGGCGTTCCTGCAGCTCATGGGCGCCTATCCGCCCGGCACGCGCGTTCGCCTGGACACCGGCGAGGAGGGACTTGTCGTGCGGGTCAACCCCGCGAATCCCTACCGGCCGGTCGTGCGCATGCTGCGCGACAGCACCGGCGGCGTCCTGCGGCGCCTGGAGGTCGTGGATTTGATGGACAAGGAGCGGGTAGGCGGGCGCTTCGCGCGGAACATCCTCGAATCGATCAAGCCGCAGCCGCCGTCGAAGCCGCCGGCTCCGTCCTCGACACTCTGAACGTCGACCACCTCACGATCAGGACGGTGCCCTGAGGAAGCCCCGCAGGCGTTCGGGGCGGGGCGACGCGGTGGCGATCCCGTGGCTGATGGCGTAGCGGGTGAGGCCGGCGACGTTGTGGATCTCGAGCTTGTCCATGATCCGCGTGCGGTGGTTCTCGATCGTCTTGACCGAGAGGACCAGAAGCCCCGCGATCTCCTTGTTGGTGTGGCCCTCGGCAATGAGCTGCAGGATCTCGCGCTCGCGCGGACTCAGGATCTCCAGCATCCCCGAGCGGGTCTTCGGGTTCGGCCGTTTCAGGTATCCGTCGACGACCTTGGTCGAGATGGCCGGGTGCAGGTAGGTGCCGCCGCCCACCACCGCGTGGATCGCCTCGACCAGGTCGGATGACACCGATTCCTTAAGTAGATATCCGCGCGCCCCGGCCTTGAGCAGGGAGTAGACGTACTCCTCGCTGCTGTGCATGGTCAGGGCCACGACCCGGATCGCCGGGGATTCTTTGACGATGCGCGCCGTGGCCTCGAGCCCGTTCATGCGCGGCATGCTCACGTCCATGACCACGACGTCCGGCAGGAGCGTCAGCGCCTTGCGAACCGCCTCCCGTCCGTCGGCCGCCTCGCCGACGACTTCGATGTCCGGCTCGGCGTCGAGAATGGCACGCAGCCCCTGCCGTACGATGGCGTGATCGTCCGCCACCAGCACACGAGTCCTCTTTCCACGGGTCATGACAGCCCTCCCTCGAATGCCGCGTTCTTCGCCGCGTGCCTCGATCGGCCGCCGCTCCGCCCCGCGGCGCGCACCGGTATGTCCGCCACCAGGCGGGTGCCGCGTCCCGGCCGCGACTTGATGCTCAGGACCCCTCCGACGCGCTCGATCCGCTCGCGCATGCCGAGCAGCCCGAGCCCCTGATCGGGCGGGCCGCCCTGCCTCATCCCGATACCGTCGTCCGCGACCACCGCACGCAACGACCCGTTGAAGCCGCTCAGCCCGATCCGGACGTGCCGGGCGCGCGCGTGGCGGGCGACATTGGTCAGCGCCTCCTGGAAGAAGCGGAACAAGAGCGTATTGACGTCCTTCTGCGCCGGCCCGCCCCCTCCATTTGCCTGCACGTCCACGCCGACGCCCGTGCGCCGCGAGAAGGTGTCCGCGTACCAGCGCAGGGCGGGGACGAGCCCCAGCTCGTCCAGCATGGAGGGCCGCAAATCCATCGCGATCCGCCGCGTGTCTTCGATCGTGCTCCGCACCACCGCCTCGGTTTCCAGAACGGCGCGCCGCACCCCGGGGGCCGCCCCCCGGGTCAGGGTCCGCAGAAGGCCGAGATTGATCTTGGCCGCGGTCATCGACTGGGCCAGCTCGTCGTGCAGCTCGCGGGCGATTCGCCTCCGGTCCTCCTCGAGTCTCTTCTCCAGGCTCTCCGAAACGGCCCGCAGGTCGGCCTGCTTGCGGCTCAGCGCCTCGATGACGCGCGCGCGCCTGATGGCGTGACCGATCTGATCCGCGAGAGTGGAGCAGAGCCTGATGTCCTCCTCGTCGAACGCCCGCGGTTCCGCGTCTTCCAACCGTAGCGTGCCCAGGGTTTTCCCCTTGCTCCTGATCGGAATCACCAGCACCGACTGCGTCTCCGGCCAGTAGGCGCAGACTTCGGGTGTCGCGCGCAGGTCGTCGAGGCGCAGCGCCCGGCCCGACCGCAGGACGCGCGGGCTCAGGCAGGATCGATGCTGTTTCGCCGGGAAGCGGAATCCCTGATAATACTTTCCCAGAGGCCCCGCGATGGCGGCGACCTCGAAGTCGGAAGCGCGCTCGTCGTAGAGCGCCACCACCACTCCGAGGACCTTCGACCCTTCCCGGACGTTCCTGGCAAGACGCGGCAGCAGGATCGGCAGGCTCTCCTCGGTGCTGATGGCGCGGCCGACCTGATTGAGCAGCAGGAGGCCGTTCCGCCGGCGGGTCTCGCCCTCGCGCGCCAGCGCCCCCTTCACGACCTCCGTGATGAGCCCCGCGAGGGCGGTCGCCACCTCCAGGTCGGTGGCGCTCATGTCGAACGGCCGGCCGCCGCGATCGGCGAACAGCAGGCCGATCGGACCGTCGGGCCCGCGCAGTGGCGCACCGAACATCGAGGTCTGACCGCGCCACCCCACATGGCACATGCGACGGCGCGGCGCGCCAGGCGGGGCGACGGCGCGCAGCACCGCCTGCCGCCGGCGCACCACGCTCCGCCCGAAGGGACAGTCCTTAAGAGACACACCCTGCGCGTCCGAGGCCGCGGGCACGCGGCCGTAGCCCGACAGCCTGCGCAGACGCTTCAGCCTGTCCAGGAGCCAGATCTCGGCCCTCCGGAATCCCATGGTCCCCGCGAACTCGCGCAGCACCCTGGAGGCGATTTCGGCCGGCTGCCCCCTCGCCGACCCGAGCAACGAGAGACGATAGAAGGCGCGCATCTGCCGCATGCTGCGGACGCGACCCGCGAGCAGGTCCCGACGCCTATTGTGTCCGCCCGGAGACGGCAGAGGCCTCTTCGGGCCCGCAGACCCGCTTGCGCCGTCGGCTCGGAGAGCGACTTGCTTCATCGGCAAATAGGAATGTGGCTAATTGTGGAACACGCTCGACTTATTCTGGCCACAGGCAAGGTCCGTGTCAACAGGATTTATGTCCGGGTGGCGCGGAATGTCCCGGCTGCCCGGCGACCCGGGGACGGGACCTGTCAGCGGAGCCTGCGGCTTCGGTCGCGTCCGGAGCGCGCGAACACCGCGGCGATTCGGCCCGCCGCCTTGCCGTCCCAGAGGGGAATCGGCCGGGAGCGCGGGGCGGGCCGTCGCAGGATCCGCCGGGCCGCCCCCACGATCTTCTTCTCGTCGCTGCCCACGAGAACATTCGTTCCGCGTGAGAGCGTGATCGGCCGTTCGGTGTTCTCCCTGAGGGTCAGACAGGGAACGCCCAGGATCGAAGACTCCTCCTGGATCCCGCCCGAGTCGGTCAGGACCAGGCGGGCTCGCCGCTGGAGATGCAGGAAGTCGAGATAACCGAGAGGCTCGATCAGAAGGAGGCCCGTCGCCGGCACCTGCGCTCCCAGGTCTTGCATCATCTTCACGGTGCGCGGGTGAACCGGGAACACGATCGGGAGGTCGCGCGCCAGGACCTCGAGCGCCCTGAAGATGCGCCGCAGCGCGGCGGGGTCGTCCACGTTGGACGGCCGGTGCAGCGTGAGCAGGGCGAAAGGGGGTGCGATGCCCAGCCTTCGCGTTACGTCGGACGAATCGGCGCGCGCGACGAAGCGCCGCAGCGTGTCGATCATCACGTTGCCGACGCGGTGGATCTTGCGGCGATCAACCCCCTCGGAGACGAGGTTCCTGTCCGCATCCGGCCCGGTGGTGAACAGCAGGTCCGACAACGCGTCCGTGACGATCCGGTTGACTTCCTCCGGCATCGACCGGTCGCGCGACCGCAGCCCGGCCTCGACGTGGGCCACCCTGATGGGCGGTGACATCTTCGCGGCCACCATCGAGCAGGCCATCGTGGAGTTGACGTCTCCCACCACGACCACCCAGTCGGGGTGATCGGCCTCGAGGACCTTCTCGAACGCCTCCATGATGCGCGCCGTCTGCGCCGCGTGGCTGCCGGAGCCGACACCGAGGTGGATGTCGGGCTTCGGAATCTCCAGCTCCTGGAAGAAGACGTCCGACATCAGCTCGTCGTAGTGCTGCCCGGTATGCACGAGGCGGGCGTCGAAAAGATCGGGTCGCGCCCGGAGCTCCCGCAGGATGGGCGCGACCTTCATGAAATTCGGGCGGGCTCCGGCGACCAGGAGGAGACGAAGGGAGCGGTGCTTCGAGCGCGCGGGCGCGGGGGCGCGCTTGCCCGAGGCGGAGGCTCGGGCGGCCGGGCGCTTCTTCATCCGCGGCCCAGAACGTCGCGCAGCGCCTCGCACACCCGGTCGACCTGGTCCTCGGTCATCTCCGGGTAGAGCGGCAATGACAGCACTTCGCGGGCGGCGCGCTCGGCGACCGGGAAGCTGCCCTCGCTCAGGCCCATCCAGGCGTAGGCCGGCTGCAGGTGCAGCGGGATTGGATAGTGGACGCCGGTCTCGACCCCTTTCTCGAGGAGGGCGGCGCGCACCCGTTCGCGGTCCTTCACCCGCACGCAGAACAGGTGATAGACATGGCGCGCCCCCGCTCGTTCCACGGGCAGGACGAGGGCGCCGCGTCCCGGACCGTCGCCGTGGGGCGCCGCCAGGTCCGAGAGCCCCGCACGGTACCTCAGGGCCAGGGCTCGCCGCCTCTCATTCCAGGCGGGCAGATGCCGCAGCTTCACTCTCAGGATCGCCGCCTGCAGGGCGTCCAGGCGACCGTTGTACCCCTCCTCCAGGTGCCGGTATTTCTCCACCTGCCCATGGTCCCTGAGCCGCCGGATGCGTTGCGCGACCTCGCGGCGCGACGTCGTGACCATCCCGCCCTCGCCGCAGCCTCCCAGGTTCTTCGTGGGGTAGAAGGAGAAGCAGCCGGCATCTCCGAGCGTGCCGGCCGCACGGCCCCGATCGAGCGACCCGTGGGCCTGGCAGGCGTCCTCGACCACGACCGCGCCGGCGCGCCGCGCCCGCTCCAGGATGGGCGGCATGTCGGCCGCCTGCCCGTAGAGATGCACCGGCACGATGGCGCGAGTGCGCGGGGTGACGGCCGCCTCGAGTGCTGTGGGGTCGAGGGTGAAAGTCTCCGAATCGATATCCGCGAACACCGGCCGCGCGCCGGCCTGGCTGATCGCTTCGGTCGTGGCGATGAACGACAGCGGGCTCGTGACGACCTCATCGATGCCGTCCCGCGCCCGTGCACGGGCGCCGCCGTCGCCCGTCGCCAGGAGAGAGAATCGGAGCGCGTCCGTGCCGCTCGCCACCGATACGGCCTCACTGGCGCCGCACTGCGCGGCGAACTCCTGCTCGAACGCCTCTACTTCGGGACCGCCGATGAAGTGGCCCGAGGCGAGGACCCTTCGCACGGCGGCGTCGATGTCGGCCTGCAGCGACAGATACTGTGCGGCGATGTCGGCGATGGGGATTTTCGTGGTCATGTCGGCGGACTCCCTGTTGACCGCCGATAGGTTACATCATCTGTCGGAAACGGCGGGACGCGCCGCGCGGGATACGTGCTCGTTGCTGCCGCTGGTCACGAGGTTGGCGACGATGGCGACCAGCGCCAGCGCGCGGGCGAGTCGCGGGCTGTCGCTGTGCAGGCGGTGAAGCATCCACGTCAGCCCTCCGCCCAGGGCCATGCGCGCGGCCAGGGCGGTCCGATCATCCGCCCACGAGTACATCGGGTTCGCCTCGGTGGCGCCGGCGTCGAGCGCCCGGCTTGTCGTGTACACGTCCGCGACGACGCTCGCGAGGTGCACGGTCAGGAGGACCCGCCAGGTCGCCGCCGACCGTTCGTCGGCCGCCGTGGACGGGGACCCGATCGGGACCGGATGCCCGGCCGCGCCGCCCCGGCTGAGGACCGGGCCCTCTCCGCTTCGACGCCAGCTCTCCAACGCTCGCGCGCACTCGGTGCACGACAGCTCCACCGACCAGGCCACAGGCCAGAGGCGACCCCGAACCTGGGAATACTCGAAGGTCATCTCGCGAAGACTGGTGCCCGCGCCGACGCTGCGCGATCGATCCGCGTTCTCCGCCGCGGCGCACGATGCCGCCGGGGAGAGGGAGAGAGCCCAGGCGAGAACGCAGAGGCCCGCGCCGATTCGGATCCTGATGCCACGCCCACCCGGGCCTCCTCCGAACCGTGCCCCCATGGATTGCCGGCGCCTCCAGGGACACGTTTAAGTTCCGGATCGGTCAAGAGCAAGGAAACCCGCATCCTTATTGATCCGCGCGAGGACTCTGGAGACGCTGTGTTCAGGCGCGCCGAGGGCGTCGGGGATGAAATCGCTTTCAAATTTGTGATCGCGGGGATGAGAGCGGGACGGCTACTTCGACTCGATGCGGATCCGGGCCCAGCGGTTCTTGGCCCAGTCCTCGTCCGTGTTCCCGGGAGGATCGGGATTGTCCGACCCCAGGCTGTGGATTCCGATCGGAATTTCGGGCAGGCTCTCGCCGAAGATCTTCATCAGGCTCGACGCCCGGTTGGAGCCGAGCTCCAGATTGTGAATCTCCTCTCCTCGCGTATCGCAGTGACCCTCGACGCTGATGGTCACGATCGCGGATCCGTAGGGCCGGAGCTTCGACGCGAGTTCCTGAATCCTGGCACGATCATCGTCGCGCAGAGTGGAGACATCGGTATCGAAAAACGCCCGGAAGACCTCGACCTCCGTGAGCACGTCCGAAGGGATCGTCGTCCCGAGCTCGACGTGAAGGGGGCGAGGATCCGTGATCGGCTCCACCGACTCCAGGGCCGCCATCACATTGTAGTCGCCCGCCTGGACGCGGGTAGCGTCGAGAAGGATGTCCGCGTGGTAGAGGTCGTTTTGCGCGTCGTACTTGAGGGGCGTCTTTCCGGTGATCGTCCCTTCCCGCTCCAGCCAGGTTTCGCCGCGCAGGTTGCCAGTTCCGGAGGCCGTCACCGGAAGCGAGTAGGGAGCGTCCCTCTGCAGGCGGACACCGCCCTCGGGAGCCTCATAGGAGACGTTGGTGATGGCCGTGACGACACGGACGCTCGGGGCGAGCGTGACCCTCATGCGCTGGAGCTGGGGAACCACAGGCTCCGCGATGGCCGCCGTCGCTCCCGGCACGGACGGCATCGTGGCGGGGGCGACGGCGCGCCCGCTGGCACAGCCGAACAGAGCGGTCAGCGAGAGCGCCAGTATCACTCCACCCGTGCGGCTACGGCTCACATTCTGAACCATTGTGGTCGTGATCTTTGTCCTTGTCCTTGTTGTTATTACTGTTGTTGCCGACTGCCAGACCCACTCCCAGGCTGCCGAGAATCGTCCCCATGATCGCCCACTTCTTCTTGTTCATCGATGGAGATTTCTGGCTCGCCGGGACCGTCTGAACCGGCTGGGGGACGGCCTGCGCCGGGGCCGCCGGTGGTGCTGTGGGTTCAGCCGGCACCGTCGGAGGCGGTGCTATCGCCTGCGTCGGAGGCGGAGGCGCCGGCGCGGGCTGCATCTTGACCCTCAGGTTGAGCTGCAGGATTCCCGGCGGCACGAGAGTCCGCGTGCCGGCGCCGAGGGGGCGCCCATCGGGACTGACCAGCTCGAAGAGATAGGCCCCTTCCTTGAGCTGTGGGAACTGATAACCGAGGTCTGCCCCGAGGGCCGCCGTGCTCGGGGGCCCTCCATCGAGGGGCGTCGCCCTCACGACGGCCCCGGGCGGCGGTGTGCCGCCTTCGACCGTGAGACGCCCGCGCACCGATCCGTTGGCCGCCAGGAGCTGCAGGACTCCGGGGAGCTGCAGCAGTAAACCGAGCAACATCCAAAGAGCGATCCGACGATGAAGACCTCGAGTCATGAAGCACTCTCCATAACGTGTAACGGGTCGCCTCGCGGCCGGAGGGCCGCGCGCCCCTCGACACAATAGCTCAGCTCACCCCTGGCCCACCGGTAAAGGCCGCCAGCCTGACCTCCTTGCCATGGTACTGAAGCGACAGCGACCGGGGCGGCTCGTCCGAGCCTTCCGGGCCCGCGACCGCGAGCTCGATCCTGAGCGGCTCCGCAGGTGGTGCCTGGGGACCGACCTCGACGGTCTTCCAGAAATCCGAGGGAACGTAGAGCGGCATCTCCTCGCGCGAGCCTCCCCCTGGAAGACTCGGGTCGACGATCACCCGCTGCACGAATACTCTGTAGACCTTGTCGGGTTGCAGCCCCTCCACCTCGAATCGGCCGTCCTCGACCTGGGCAGGACGATCCAGGAACGAAGGTCCTTCCACTCCCGGCTCCCGGTACTGGAAACAGACCCAGTAGTGCACCTCGCGTCCCGACCCGGCGCTTTCCGATGGGCTCGGTTCGCCGACGATTTCGACGGTGCCTTTGATGTCCAGGAGGTATTCACCGCCCGCGACAGCCAACCGTGTTCCGCCCGCGATGAGTAGGATCGCGAGGCAACTGATGACAATGAGCCGCGCTCGTTCCGGCGCCTTGGGCTGCATGAGATTTCCCCCGCTCCACTGCCCGCTACAGGATGGCAGACTGATTCTGGTGGCTCCTGATTACCACCAAATCGGGGCGGCGTCAAGAGGTATCGCAATTCTCTTCAGGGCTTCAGGTCCTCCTGACGCAGACCCAGGACCCCGGCCACCCTGGTGAGCTGGCGGGCCACGGCCCCTCCGGAGCAATCGATGCCGTCTTCCCGGCACGCCGCCTGCCTTCCCGGCTTGCCCCTCTCCCAGTAGCTCGTCGTGACGTACGCGGCGATGAGCGGCGCCGCCGCCCCTCTCCAGCTCTTCCTCGTGCCCAGGGCTTCCTTGGCATGCAGGAGGTCGCCCGCGAGGAGACTGCTCAGGACCTGTTTCGATGTCAGGACATCCCGCAGCTCGGCCACGGTCGTCGCCAGGCCGAGCAGGTCCAAGAGGCCCGCCGTGACTTCCGGCGCCATCTCACGTCCGTTGGGCTCCCGCGCCTGACCGAACCGCTGGGAACGCCCGCGCGCGCTCCCCAATCGATCGTCGACTCTCGTCCAATTGATACCCTCAGGGAGCGCCGCCTTCAGCGTGGACAGACGCTGACCGACGTCCGTGACATCCTCGGCGAATGTCTTCTGGACACCCAGCCACGATTCCCTGCTTCTGGATTGCTTCCAGGCGCCGGCGGCCTGGCAGGCGGCCAGCCGGCAGGCCGAAGGGACGGTGACCGCGATCTGCGCGTTGACGTTCTTGAGCCTGTTCTGCACCGTCCGCCAGTACTCCGCGCTCATCGAAATTTTCCGAACGTCCTGGCAGACACCCTCCAGGTCCGACTTGCTCAATCCCGAGATGTGGGCCTTCACTCCCGTGAGGGTCACCTCGTCCGGGCCCGCGCTCTTCCAGAGGGAGACATCCCCGAACCCGAGCAGGGCACTCTCGGCTTCGCGCCAGTTCGGTCCGCCCCTCAAGGCGCCACGCAATCTGACGACCGGCGCCACGCACGCATCCTCGAGCCCGCTCGATCGATCGAGCACGATCCAGGACAGCGCGCCCACGAGCGCCTGGTAGAACACGTTGTCATACTTCTGCTCCGCTCGCCGCACGCCCAGGTTGACGCCCCACCCGTCGAGCAGCTGGCGGTTGATGGCGACGCGGCTGCTGCCCTGGAGGAGCCTCCTTTCCGCTTCGATCGGTTCGCGTCCCTCCCCCTTGCGGGCACGCAGGGCGGCAAAGGCCTGCAGGACCGCGGTCTTGGGCATGCCCAGAGGATCGAGCGACAGGGAATCGAGACAGGTCTTCCAGGCCGGCGGCGGTCCCGCACGCGTGCCGCTGAAGTCGGACACGTAGGTCTTGACGGCGGGACTCTCGCACGGAGCCTGCGCCAGCGCCCTGACCGTGCCGAGCCCGAGCGCAACCACCGCGACAATCGCCCGCCGCGAGGAACGGCGCCTGCACCGGCCCCGGTTCCTGCTCATGGAGCGCCTCGCTGCAGGATCTCCTCGACCCATCCCTTGACCTCCGCGTCCAGGGTCGGGAGATGCGCCGGAGCGTCATCCATCTGCGCCGACAGCTCATCGATTTTTCCCTGGAGACTGGCCGCGCCCTCCGGCGCCTGTGTGCGCTCGGTCGTCCTGGCGCCGCTGGTCAGCCAGATCGACGCCGGCCCCTCCGGAGGGATCTCGACCGCTCCCGGCAAGGCGAACGTCGATTCCTGCCCGCCGGCGTCCAGGTGCAGGGTGGCGAAGGCCGGTCCGTGGATCCAGACCTTCTGTCCCGGCGGGACGATCCGTGGAGAGGGCGTGGGAGTCGGCACGGACGGCGGGGGCGTCGGCGTCGGTATCTCGCGCGGCTCGCTGGGCGCGGCCTTCTGACGGGAAGGCTCTCCGAGGAGATCCCGCAGTCTGCCGTAATTGAGATAGATCGCCGTCATCGCCACGACCAGACCGGCGGCGGCCGCCATGGTCATCCATCGCCGCTTGTCGACCCCGGGGACGGGCGGGATCTGAAGACCGCGCGCCCACTCTTCCCACCCCGCTGGCGCCTGGGTGTCGCGGAGCCGGTGCGCGGCCGCGATCCCTCCCCGACCCTTCTCCAAAAGCCTGTTCACCTTGTCGGCGAATGCCGCCCACTCCCGCTCCGGCCGGGGGAGTCGATCCCCGGGCCACCAGGCCGAGCGGGCCGCCGCGGCCCGCTCCCGCAGGGTCCGGATTTTTCGCGGCAGCTCGAGCAGGAGCTCGGAATCGGGGATCGCCTGCTGCAGGCGGCGCTCGGCCGCGACGATCTCGCGCTCGAGCGCCTGCAGCTCGCGGCAGAAAGCGGCCGCGGCCTGACGATCGGGAAGCTTCTCGAGAAGAGAGCGCTCCGCGGCGCGGGCGGCCGCCTCGTCCTCGGACTTGCAGAACGAGCGCGCCTCGGCCAGGGCCGCCCCCGCCTGCGCGCGCACCGTCTCCAGGGCACCCGAGAGTCTGCCGGCGACTCGGCGCGCGGCTTCCTCGAACCCGGCGGGTGCCGAAGCCTCGAGCCCGCCGGCCAGGTCGCCCATGGACTTGAGGTTCTGCGGCGTCCTCTGAGCGGAGAGGAGGGCCGATGCACTCCTCTCGATCTCCTCCCAGGCGCCCAAATTTCTGGCCAGATTCCGACAGGTGTCGTCCGCGCCTCCCGGCCAGCTATCGAGGACGGCCCGGCCCTTGATCCAGTCCTGGGCCCGCACGGCCTCGTGAAAGGCCCGCTCCGCCCGGACCGTTCCGGACCGGCCGCGGAGCGACTCACCCTGCGTGACCAGCCGCACCGCTTGCAGGAAGAGGTCCGGCGTCATGGTGCTGTGCGGGTCGAGGCGTTCCGTCGCCTGGCGGAACCCGGCGAGCTCCTCCGACTCGAGGTCCGACAGATCCTCGACGACACCCCGCAGACGGCTCTTCAGCGCCTCTCCGCCGCCTGACGCAATCCGATCGAGTCCCGCCAGACGCCCCTCGATGCGCTCGATCTCTCTCGCCAGAAGGGTCGCATCTTCGAGCGCCGCCGTCTCCACCGGATCGCGCGCGAGGCAGAGCGCCGCGTCCTGCTCGGCGTCTTTTTTCCAGCCGCTCCAACGCACCTCTCCCTGGAGATCCGTGAGAAGTCGAAACCCTTCGACGATCGAAACCGTGGCCAGACGCCATCGCTGAGCGAGATTCTTGTAACGATCGATCTGCTCCAGCGAGGGCGGCCGTCGTACCTTTCTCTTCCACGCCCCCAGGTCCGGTGACGGAAGCGGGACCTGGCTCCAGAGGGAATCACCTGCGGCGGCCTCCCGGCAGGCGGCGAGCCCCGAGAACAGATCCTCCACCAGCCGCGGGCCCGTCCCGGCGTCGGACGGGATCCCGGCCGGCCGGGAGAGGAACCGGGCCAGCAGGTCGACGACCCGGGGGTACATTCCGTCGAGAAGGGTCCGCGGTGGTCCCTGCACCGCCTCCCGGAAGTGCGCGAACCGCTTCTCGTGGCCGAACGGCGATTCGGGGAGCGCAAAGGGCGGGCTCCCCGCCGCGAGCTCGAAGAGGACCGCCGCCACGGACCAGGCGTCGGCCTCGGCCCCGGGTGGACCCGCGCTGCGCAGGCCGTACGGATCGACGTAGGGAAGCGACTCGCGGTCAAAAACGGCCGTCTGTCCTTTCGGCGCCGCCGCCCACCCCAGAGACCGGAGACGCAGCCGGGGTCCGTCGCCGGCGGCGGAATGGCCGGTCTCCTCGGCGATCAGGATGCCCGGATGGATCAGGCCGTGGACCGCGCCCAGGTGGTGCAGGACCCGGAGCCCGTCGCGCAGCGACAGGATCGCGTGCAGTGTCTGGGGCAGCGTCCAGCCGCTCTCGGAAGCAATCCGCCCGTCCGGTCCCAGGGGGAATCGATCTCGGAGTGTTGCGCCCTGGATGTATTCCGTCGCGATCCACGGGAACTCCCCCTCGACCGCGGCCTCGAGGAGCGACGGGAACACGGCGCCGCCCGGTACCTGTCCGAGGCGCGCCAGCACGTCGGCCTCTCGACGAAGGGCCTCCAGGGCGCGGAAACGCTCCGCCGCGTGCCACCAGATGGCGGGCCTGACCTCCCGAACCACGACCTGCGCACCGCTCTGGCGATCGCGGCAGAGCAGGCTGCGTGTCCAGTAGGCCCTTCCCAACGGCCGGAGCGGCTCGTAGCGCTCGAGCCAATCTCTGTCCGGTGCGGGTTCCGGGCCCGCCGGCTGGCCGACTGCCTGGGTCATCGGATGTCCTCGGAGCTCGTTGGGTTGGGATTTTCTCACGAACGCCGCCAAACTCCAACGCCCCCGGACTCTCGACAGGCCCCCGCCGCCTGAGGTATCCCCAGTTTGGGGCGCCGTCCCTGCGCTCGCGGGGGACGCCTCCGGGCCGCTGGCGCGGCCCTCGGCTCGGCTCCGTTCGCTCCGCCCATCGCGCGTGAAGCCGCGCGATGGGACCCCGTCGCTCACTTCCGCACGCCCCCGCGCACGCAGGGCCGTCGCCCTCCTCCGATGATCCTTCACGCCTCTCAAGCCAGAACCAGGGTCGGGCGCAACAGACGGACACAGCTTGCCAGCCATCTGGCATACTCCGCCAGCACATCCGCCCCAGGGTGGGCCGGGCGTGTATTCGGGACCACCTGCCATCTCTGGCCAGCTGCGTTCGGCTTCTGCGTCCCGTCCTGGTGCAGCTAGAGGAGAGGCAGTTCCCGGTTGGCGAACGGAGTGATCTCCAGCGGCACGTGGCAGGCCGCAGCGCGGCGTGGCGACTTCGAGCCGCGCCATGCGGACGAGATGGACACCCAAGACCCCGCGCGAGCGAGCAGGAGCCGCGACGCGCTGCGGCCTGCCACCCGCAACTGGGGATAGCTCAGCCCCGCCGCCTCTTGCGCCGGAAGCGCCGATGATGCTAGGGTGTGGGCACTCGTACCCGAATTCCCAGGAGAGGCTCGATGCCGGACACGGCAGCACGCGCGGGAGGTGCGTTGGCCTGGCCGGTTCGCCTCCTTGTCGTCTCGGATTTCAGCGGCGGGCGCGATCGCAGGGAGATCCGACGCGCCGACGGTACGCCCATCGACGACCTCCTCGCGGCGACCGCGCCAAGGATCACGATCGGCTCCTTGCCTCCGGGCGAGCTGGAGTTCCGACGCCTGGCCGATTTCGCTCCGGAAAGTCTGCGGAGCTCGCTTCCCGGTCGCGATGGAGAGGCGCCGTCCGCGTCCGACCTCGACAGCGCCCTGCACGCCCCCGCCTTCCAGTCGATCGAGTCGGCCTGGAGGGGGCTCGCCTTCCTCCTCGCGCAGGTGGCGGCCGCGCCCGGCGGCAGCGGCGACGCGCACGGCGCGGCCCGCGTGGATCTGATCGACATCGATACCTCCGCCCTGCGGCGCTCACCTGAGATCCTGTTCTCGGCCGCGTTCGGCGACCCCGCGAGACATTACACGGCG
>WNEQ01000960.1_pt1 | contig 15383 bp, 14 predicted proteins | sample 5399971 | NCBI WGS metagenome assembly WNEQ01 (sample SAMN13153330, study PRJNA577476) | soil metagenome | isolation source: 20 cm grassland meadow soil 2 days after 1st rain plot 5 | place: USA:California | collected 2015-09-18
GGGATATCCCGGGGCGGCGGAGTTCCACACGAATCCATTCAACCCACCGCTCGGGAGTCCCGCCGGCACCGCCCAGCTGCCCGACGAGCTCGCGTTGCGCGGCAATCTAGACGATTCGAAGGGGCTGTGGAGAAACTGGAACCCGGCCCTCATCGGCGACCCGATGGACCACGAGATCTTCCACCTCCAGGCGTTCATCAAGTCGCTGTTCCTCGACAGCCAGATGACGGTCGGCCTGCTCAGCAACATCACGGGATTTCTCCCCGTGTTCGTTGCCGGCGCAGAACCGAAGAACGTGTTCGATGCCCGTAGCATCGAAGTGCTCACGGCGGACCAGACCGTCGGCGTGAGAAATTTCGTCAACAAGCTCGCCGGCTCACAGCGTCTCTACGCCCACGGGCTCCTCTATCCCGGCACCGCCAATCTGTTCGAGATCCAGCGGCAGATCGATCACAACAAGCCGGACGCGTGGAAAGGCTACTGCGTGTCCCTGGCCGCCAAACAGGTCACGGACCCGGCCGGCGCCTCGATGAAGCAGTGGAGGCTCGACGACGAGGCTGTCATGTATCCGACGTTCGAGCTGATCAGGAAGTATCAGGTCATCCTGCGGCACGAGCGCCCCGCGTTCGGCAACATCTGCGTCCACAAGGGATTCGCCCCGCCTCCACACGACATGGCACACGACAACCCGGAGAACGGCAACCCGGAGGACCTGCCGAAGGTGGCACGCGACTGGCCGACCTTCAACTTCATCATCTACCACTCGTGCATCAGGCCAGTCCTGTTCTACAACCCCAAACCGCTCGCCAACCTGCTCAGCAGGCGCCCAGTTCTCCGCGAGGGTGTGCCCGACATCGAGTGGACCACGCGCTTCGCTCAAGTCTCTCGGCACCTCCACAACGTCTATGCCGAGGTCGGCTCGACCTTCGCGTCGACGATCATCACCTTCCCCACGGTGTGGGCCCACATCATCGGTCAGCTCCTCCAGAACATGGGCTCGCAGCGGATCGTGTTCGGCTCGGATTCGCTGTGGTATGGCTCGCCGCAGTGGCAGTACGAGGCGTTCTGGCGATTCCAGATTCCCGAGCGGCTGCAAGAGAAGTGGGACTACCCGGAGATCAAGGAATCCGACAAGCGGAACATCATCGGCCTCAACTCCGCGCGCCTGTACCACGTCTCCTCGACGAAACCGAAGAAGTTCGGGGCAATCAACGACGACTGGGAGAGTAAGCTTCCCGTGGACCTCGGAGGCCTCAAGACACTGCTCGAATTCCCCCATGCCTCGGACAACATCTCGAAGATGCGCAAACGCTATCTCGCCGAGGGCGCAGCTCCCGATCACCGGCGCTACGGCTGGATCCGAACGCTGGTCTAGCGAAAAGCGATCGGGCAGCTACGGGCGCGGCTCCAGGCGGGGCCGCGCCCGTCTCCTACTTTTCGGCTAGGAGATGGTCGATGAGACGGCGGAAGACTTCCAACGGCTGGGCGCCTCTGATGAGCGTGCCCTCAACGGCATCACCAGATTTTGTCCTCGCTACGATGAACCCAGGAGTACCCTGCACACCAGCAGCCAGACCGTCGCCCAAGCCCTGCTCGACGCGTTGCGAATGAGCGCCTGTGTTCAAGCAAGCGTCGAAGAGGGCGCCATCGAGACCGAGCGCGCGCGCGTGCTGACTGAGTTGCGCAGGCGTAAGCGCCTGCTGATTTTGGAAGAGCCGGTCGTGCATCTCCCAATATTTGCCCTGATCGCCAGCGCAGTGGGCGGCCTCCGCGGCCTTGCGGGCTTGAGGATGGATCTGATCCAGCGGGTAGTCGCGAAACACGTAGCGCACCTTGCCCGTGTCAATGTAGTCCCGTTTGAGCGCTGGCAATGTCGTCGAATAGAACCTCCCGCAGAAAGGGCACTGGTAGTCGGAAAACTCCACGACCGTCACCGGCGCGTCTGTCAGCCCGAGCGTTGGTGCATCTGCCACCCGTGCGCGGGCGGCTCCGCCTAGCGGCGCAGCACCGCTCGGGGCCGAGCGCTGCTGCATGAGGCGCAAGATTTGGCCGAGTTGACGCTTGATTTCCTCAATGTCGGCCTTGACGCGACCGAGATCCGATTTGATCGCTTCGAGTTCCCCTGGGGTGGTCGACGACTGCGCCCAGACTGGTGACGCCAGCAGGAGCATCACGAGGCCGGCCAGCACGTGCCTCTTCATGCGTGCGACCACGCAAGCTTCAAGAGCTCAGACCGAGGAGCATCATCCGAGTACTGGGCCGTGATCAATGCAGATCGCCTGCTCCAGCCCGGCGTCCTGGGCGACCGCCGGGACGGTTTGGAATATGGTCCGGTGACAATAAGGAACAGCGCGAGCTGATGTCAACCCTTTTGGTTTTCAAAGCCCCGAGGGTCGAATGGGACGCACTGCCGCCGGACGCTGCGACCGCTCATGAAGTAGTAGACTCCGAGGCTGACGAGGGAGGTGCGGCAAATGGCAAAGGACGGCTTCCGCGTGCTCGACAGCGACATCCATATCATCGAGCCGCCCGATCTCTGGGCGCGCTACATCGACGCCCCGTTCAAGCACCAAGCCCCGCGCGGCTTCGACGACTGGGTACTCGATCTCCGTATCGAGATCGACGGCAAGCTCATGCCGGCCAATGTCACTTACTCAGCGGAGGCGCGCGGCCGATCGGCGCAACACAACCGGGAGCAGTTCCGCTCCTTCCACGAGCGTGGCTGGAGCGCCGAGGCGCAGCTCGAGGCCATGGACCAGGAAGGCATCGACGTCGGGGTCGTCTACCCAACGCGCGGGCTCTACGCTCAGGGAATCGATGGGATGGAGCCGAAGCTGGCGGCCGCCATCGCCCGCGCCTACAACAATTGGCTCTATGACTTCTGCGCCGCGAACCCGCAGCGCTTGATCGGTGCCGGCATGATCTCGCCGTTCGAGATCGACGACGCGGTCGCCGAGGCACAGCGGGCAGTGAAGGAGCTGGGCTTCAAAGGCATCTTCCTCCGTCCCAATCCGGTCAACGGCCGCAACTGGCACGATCCGTACTACGAGCCGCTCTGGAGCCAGCTCGAAGCGCTCGATGTGCCGCTCGGTTTCCACGAAGGCTTGGGGGCGTACCTCCCGCAAGTCGGGGACCGCTTCGCGCGCAACGTGATGCTCCGCCACACCGTCTGCCACCCGGGTGAGCAAATGCTCGCGGCCGTGAGCTTCTGCGGTGGCGGGATCCTCGAGCGCCATCCGCGGCTGCGCGTCGCGTTCCTCGAGGGCAACGCGAGCTGGGTGCCCTTCCTCCTCTGGAGGATGGACGAGCACTACGAGTGGCTCGGGGACGTCTTCGCGCGCGACTTGTCGAAGGCGCCGAGCGAGTACTTCAAACAGCAATGCTTCGTCTCCGTCGAGTGCGACGAGGAACCCATCAAGGGAGTGTTCGACCAGATGGGTGTCGCAAACATCGTGTTCTCGACGGACTTCCCCCACCCGGACTGCAAGTACCCACACGCGGTCGCGCGGTTCCTCGAGCTCCCGCTGCCCGAGGCCGCGAAGCGCGCGATCCTCTGGGACAACTGCGCACGGTACTACGGCCTCGCCTGAACGGCGGAGGGAGGTCGATGAGCTCGACCATTGGCTTCACGCTGCCCCAGAGGGGCGTCTTCTTCGGCGTCACCAGCGTGACCGAGATGCTCGCGCTGGCCGCGAAGGTCGATGCGAACCCCCTCTTCGGGTCCATCTGGGTCGGCGACAGCCTTGGGGCCAAGCCGCGGCCGGATTCCCTCGCGTTGCTTGGCGCACTCGCCTCAGCCACCCAGCGTGTCCGGCTCGGCGTGGGCTGCATGGCGTCATTCCCCGTGCGCGACCCTCTCGTCTTCGCCTATCAGTGGGCGACGCTCGATCTCCTCTCCAACGGACGCATGCTGCTCGCCGCGTGTACGGGGCTCGTCGCGGGCGGAGCCAGCGCGCGGGAGGGCGCCGCGTTCCAGGTCACCGACCGCGAGCGCGCGGATCGTCTCACCGAAAACATCGACATCTGTCGGCGACTGTGGTCCGAGGAGCACGTCTCCTACAAGGGCCGCTTCCGCTCGTTCGAGGACGTGACGATCCAGCCCCGTCCCGTGCAGCAGCCGTGCCCGATCTGGATCGCGTCAAACCCGCGGCCGCCCCTCGCCGGCCCGGCACTCGATCGGGCGCTTCGCCGAGTGGCGCAGCTCGCCGACGGCTGGATGACGACGCGGCTCTCGGTCGGTCTGGCAAGGAGCAACTGGTCCGGCATCGCCACCGCTCTCGCGCAACAAGGGCGTGACCCCAACGGCTTTCCAACGATGGCCTATCACAATGTCAACATGAATGGGGATCGACAGGCCGCTCTCGAGGAAACCAAGCGCTTCCTCGACGCATACTACGGGCCTGTGTTCTCACCGCAGATGGTCGAAGCATGGACGGCGGCGGGCACGCCAGAGCAGTGTGTCAGTCACCTGGACGGGCTGCTCGCGGAGGGACCCAAGTCCATCACGCTGCGCATCACGTCATGGCGTCAGACAGAGCAGTTCGAGCGCTTGGTCAACGAGCTGCTTCCCCGACTTTTCGATCGCCAGCCAGGGGAGGGACCCTCATGATGCGACCAACCGTTGTTGCCATCCTGATGAGCGTGATCTTCCCGATGCTTGCTCTCGCGCAGACGACCGACGAGCTCAAGAACGACGAAAGGACGCCGGACGATGTCCTGACCTACGGCATGGGCTACGGCCAGCAGCGCTTCAGCCCGCTGACGCGCATCAACCGCAACAACGTCAAGCGCTTGGTCCCGGCCTGGTCCTATAGCATGTCGGACAACCGCGGCCAGGAGGCCCAGCCTCTGCTCAAGGACGGCATCCTCTATCTCACCGATCACGAAAAGACCGTCGCCCTCGATGCGCTCAGCGGCAAAGCGATCTGGAAATCGATGATCGAGTATCCGCCGGACACCACCCGGGTCGTCTGCTGCGGCATCGTCAACCGCGGCGGTGCGCTGTTCGACGGCAAGCTCTACCGCACCATCCTCGACGCACACGTGATCGCGCTCGACATCAAGACCGGCAAGGAGGTGTGGCGCACGAAGTCGGCCGACCCCAAGGACGGCTACTCGATGACCGTCGCTCCGCTCGTGGCCAGCGGGGTGGTGATTGCCGGGGTCGCCGGCGCGGAGTTCGGGCATCGCGGCTACCTCGAAGGGCTGGACCCCCAGACCGGCAAACAATTATGGCGGACCTACACGATTCCCGCGCCGGGCGAGCCCGGCGCCGAGACATGGCCGGGGGACGCTGGTTCGCACGGCGGTGGCAGCACCTGGATCACGGGCTCCTATGACCCGGATCTCGATCTCGTCTTCTGGGGAACTGGCAATCCCGCTCCGTGGAATCCCGTCAACCGCAAGGGCGATAACCTCTACACCAACTCGATCCTGGCCTTTCAGCCGAAGACGGGGAAGGTGGTCTGGCACTATCAGATGACGCCGAACGACCCGTTCGATTACGACGGGGTCAACGAGTTGGTCCAGGCCGAACTCACCATCGACGGCACACTGCGCAAGGTTGTCATGCAGGCGAACCGTAACGGATTCCTGTACGTGCTCGAGCGCGCCACCGGCAAGCTGCTGGCCGCGAACAAGTTCGTCAAGGTCAACTGGGCCGAGCGCATCGATCTAGCGACTGGCCGTCCAGTGTGGACCGAGGTGACGAAGGCCGCCCTGGAGGGCAAGAGTGTGCAGGTCTGGCCGCATCTCACAGGGGGGAAGAACTGGCACCCGATGTCGTACAGTCCGATCAGCAAACTGATCTACCTGAACACGACCTCGTTCGGGTGGGACTACCAACCACTGCCGTCTGAGGAGGTCGCCAATCTCAAGCCCGGCCAGCCGCACTACGGCATCAAGCGGCCCTTTGTCTATATCTTCGACGACCCCGATGGCCGCGGCCATCTCCGAGCCCTCGATCCCGTCACCGGCCGGTCGAAATGGGCGGTACCCTTCAAGAGCCCGAACTTCTCCGGCACGCTGGTGACCGCGGGCGGCCTCGTCTTCACCGGCCGGCTCACCGGCGAATTCATGGCGGTCGATGCCGACACCGGGAAGACTCTATGGGAGTTCCAGACGTCGGCCGGCATCGTCGGCCAGCCGATCACTTGGGAGCGCGACGGCAAGCAATACGTCACGATCACCAACGGGGCAACCGGCCCGTACGTCATGCGCTCGGGCGATCCCAATCTTGCCAACGTTCCTGCCGGCGGCAGCGTGTGGACGTTCAAGCTGTTCGAGGAATATTCCGGGCCGCAGCGCGCGACGTCGGGTAACTGACGCCCGTGCGGATGACCATGCGGCGGGCGCCCCCGTTGAGAAGGGCGTACGTGCCGCTGGCCGCACGAGTGGCACTCGCGCTCGCCGCGAGTGCGTCGGTGGTCTATGCCGACCCCGATGGCGCCAAGATCGAGAGGGGGGCGGCGATCTACGGTGACTATTGCGCCTCGTGCCATGGCGATGGGTTACGGAACACCAGTGGCGGCGCCACGTTCGACCTTCGGCGCTTGCGGCCCGAGGATCATGACCGTTTCCTGAACGTCGTGCTCAACGGAAAGACCCAGATGCCGCCCTGGCGCGGCGCGCTCAAGCTGGAGCAGATCGAGGCAATCTGGGCCTACATTCGCGCCACAATCGACCGATGACTGCGACGCAGGCACACTTCCCCGAACGCGGACCCGCGCCAGAACAATTGGGGGCGTGATCATATGGAATCGATCTGGAGCGAGATCGAGCGGACGTTGGTTGGACTCTACCGCCTTCCTCATAACCGGATTGAACTCGAGAGAAAGCGCACGTCGCCGGAAGCTAGATATCGCGAGCAATTCCCGCAGCATATCCCGATTCCATTCGTTAGAATCGAAACGGTGTGGGTTCTGGAGCTTCCAGCTGGCGAGGCCATCACGGGATATTCAGGACCGGGAAGTCCGCAGAAGCTTTTCGCCAACCTTCCATTGACGGCTCAGGGCAATCGAATGCTCGTCGGGAAGGCACGCCAGGTTTTGATTGGTCTGGCGTTCGCGGGCTGCGCTACCACGATGTCCGCCGAGGATGAAGCCAACGCGGCCCGCGTGCGGATCACCAATGACCGAGAAGTCGCTCGCGACTGCACGTTCGTCGGGATGGCGAGCGCCAACAATGAGAAGGATCTGCAAAGGAAGGCCGCATGGCTCGGCGGAGATGTGGCGGTCATCACGATAGAATCGCAAGAGGCCAGAGCTTCGACGAGCTGGTTCTGCTCCGTGAGGTCCACGACTGAGGTGTTCCAATGCGAGGCGCACGGTGAACGAGCCAGGAGGCACTGATGAGAAAAGCAGTCCGGCTGATCCTCATGGGGACGCTGCTCGTGCTCGGTTGCGCCGCTCCGACGCCTCCCCCCACAGCGCCGACGGTGCGAGATCCGGGCGTCCGCAGCGGCCCTGCCGGGGCCGGCGGCTTCTTGCCGGGATTGACGAGGGCTGAAGTGGCGTTCTTCCAGGCTGGGCGCACGGCTTTCCTTGAGGTTGAAGGGGTGAAGGATGGCCTGGGGCCGCGCTTCAACCTCGATAGCTGCAGCGGATGTCACGCCCAGCCGGCAATTGGCGGTTCTAGTCCGTCAGTGAATCCTCAAGTAACCGTTGCGACGAAAGCGGGTGCGACGAATATCGTGCCTGCCTTCATCACCACCAACGGTCCTGTTCGCGAGGCCCGGTTCAAGTTCAAGGCTGACGGCACTCGTGATGGAGGGGTCCACAATCTGTTCACCATCGCCGGTCGCAGTGATGCCCCCGGATGCGTCCTGGCCCAGCCGGACTTCAGAGGGGAAGAGGCCCGCAAGAATGTCATCTTTCGCATCCCCACTCCGGTCTTCGGCGCCGGCCTGATCGAGGCAATCCCGGACGCGGCGATTGTGGCGAACTTGCAGACGCAGCATCCGCGTCGGGCGGCGATGGGAATCGCAGGGAAGCCAAATCGACAGGGGCCGGGCCGAGCCAACACGAGCAGCAACGACGGCAGCATCACCCGCTTTGGCTGGAAGGCGCAGAACAAGTCGCTCGTGATCTTCGCGGGCGAGGCATACAACGTGGAGCAGGGCGTGACAAACGAGCTCTTCCCGACGGAACGCGACGAGACGCCGACTTGCCTGTTCACGGCGTCTCCCGAAGATCACACAAAGTTCGATGTATCGAAACCAACTGAGACTATCAGCGACGCGGTGAAGTTCGCCATCTTCATGAGGTTTCTGGCGCCGCCGGAGCCGGCGCCCGAGACGCCATCCACCGCTCGCGGCCGCGCCGTGTTCACCGACATCGGCTGCGCCCTGTGTCACACGTCCGCCCTGATCACGGGACGATCCTCGACCGCAGCACTCTCGGAGAAACCGGTCAAACTCTTCTCCGATCTGCTGCTGCACCGAATGGGTTCCGGGCTGGCCGACGATATTGTCCAGGGCGTTGCCGGGGCAGATGAGTTCCGGACGGCGCCCTTGTGGGGGCTCGGACAAAGGATCTTCTTGCTGCATGATGGACGCACGACGGACCTCGTCGAGGCGATTGAGGCACACGCCAGCTCGAGGACCTTTAAGTTCCCGCCGTCGGAAGCCAACGCCGTGATCAAGCAATTCCGCGCGCTCGGGCAAGCCCCGAAGCAGGATCTGTTGAATTTCCTGCGGAGTTTGTGAGCGAAGGACTCCCGCTCTCGGCGAACGCTACGCGTAGGCGACGCTGACCGCCGTCACGGGCGGCAACCCCGAGAGCGCCCGGCGGAACGACTCTCCGCCGTCTTCAGTGATCCAGACGGTGCCATCGTTCATGCCCACGATGAACACGTCCGGACTCTCAGGGTCGCCGGCGGTAGATCGCGGCGCGGCCGTGATATGGGCCGGCAACCCGCCTGTCAGCCGCCGCCAGGTCAGTCCCTGATCCTCCGAACGGTAGAAGCCCGCGTCGGCTCCCTCGGGTCTCCGCCAGCCAGGCGGCGGTACCGCCGAGGCCGCGGTGAATACTACGTGGGGGCGAGCGGGGTGAACGACGGGCTGGGCAAAGTAGCTCCGGTCCAGCCCCTCGGTGCAACACACGAATGAGTCGCCGCCGTCGACGCTGCGATAAAAGCCGTTGCCGGATGTCGCCAGGATGACCGCCGGGTTGTCCGGCATGATGGCGACGTAGTGGGAGTCGAACTCGGTGCCATTCTTGAGCGTCTCCCAGGTCGCCCCACTGTCGCGGCTGCGCACCAGCCACCCTTCCTCCACCGCGCCGAGGACGACACGAGGATCACTGGCGCAGAGCGCCAGGCCCTTCACATGCGCGATGTGCGGAGCCGGCGGGAATGTCCAGTCGATCGACTCAGGCATCGTCCGGAACTGCTCGGAGTCGATCCAGCTCTCCCCGCGGTCCAGGCTTTTGAACACCGAGGCCGGGCCAGTGCCAACGTACAGCTCGCCTGTATGGGGATGCTGGGCAAGGGACCAGATCTCCTTATAGATGATGCCCTGGTTGATCTCCCGCCAGACCTGTCCGGCGTCATCGCTGCGGAACATTCCGCCTTTGCTCGTGCCGGCGTACAGGCGGTGTGGGTTGTCACAGTCCACGACCACCGGCCAGCGCATGGGTGCGTAGCGGTCGAAGGCGAGCGACTGCGCTTCGTAGCCTCGGCCGCTCGAACGGGCCTGAAACAGCCCCTTGTCCGTGCTGACGTACAGCCTTCGGTCCGTTGCTACGGCCATGGTGTCGCTCCTTTCATCACGCGTCCGCTGGGTAGCACCTGACCTCGATGCGATTGCCGTCGGGATCCCTGAAGTAGACTGACTGTCCGTACCCTCGAGCTCCCCATCGGCGACCCGGCCCTTCCTCGATCTTCACGCCGTGCGCGGCGAGATGCTTTTGAAACCCCTCGAAGTCGGCAGCCTCCACCACCATCGTGAAATGGTTCAAGTTCTGGAGGCCTGAATCATTTCCCAGCGCTTCCCCAGGCTTCATGGGGAAAAGGTCGATCACAGTGTCCGCGCTGATCCGCACGGATGGAAATCGCACCTCTCCCCGACGGAATTCGTCGAGGCGTTCCGGCTCGAGACGCAGGACGTCCGTGTAAAGGGCGAGCGAGCGGGCGATGTCCGGCACGTTGAGCACGATGTGGTCCATCGCCTTCATCTTGAACATGTCGCTCCTCCTCCGGGACGCTCCGCCGCATGCTCTCAGGCGCTGCACGTCACCGCGCATGCTCGCCCGCTCCTCCGTCGCGGCGCCGGCTCACGCGGAGACGACAGTGGGCGTCCCGCCGGAGGAAGTCAAGGCGCCGAATACGAAGGTCCGCTTGCGCTGGGCGAACACCGGGGGCTATGTTCGGGCCGATCCTTCAACCCGCTGAAAGGGGAAGCCGCAATGGAAAAGAGGTTTGGCGTGATATCCGCGGATGGACATTGCCGGCTCATGCATCTTCCCTTCGACTTGTGGACGAAGCGTCTCCCGAGGAGGCTCCAGGAAAATGCGCCGAGAGTTGTGCAGAGCCCTGACGGCACCCGACAGTGGGTCGTCGAGGGGCGCCCCTGGAGTGGAGTGGGCTGGAGTGGCGTTGGCCGAGGCTCCGTCTCCTGCTATGCGCGGGCAGGCGAGCCGGAAGAGCCCGAACCCGGTATCTTCCGTGCCGCACACGCCAGGTATCGCTGTGAAGATATGGACCGTGACAGGGTGGATGCTGAGCTCGTGAATGGTCCCTACGAGCAAATATCGGCCATCAAGGATCCGGAGCTCCGTGTCGCGTGCGTTCGGGTCGTCAACGACTGGGCGAGGGAGCTGTATGAGGAGTCGAACGGCAGGTTCATCATGCTGCTTCCCTTGCCCTGCCAGACCCCTGACGAGGCTGTCGGGGAGCTGATGCGGGTGGCAAAGTTTGGCCTGCCCACCGGAATCATCTTCGACTGGGTGAACGCCCCTGAACCCGTGCTGCACCAGATGTGGGAGCCGGTCTGGGCTGCGGCTGCGGAGACGAGCCTGCCGATCAACTTGCACGCGAACCCGCGCGGTGGGTCGCGCCAAATAGGAGTGGGCGTCTCAGGCCTGGAACCGCGGAATCAGTCGCTGATGACGGTGATGAACTTCCCCATGGGGCTCATGGCCGAGCTCATGAGCGCAGTCGTTCTCTCGGGCATCTGCGATCGCCATCCCCGCGTGCGCTTTGTCCTCGAAGAGGCTGGCGTTGGTTGGGTGCCATTCATCTTCTGGCGCTTCGATCGTGAGTATGACTGGGGCGGTCCGACATCCCGTGTCTTTCGACCCGACATTCTGCTTTCTGACAAGCCAACCGAGTTCGTGAAGCGTCAGGTCTTCTTCACATTCGAGGTGGAGGAGGAGGGCGGGTTTCGTCGCGTACCTGAGGTCGGCTTGAGAAACTTTCTCTGGGCGAGTGACTTCCCCGGGCTCGACAGCCCCTGGCCGCGCTCCAGGGAGATGGGCCATACGCCGGTGGAGGCGGCCCTGGGGAAGGAGGCCCTCAATCAGCTCGTCTTCGAAAACGCTGTCAACCTGTATAAGATTCCCGTGACACGGGAGCATTGACAATCCTTAGGTGCTGCTCGACGATGCCCCTACCGCCGCGACCGTGATTCCCGCTTTGGGACGAAGGGAGGCTAAGGCTGCTCCAATCGACCCTCGCCTTGCTGTACTCAACGCGCTCTGAGCTACGGGGGAAGCGGAGACGGAACAATGGCACAACACGATAACCTACAGCTCGCTCGTCAGGCGTTCGAGGCATGGAATAAGCACGATGTCGAACGGTACGTGAGGCTGCTCGACGAGAAACATGTCTTTGAAAGCGACACGATTCCCGCACCGATGCCCGGCCGTGAAGCAGGCCGACAGTTCATGCAAATCTACGTGAGCGCGTTCCCCGATTTGCACTTCGACATTGATCAGATGCTCGGTGAGGGCGACTTCGTCGTCACACGCTGGACGGCGAAGGGCACGCACCGCGGTGAGCTAATGGGCATCAAGCCGACCAATCGGCGCACCATCACTCATGGCTGCACAGTCGTTCAAATCAAGAGCGCCAAGCTCGTGCACGACTGGATCTATTGGGACACGGGGCATCTGCTTCGACAGCTCGGAGTTTTGCCCGCTGCCTGACGAAAAGCGACATCCTTCGCCGGCCGCCGTCGCTGCGAACGTCGAAGCCTTCACAGCGTCGTGATGGAGATGTTCGACGAGCGTGGACGCGGGATACCCAGGCGCGTCTCGCCTGTCCTGGCGACGGCCTGGCGGTAGCGCCACAGCATAGGGACGAGGGACGGCAGCATCATTGCCGCCATCATCACGATGTCGCTGCGGCGCGTGAGTTGTGTGTCGTCATCGCCCTTCTCTCCCTTCGTCGGGTGTCCGTCGTCGTTCGTTCCGTTCTCGATCCGACGTGATGGTTGCTGCTCGTGAGATAAATCTAGCGCCGGGTATCGAACAGTGGGAGTGACAAGTGTGACGGGATTCCGATGGACTCGCTGATCACGGCCGCGGCGCGTGCACTCGCGGCGGGTGATCCGCTCGGCGCACTGAACCGGGTCGCCCTGCGCGACGACGCGCCTGCGCTCGCGCTTCGCGGCATCGCGATGGCGCAGCTCGGCGATCTCGTTCGAGCGAAGACTCTCCTGCGACGTGCGGCGCGCGCCTTCGGTCCGAAGGAGGCCGTGGCCCGCGCGAGGTGCGTCGTCGCCGAGGCCGAGATCGCGCTCGTCTCGCGCGACCTCGGCTGGCCGGCGAAGGCGCTCGACGCGGCTCGGGCGACGCTCGAAGAGCACGGCGATCGCGCCAACGCGGCGTTTGCGCGGTATCTCGAGGTCCGGCGCCTCCTCCTGATCGGGCGCCTCGACGAGGCCGAGCGTACGCTCGCCGAGCTCGATCCCACGCCCTTCCCGCCCGCGTCGAGGACCGCCCACGAGCTGGTGGTGGCGGGCATCGCGATCCGACGCCTCCGGACGAAGGCGGCGCGCGCTGCGCTCGCCCGGGCCGAGCTGGCCGCGGGCCACGCACGCATCCCTGCGCTGACGGCAGAGGTCGAGAGCGCATCCGTCGTCCTGGACACGCCCGCGGCGCGCCTGATTGCGAGTGGCGAGGAGCGACTCCTCCTGCTCGAGGAGGTGGACGCGTTGCTGGCGTCGAAATCGCTCGTCGTGGACGCGTGCCGTCATGTCGTGCGTGACGCACGCACGGTGGTCTCGCTCGGGAGGCGCCCGGTGTTGTTCGCGCTCGCACGCGCGCTGGGCGAAGCGTGGCCCGGAGACGTGCCGAGGGACATGCTCGTCGCGCGGGCATTCGGAGCGAAGCTCGCCGATGAATCGTATCGCGCGCGATTGCGAGTCGAGATCGGCCGGCTTCGCACGGCGCTTCGGACGCTGGCCGGCGTGACCGCGACGAAGCGAGGATTTGCGCTGGCGCCGCGCCGCGCCCGCGAGGTCGTCGTGCTGGCACCGCCCGTCGACGGGGAGCATGCGGCGGTGCTGGCCTTCCTCGCCGACGGTGAGTCGTGGTCGAGCTCGGCCCTGGCGCAGGCACTTGGAGCCAGCCAACGCACCGTGCAGCGGGCGCTCGACTCGCTTGCGGCAGCCGGCAAGGTACAGTCGTTTGGTCGCGGGCGAGTTCGTCGTTGGCTGACCCCGCCCCTGCCGGGATTCACGACGACCTTGTTACTCCCTGCTCCACTACCGAGTGACTAGGATGGAAGCCATGAATCGATCAGCGGCCGAGCTCGTCCGTGAGTATGGCCCCTTCCCGGGTGTCGACCAGGTGCATGGGGTCACGTTTGACGGTCAGCAGGTCTGGTTTGCCTCCGGAGACAAGCTGAACGCCTTCGATCCTTCGAGCGGGAAAACGCTGCGCTCGATCGATGTCGCCGCGCATGCAGGAACGGCCTTCGACGGCCAACACCTGTGGCAGCTCGCCGAGGATCGCATCCAGAAGATCGATCCGCAGACCGGCCGGGTGCTCGCCACGATCCCGGCGCCCGGCGGCGGCGGTGACTCGGGGCTCGCGTGGGCCGAAGGGACGCTCTGGGTGGGGCAGTATCGGAACCGGAAGATCTATCAAATCGATCCCCAAACAGGCGCGATTCTTCGCACGATAGAGTCCAACCGCTTCGTCACCGGGGTCACCTGGATCGACGGAGAGCTCTGGCACGCCACCTGGGAAGGTGACGAGAGCGAGTTGAGGCGGGTCGATCCTCGAACGGGAGAAGTTCTCGAGAGGCTCGAGATGCCGCCCGATGTGAAAGTTTCGGGGCTCGAGTCCGATGGCGGCGATCAGTTCTTCTGCGGAGGAGGACCGAGCGGGAAGGTCAGGACGGTCCGGCGGCCCAAACGGGGCTCCGCAAAGAGAGCTTGAGAAGGAGGGGTCACATGGCAACCCACAGGGTGGTGAAGCACGACGAGTGGCTCGCGGCACGGAAGAAGCACCTGGCGAAGGAGAAGGAGTTCACCCGGATGCGCGATCAGCTGAGCCGGGAGCGGCGCGAGCTGCCCTGGGAGCTCGTCGAAAAGCAATACACCTTCCAGGGCGAGCACGGGACGCGGACACTCGGCGACCTCTTCGAGGGACGCGGTCAGCTGGTCATCTACCACGCGATGTTCAACCCCGACACCGCGGGGCCCCATACGCCCTGGACGGCGGACGCGCCCTGCTTCGTCTGCTCCTTCTGGATGGACAACTTCAACAGCATCACCGTCCACCTGAACCATCGCGACATCACGATGGCCGCGGTCTCGCGGGCTCCCTACCCGAAGCTCGCCGTCTACAAGAAACGGATGGGCTGGGGCTTTCAGTGGTGGTCATCGCTCGGCAACGATTTCAACTTCGACTATGGCGTTTCTTTCACCGATACCAAGGCGGAGAAGGTCGACTACAACTACCGGCTCCGCCCGTGGGGACTGACCGAGGCACCCGGCATCAGCGTGTTCGTGAAGGACGGCGACCAGATCTACCACACGTACTCCACCTATGAGCGTGGGCTCGACATGTTGAACGTCGCCTACCACTACATGGATCTCGCGCCGAAGGGCCGCGATGAGGGCGACGGAGGCGCGCTCGCGTGGGTTCGCCGTCGCGACGAGTATCGGGACTGATGTACGGCGGCCGGCTGTTAGCGACGATCGGGCTGGTCAGGCGAGCGAGGCTGGGCGGATTCTGTCCCGCGTGCCGCTTGCTGATGAAGGCCCGCGACGCCAGACAGGAGCTGGCCAAGCCCATGGTGGCCGCATTGATCGTCCTCGCTGTCGCCGCCGTTGCCTGGGCGGCCATGGTCCAGCAATCGCGCTCCATGGCCGGAATGGGCGGAATGGACATGGGCCTCGGCCCGATCGAGTCCTTCGAGGCGACCTGGGTCGT
>WNEQ01000967.1_pt1 | contig 15341 bp, 5 predicted proteins | sample 5399971 | NCBI WGS metagenome assembly WNEQ01 (sample SAMN13153330, study PRJNA577476) | soil metagenome | isolation source: 20 cm grassland meadow soil 2 days after 1st rain plot 5 | place: USA:California | collected 2015-09-18
CCCGAGCTAAGAGAACAGGAAGAGCGCCTGCGCGCGCAGTCCGAGCAGCTCGGTAAGGCCGCGAAGCGGTAGCCGCGGCGGCAACCGATGCCAGAAGGAGTCATGACGATGCGATTCATGATGCTGATGATCCCGAAGGGGTACGAAAAGGCGGCGCCGGGCGTCATGCCGGACGCCAGGGCCGTCGCTGCAATGATGAAGTACAACGAATCCCTGCAGAAGGCCGGCGTGCTGCTCGCGCTCGATGGCCTCCACCCGCCCTCGATGGGAGCGCGCGTCTCGTTCCCCGGAGGGAAGCCCAAGGTGACCGACGGGCCCTTCGCCGAAGCGAAGGAGGTACTCGGCGGCTATTGGATGATTCAAGTGAAGTCGAAGGAAGAGGCGATCGAGTGGGCGAAGCGCTGCCCGGCTTCGGACAACGAAGTGATCGAGGTTCGCCAGGTGCAGGAGATGTCGGACTTCCCGGCCGATGTCCAGAAGGCCGCGGCCAGGTTTCCAGAGCTGCAGGCCAAGTCCGGACAGCGCCGGAAGTCGTGACGTCGCAGGCGCATCGCACCTCGGGCTTGCGCTGAGGAAGTGAAAATGGTGTGATCGGTCGCCGTGACGGCGACCGATACACATCGCGCGATCGACGCTATCTTTCGGATCGAGTCGGCGAGGCTCATCGCCGGTCTCGCGCGGATCGTGCGCGATGTCGGTCTCGCCGAGGAGCTCGCCCAGGACGCTCTCGTCATCGCACTCGAGCAGTGGCCTCGGTTGGGCGTCCCGGACAAGCCGGGCGCCTGGCTCATGGCCGCCGCGAAGCATCGTGCGATCGACCTGCTGCGCAGGAGAGCGCTTCTCGACCGCAAGCACGAGGAGGTCGGTCGCGAGCTCGGGGCCCGGCAGGAGTTGGCCGCACCGGATCTCGACGCCGCGAGCGACCAGGACGTCGGCGACGACCTCCTGCGCCTCATGTTCGTATCCTGCCATCCGATTCTCTCCACCGAGGCACGCGTGGCGCTGACGCTCCGCTTGCTCGGTGGCCTGACGACCGAGGAGATCGCGCGTGCGTTCCTCGTCCCTGAGCCGACCATCGCCCAGCGCATCGTCCGGGCCAAGCGGACCCTCGCCGAGGCGCGTGTCCCCTTCGAGGTCCCGCGCGGGGCCGGGCTCGCCGCCCGTCTATCGTCGGTGCTCGAGGTCCTTTACCTTGTCTTTAACGAGGGCTACTCGGCGACCGCCGGTGACGACTGGATGCGGCCCGCGCTGTGCGAGGATGCGCTCCGTCTCGGCCGTATCCTGGCCGAGCTGGTCACGCATGAGGCGGAGGTCCACGGCCTGGTCGCGCTGATGGAGATCCAGGCGTCGCGCTCGGCCGCGCGAATCGGCCCTTTGGGACAGCCCGTCCTGTTGCTCGATCAAGACCGCGCGCGCTGGAATCACGTCCTCGTCCGTCGCGGTCTGGCGGCGCTCGAGCGCGCCGAGGCGCTTGGTGGCGCGCGGGGGCCGTACACGCTCCAGGCCGCGATCGCCGCCTGTCACGCCCGAGCACGCACCCCTGAAGAAACGGACTGGGCGCGCATCGCAGGGCTCTACGATGCGCTCGCCCGGGTCGCGCCATCGCCCGTCGTGGAGCTGAATCGTGCGGTCGCGGTCGCGATGGCTTCCGGTCCAGCGGCGGGCCTCGAGCTCGCCGACGCGCTGACGTCGGAGCCGTCGCTCAGGGCCTACCACCTCCTGCCGAGCGTGCGCGGCGACCTCCTCGCCAAGCTCGGCCGCATCGACGAGGCACGTGCGGAGTTCGAGCGCGCGGCATCGCTCACGCGAAACCGGCGCGAGCGCGAGCTGCTCCTCGAGCGCGCAGCCGCGTGCGCACGCGGATTGGCACCGCCCAAGGCGCGGTGATGAAAGCGCCGCATGAGTGCGGGGCAGGGAGCTGGCAGACCGCTCGACGACAAGTCGAAAGCCATCAACCTGTTGGCGTTTTTGAGCGGGTCGGGTTCGACTCCCCCGTCTTCACCGTACGTTTCTGTAAGTCCCCGTGAGCGGGCGGCCGCCTCTTTGAGCTGCGCCCCGTCCCGTTGGCTGAAGGGGACTTTCTTTCCGCTGCGACAACCGCCATCTCCCCCTGGCGCTTGCGTTCAGTACGGTGCTGGATCAGATTGTATCGAGACGGCCCGCTCGGGCACGCAAAGGAGGCGAGATGGCCGATCATGGAGATGGCCCGCTGTGCACGACACCTCACCCACTGGATCCGAAAGTTCGTCGCTCTCTCCGCAGACGCATCGTCATGTGGGCCGTCTCGGTGATGGCGGCCGGTCTGATCGGTTGGCTGGCTCAAATGGAAATCCTTCTTGTCACGAGCGAACATAACGGTGAAATTGCGGTCTCTTCCTATACCTTGCGCGAGGATGATTTCAACCATCCACGGCTGCGGCTCCTGAGAAGCCGGGAAAAACTGGACGAGGTTGTCTCCAGCGCGAAAACCCAGTTCGAGACGATCAAGTTGTTGAGAGCCTGGACCCGCAGGCAGTGGGAGCCGGGCGGGAGGTTCTACTACCCACCCTGGGACGCGGTTGAGATTCTTGACCTGGCCAGAAAATACGGCAATCGGGGATTCTGCGCACAGTACGGCATCGTATTGCTACAGGCCTGCCAATCTCTGGGTCTCCACGCGCGGTACGTTGATTTGCCCGGACATTTCGTGGTTGCGGTCTGGTCGGACGATTACAATCGGTGGGTGGTGATGGACCCCACCAATGATATTCATTATGAAAGAGATGGCGTCCCTTTAAGGGGTAGGGACCTATACCGTGCCTATTGGACAGGCGACCTTCGTGGGATCGTGCAGGTCGACTCCGGGGGCCGCCGAGAGGCGATGACTCGAAACGATCTCAGCAACTACCGCCTGTACTCGATCGGCCTGTTGGCCAATCAGCTCTCAGAACCCGTCGAGGTGAAAAATAATGGTCGCTGGCGGAGGCTCCTGCACGCCAGCGATTATAGAACCTACCCGAGGATCGGAAGTGACCGATTGGAAATCACCTCTGAATTTCTGGCGTGGCGGAGCAAGGACGCCGAAGAGTCGTTTCCGCTGCGTCCGGAGACCAGCGATCAAGACGAGTTTCGCTATGCGCTCAATCAAACCGTCATTCTTCTAGCCAACGGGCGCCTGACGAACAGAATCCTGAAAGTGGCGCTTCTGAGCAGCAACAGTCCGACATTCGAGAAATTCTCGATCCGTTCCGACGAGAGCACGGCCTGGGTACCGACCACGTCCGCGACGATCAAGTGGTTGCTCCACCCTGGAATGAACGAGTTGACCGCACGGATCGAGACTCGCGACGGCTGGACGGGGAACGTCAGCTCCATCAAGTTGTTCTATAAACCTCCCCTGGTTGATTCCGTCCCTTCCTTTCGGGGCAACATCTTCAGATTGATCTGGTATCGGTCGATCTAGGGTCATGGACACCGGAAATCGCGACGTCGCCCGGCATCTCCTGACTCCGTCACCCGATCCCGTGGCTCGAGGGGCCTTGATCGATCGGCGAAGCGGATAGATCAGGGGGACGCCGTCCCGCCGCACCACGGGGCCGGCGTCCAGGCCGGCCAGAAGTTCATCCAGATCGTGCGCCGTGAGGGCGTTTCTCAGCAGGAACCAGCGCGTATCCCGCCCCTTCTCCACGATGTCTGCGATCGCCCAGAGCGTGCCGCCCCGGGCCTCGATCGTCTCGATCCTGCGACGCACGCGGGCGAACGACTCTTCCCTCGGCAGGACCCCCGAGTTGAACAGGAAGTCGAGGATGATGACCTCACGCTCTCCGAAATAGGGTACGTAGACTTTGAGATTGTTGCGGTCGCCCCTGCCGATCAGCATCACTCCGTCATTTGGACCGGTGCTCTCTCGGATGAGCAGGGCTTCCAGGAGGTCGGGGTTGCTTTCATCCATGGACCAGGGATGGATGAAGCGCACGAAATTTCCGGCGCCGAGCACGACGACCAGGAGCGGCAGGAGCCACAACCATGGCCGTGCGCCCGGAAACGCCGCGGCGAGGTCACCCAGGGAGAGGATCGCCGCGGTGACCAGGAAGAACGCCAGGAAAACGGTGAACTTCATGTCGCCGAGGTTGTAGCTCGCGAAGAAGAGGAGCATCGTCAGAAAGCAGGCGATCGGGAGGAGCTCCTTCCGCCGTCCGCTCCGGAAGGCCCGCCAGGCACCCGCCAGCGCCAGGCACGTCAGGGCCACAGGGAAGACGTAGAGAGCCGCCTGAAGAACCGCTCCGCCGCCGCCCACGGCGGGCGGAGCGAAGCCACGCAGGAGGCCCAGGTACTCGGCCGCCGGGCTGTACGGTCGTGCGAGGAAGTACGGATCGTTGACCGGGTTCGTGGGTGTGAAGAAATCGGTCCAGATTCCTTCGAAGCCCGAGAGCGCGTCGGCCCGGGAGACGTGATACCACTTGTAAACGTAAGGCACGGCGATGAGCGTGCCGGCGACGGCGGTAAACAACGCCGCGCGGCGCAGACCTGGCGAGTGCGGGCGCGAGAGTAAGAGAAAAAGAACGGCCACCGGGGCCAGCACGATCGCCGAGAGGTGGAAGCCGACGGCGAGCCCGAAGGCGACCGCAGAGAGCACGAGCTTCCGGGCAGGGTGCGGCATCTCCTCGTCCAGCGGCAGCCATGCGAGAAAACCGAGCAGACACAGGACGCTGACCACGTACGGCTCGGCGTTGGTGCTGTAGTACCAGAAGGAGCCGCAGAGGCCGAGAGCCAGTCCCCCGCACGCCGCCAGGAGCCGGCTTCCGGTCCGCGCATGAAGCAGCGCCGCCAGAAGCGTCGCGACCAGCGCCCCGGCGAGGGCGTTCACGATCTGCATCGTCATGAGCGGATGAAGGCCCGCCGGCCGACCGAGCGCGTGGAGCGCATAGACGAGCGGATCGTAAAGGATGTGATAGTCGTGCCAGACGCGTTCGAACGAGCCGGTCACCACCGCGTACTCGACGTCGAGGGCATACGCCACGGCATCGTAGGAATGATGCGCGGTTGGCAGCGCCAGATAGACGGCGCTCAGGAAGACGCACAGAACGACCAGCCACCCCGCCGCCGAGGCGCGAGGTTTGTTCTCGGTCATCCCAGTATCCGGTGCCCAAAACTGGAGGGTTTACTGCTTCGCGATCAGTCCAGCCTTTTGCATCTCGAGGCAGAATTCAGCGTATCTCTTGTTCCACTGGGCCGCACCGAACTTCGTGACCGCCAGCGCCTTTTCGGCAGCCTCTTTGGCCTTGTCACATTCTCCCAGCCTCCTGTAGGCGATGCTGACGTTGTTCCACGCGAACGCGTAGGTGACGGACTCCGGGGATTTCTCGATGAAGCGCAGATAATGCTCGGCCACCTCCTGCCAGCGGGGCTGGCTCAGGTCCGAGATGGCGACGGCCAGCTGGAATTCGTAAGATTCATCGCGGGCAAAGGGGCTGGGTTGGGTCCGTGACAGCTCCTGGGTTGTTTTCAGGATGCTGATCCCCTTTTCGATCTCCGTATCGCTGTCCGTCCAGTTCCCGTCGTCGACCAGAAGATTCCCCTTCGCGGTCAGGTAGCGCACCGAGCGCGGCTCCAGAGCCACGGCCCGGTCTATTTCGGCCAGGGCCCTTTCGTAGTCGCAGTAGAGGCCGGCATGCGTCGCCGTCATGAAATGCAGGAAGGCCTGTTGTTTCGGCTCCTTCGCGAGTTTGGCCAGGCGGGCGAAGGCGGGGGAGAGGGCTGCGAGGGCCGAAGCCCTTTCAGAAAGAGGCGTATTTCTCAACGGCGCGAGCTGGATGTAGAGGAGCTGCCACTGGGCCTCCAGGTGGTCGGGCTGTTGCTCAAGGATGGCCCGCAGATAGCGCTCTGCGGCGGAGGTATCGCCCTGGTAGCCGTTCCTCCCCAGCTGATCCAGGGCCTTGTCGAGCAGGGCCCCGACATCGTCCGACGCGCAGGGCATTGCGGGCAGCATGAAGGCGAGGACACAGGCAACGAGGATCCGCTTCATCGGGCCGCTCCTGTCAGCACGAAGGCCGACCAATAAAAAGGATGACGGAATCTCTCCGTGCGCATGAGAGCACCCTGCGCCTGCTGCAGGGCCAGGACCGCGGGCACGTTCCGGGCATACGCCGCATGGAACGCCTGCATGTACTCCGCCGTCGCCTGATCGTCCACGGCCCACAGAGGCGCGACGATCGTTTTCACCCCTGCGAAGAAAAGGGCCCGGGCGATGCCGAAGATGTCTCTCGGTACATCGGGATCCGTGAGCCCGGTCTCACAACTGCTGAGGGTCACGAGGTCGATGTGGCGCATATCGACGGTTGCCATGGCCTTGGCGTTCCAATCCTGGGCTTCGGGGCCGCTTCCTTTTCCTTCTTCCGGCGAAAGATAAATGGCCGATTCCATCGCGTTGACCGGGTAGAAGTTGCCGTGGGCCCCGATGTGGAGAAACGACGGGTTCGTCTGGCTGCCGATGACCGCAACGAGCTTGCTCTCGGAACATGCCTTTCCGGCGAGGGATGTCACGCTCTTGCCATAGAGTTTTTCCAGGGCTCGCCCGGTTTCCTGCTGAAACGGCAGACGCGCGTCGGCAATGTCGGGATCGACACACGCGATGCCGTATCGCACCGGCGGCGCCTTCACCGCGCCGATGGTGGCGGCATAGCGGAGCGAAGGTATTCGGTAGACGGCATAACGCGCACCCAGGAAGCGCTCGCCATCCATCAGGGCTTCCAACGGTATCCTGGAAAGAAGACCGTCGGGGCTGTACACGAGGATTTTCACTGTCGGAGGCAGGATGCCGACCGCCGGCTGGAGAAGGCGCTTGAACAACCATCGCGCCGGCTCACGGTAAAAGTCGTTGGACGGGTTGGTCAGCGCGACCCGCAACTGGTGGACCGCCCGACCGTACTCCGCGGTGTCCACCGCCAGGGGAAGGTACTGGATGCCTCGCTGGGTGACGAGAAAGAGAGACACCTGCTTCTCACGCACGAAGAAGGAAAGGACGGCGACATCGGGGGGTAGTTGACGTGCGAGCTGCGCCACGTGCTCCTTCGAGAGGCTCGGCGTCACGATCATTTCTTTGAGCTGAAGGCTCGTCTGCAGTTGTCTGCGCTCCTCCTCGTGCTTCTGCGTCAGGGCGAGGAGCTTCGGCAGCGTGTCGCGCGCATCCCTCGGCATCAGTTCGTCGTCCGGGCGTTCCAGGAGGTCCGCCACCTCTTTCGCCTGTCGCCGCTCCATCTCTCTCCACTGGTCCTGCACCTGCCTGTAGGAGGGGTCTTCGAACACATCGTTGAGCGTCCGTGCCTTGTTGGACTCCAGGAGAGCGAGCGCCGCCGCGAGGTCCTTGGACTGAAGATGGTAGTCCACGAAGTCATCCACCAGACCCTTGTGGTTCTTGTCCAGCCGGGCGCGACCCTCCTCCCCGGGCGCGTTGGCGCGGGTCAATTCGTAATTTGCATAGGCCGAGAGATAATCGTGGCCGGCTTCCGCCGGCTTCTTCAGGCCCGCGTGGGCACGGGCCAGGCTGTAAAGAATCGTCGTATAGGTGTCCGTGCCCTTCTCTGACGGAGAAAACATCGCCTGCGCGCTGCGCAGAACCTGAACGGCCCTGTCGTGCTGGCCGGTGCGGTACAGGTCGTCCGCATAGGCGATGGCCACCTCCGACTTCGTCCACTTTTGAGTCTGCCCATCGCCAAGCGGCTGCGCCAGTCCCCAGGCCTCCTCGAGAACCTGTGATGCCTTCTCGTTCTGCCGCAACGCTTTCAGGCTGTTCGCCAGTCCTGGGAGGGCGCGCACGTAATCTTCCTTGTAGTGGCTGTCCTTGAGGTCCTCCTTGGCGCGGAGGATCCACATCATGGACAGGCTGGGATCCCGATCCTTGAGCATCCTGGCGATCGAGAGCTCGGCCACCCCCGTCTCTTCCTTATTGTTCATGGTGGCGATGACCTTGTAGGCCAGGAGGGCCGTGAACAGGGCCTCGTCCTGGTTATTGGCGCGGCGGGCCACGTCGGCCATGACATTCAACGCAATTCCAATCCCCATCGGGCTGGCCTGGCGGTAGCTGATGGCCAGGACCTTCTGATAGGTGCGATAGGCCTCTCGATACTGTCCGCTTGCGATCTGGGGACGCCCGACGGACGTGTCCAGCTCGATCGCGTGACCAAGATTGTTTTCCTGAGGGTCGACAGTGACCCCCTCGAAATAGTGCCGGATGTCTGTGTTGGTCTGTTCGTCGAAGTGGAGGGAAGCGCTGTTGTCGAATGCCATGGCGGGCTGGACGGGTGGACGGCGCCACAGAGCCGCGATGGAATCGAAGCTCCGCGAGCGGATGTAATAGCCACCGAAGACAATAAGAATCAGAAGCAACGTGATCGTCCTGATTCGTCTGCTCATTGTCGGTCCGTTTGAGAAGGTTCGACTCGATCGAGATGTCGGTGCATGTCCGGTCCCTCCCTTTCGATTCCAGGCGCTGAATATAAGCCCCGGAGGAACTCGACGCCCGCGGCGGAGCGACGATTACGGAACCGTCAGCGACTAGCCGAGCACCACATGGACCTGGTGCTCGCGACCGTCATCGGACAGAGGAACGAGCGCCTCTCCCGACAGCATGGTTCCGTCCAGACTGACCTGGGAGATGCCGCGGCAGACGCCCTTAGGGTTCCGGACGGCGATCCGGTAGAGAGCGCCGCCGTGACGGTAGGTGATCTCGAAGCCTTTCCACCCTCGGGGAATGCACGGATCGATGCGAAGTGTGGAGCCTTGCTTCCGGAATCCGAGGATCCGCTCCAGGCCCGCGCGGTGCAGCCAGCCCGCGGCCCCGGTGTACCAAGTCCATCCCCCCCGTCCCACGTGGGGAGGTTCGGAATAAATATCCGCGGCAACGGCGTACGGCTCGACCTTGTACTTGTGAATCTGCGCGCGACTCTCGGCATGGCGGGTCGGGTTCAATAGGTTGAACAGATCGATCGCCTTGTCTCCCTCGCCCAGCTCGGCGAAAGCCATGACCGACCAGATCGCGGCGTGGGTGTAGTGCCCGCCGTTCTCCCGGATTCCGGGGGGGTATCCCTTGATGTATCCGGGGTCGAGGATGGTCCGGTCGAAGGGCGGGGCGAGGAGCAGCAGAAGCCTATCCTCGCGCCCTACGAGCAGACGCTCCACGGATTCCATGGCCTGGCGTGCCCGCCCCTCGTCGCCGGCGCCGGAGAGGACCGCCCAGGATTGTGAGATGGAGTCGATCCGGCATTCGTCGTTCGCCGCCGACCCGAGCGGCGTTCCGTCGTCGAAGAAGGCGCGTCTGTACCACTCGCCGTCCCACGCCTCCCGCTCCAACGATGCTTGAAGAGAAGCGGCCTTCATCCGCCACCGTGCCGCACGATCACCCTCGGCACGCCGGTCGGCGATCCGGGCGAACTCTTTCAAGTTCACGAGGAGAAACCATCCCAGCCAGACACTCTCTCCCCGGCCCTGGTGGCCCACACGGTTCATGCCGTCGTTCCAATCCCCGGCACCAATCAAGGGCAGGCCGTGGCCGCCCACATCGAGACTCCGATCCAGGGCCCGCGCGCAATGCTCGAACAGCGTCGCCCGCTCCACCGATTCCGTGGGCTCGAAGTACGCTTCCTGCTGCTGGTCTTTGAGTGACGCCGCTTCGAGCCACGGGATCTTTTCGTCCAGCACCGCCTGATCCCCGGTCGTTTCGAGATATTGGGCCGCCGCACACGGAAGCCAGAGGCGGTCGTCGGAGATCCGGGTCCTCACCCCGCGGCCCGTGGGGGGATGCCACCAGTGCTGCACGTCTCCTTCCTTGAACTGCCGGGCGGCGGCCCGCAGGAGGTGCTCGCGCACGATATCGGGCCTCATCACCGCCAGGGCCAGGACGTCCTGGATCTGGTCGCGGAAACCGTACGCCCCACCGGACTGATAGAACGCGGATCGGGACCAGATTCGGCAGGACAGCGTCTGATAAAGCAGCCAGCGGTTGAGAAGAAGATCCATGGAGGGTTCGGGAGTCTTGACCTGCACCGTGTCCAGCACCCGGTTCCAATGTTCCTGAACCTCGCCGAGAGCCGAGTCGCAGTTCATCCCGCGATAGCGCTCGACCAGGGATCGAGACTCCTCGCGGCTCTCACCCTGCCCCAACAGAAACAGCACGTCGGTGCGTTCCCCCGGTTCGAGCTCGACGATCGTCTGCAGGGCGCCGCACGGATCCAGGCCCGCTCCGGTGTTCCCCGAGAGCTTCTTTCCGCGCAGAAGCGACGCGGGATGCTCGAGGCTCGCGTTCCGGCCCAGGAACTCGAGGCGGTCACAGGTCAAGGAGGTCGGGCGCCCGTCCAGGTCGGCGAAGGCGACCCGGTGCGCGAACTCTCTGTTCCACGAGTTCCGCGCGAACAGGGCCCCGGTCGCGGGGTCGATGTCTGTCACCACGAAAGGTGCTGTGTCCGTGCGCGCCACGCCCAGCACCCACTCCACGTAAGCCGTGATCGAAAGCCGCCGTTTGCGGCCGGATCGATTCTCCAGAGTGAGGCGGGAGATCTTGATCGGGTCGCTCAGCGGCACGAATTGCAGCAGGACGAGGGCGATGCCGTGGGAGGTGTGCTCGAAGCGACTGTATCCCTGGCCGTGCCTTATGACATAGGGTCCGGCTTCTTCGCGGATGGGGAGGCAGGTCGGCCCCCAGACCAGCCCCGTGTCCTCGTCGCGCACATAGAACATCTCGCCCGGCGTGTCGCTGACGGGATCGTTCGACCAGGGCGTGAGCTTGTTCTCCCGGCTGTTCACGGACCAGGTGTACCCGGAGCCCGACTCGGAAACCTGGAATCCGAATGCCGGGTTCGCCACCACGTTGATCCATGGAGCCGGCGTCCACGTCCCTTTGTCCAGAACCGTGACGTATTCGCGGCCGTCCCGCGTGAATCCACCCAGACCGTTCCAGAACTCGAGATCCAGCGCGGGTGGGGACAGGGTCTCTGGTCTCTCGCGCGCCGGGCGGACACGCGGCGGAACCGGCTCCGGCCTCGGCGCCTGCTGGCGCACCACCTGCTCGGACAGCGTTCCCCGGTTCGCCAGGATCAACACGCGCGCCGCCGAACGCAGGACGGCCAAATCCTGAAGCGGCAAGAGGTCCTCTCGCAGCACGAAGACGCGTCCATGTTCCCCGTGCGTCTCGTGTCCGACGGCGGACTGGCTCGCGCGCACCATGGCTTCGACCGACTGCTGGAGATCCTGCGCATAGGAGGTGCCCTTCGCGTTCAGGATCACCAGATCGGCTGAAATCCCCTTCAAGCGCCAGTACTCGTGCGCCCGCAGGAGCTGCCTCGCAATGTCCCGCTCCTCGTCTCTTTCGATCCGCACCACGGCGATCGGCAGATCTCCGGAGATGCCGTGGGCCCAGAGCCCGGACGGACCGCCGCGGCTCGCGGCCAACTCCTGATGCCCCGCGCGCAGCGTGCGATCGACGTACAGCAGGCGATTGGCCAGGCGCTGGAAGAGATGCGCCTCGTCCCGGGTGATCCGGAGATGGTGCAGCTGGACCTGAGCCTGTGTCCATGCCAGCGAGCTTGCGCGCTCGAACGTCGCCGGCTGACGATACTTCTCCGCGATCTCGATGGCCTGCTCCCTGGAGCGCGCCACGAGTGTCGTGAACACCAGACGCACCGTCCCTTGAGGGGGAACCGCAACGCGGTACCTCAGGCTCACGATCGGATCCAGAACCGTCCCGGCCGTGTTCGAAAGGGGCTCCCCGGCGATCACTGAGAGCGGCGAGCGAACCCCGCGGCCCCGGCCCAGAAAGCGTGCGCGGTCGCTCTCGTACTGCACCGTGGCAACCGTCTCTCCCTCGGGCGCGGCCAGGTGGGCGAGCCAGACTCGAGGCTCGTCCGACGAACGCGGCCGCCGCGTCGCCAGCAAGGTCCCGTGTCCGGGTACGAACTCCGTCTCCACGAACAGGTTCGAGAAGGCGGGGTGGGCCTCGTCCGCGGCCTGCGTCGCCAGCACGACCTCTGCATAGGACGTGAAATCGATCTCACGGCCCCGGTTCTCGAGATTGGTCACAGTCAATCGACGCAACTCGGCGTCGTCCTCGGGGGACACGACGATCTCGAGGGTGATCGAGAGGGACGGGTCGCGCTGCATGATCTTGGCCCGGTCCTCGGAATAGACGACCTCGTAATGGTCCGCTTCGGTACCGCAGGGCTGGAAGCCGGCGGACCAGACGCCACCGGTTTCCACGTCACGCAGGAAGACGAACGTGCCCCAGCAGTCACGCGTCGTGTCCTCCCGCCAGCGGGTGAGGGCAAGGTCGCCCCATCGGCTGAACCCCGAGCCAGCCGCCGTGAGCATGACCGTGTAGCGGCCGTTGGAAAGGAGATGCGTGCGGGGCGTGATGTCGTGCGGTGATTCGAACCGCCGAAGGGTCGGAGGAACGAGATCGCGGACGTGCGCGGCCTCGAGCACCTCCTCGCCCCGCGGTCGGGTCACGGCCACCGAACGCGGTGTCCGTTCCTGGAGCAGGAGCTCCGCCGCCTGGACCATGGGATGGGAGTGAAATCGCCCTTGCGTCAGGCTGTCGTGCACCACGTTCCCCAGCGAAACGATGGTCATTCCCTGATGATGGGCCATGTACGCGCGGACCACCGCCACCCGGGTCTTTTCCGGCAGCCTTGAGGGGGTGTAATCGAGCGCGTCATAGAACCCGTAGGCGCCCCGGGCTCCGGTCTCCTCGAGGCGGGCGAAATTGTCCAGGGCGGCCCTGGGATCCATCATCGCAGCGAGCGCGGTGGCGTAGGGAGCCACCACCACATCCTCGAATAGCCCTCGCTTGAGCCCCAGGCCGGGCACGCCGAAATCCGAGTACTGGTAGGTGAGCTCCGCATCGCGCACGTTGTAGGCCGATTCGGAGATTCCCCAGGGGACCCTGCGCTCCGCGCCGTACCGGATCTGACGCCCCACCACGAGGCGGCAGGTGAGATCCAGAAGGCTCCGGGCGGGCTGCCGCATCACAAGAAGCGGCATCAGGTATTCGAACATGGACCCCGACCAGGAGACGAGGGCCGCACCGCCGCCCACCGGTGTGAGAGACCGGCCGAGGAGGAACCAGTGCTGGGGCGAAACGTCGCCCTTGGCGATGGCCACGAAGCTCGCCAGCCGGGCCTCGGAGGCCAGAAGGTCGTAGCCGCTCGGATCGAGCGTGCCGTCGGCCACGCGATAGCCGATGGAGAAGATTTTGCGGGAGGGATCGAAGAGGAACTGAAACTCCATGTCCTGGACCAGCTCTTCGGCGAACGCCGCGAGAACGGAGAGGCGGTGCCCGAGGCTCGTGTCGTCAATCTCCGGGTCGCGGGCATGGCTCCTTACGGAATCTCGAACGGCCCCCGCCCAGGTCAGAATTTCGGATCGGGCTCCATCCTTGAGGTCAGCTGCGAGCTTGCGGGCGATGTCCACGAGGCTGTCCGCCCGGGGCACCAGCTCTTTGAACCGAAGGACCCATTCGGGAGGAGACGTCGGTGCATCATGAAGAAGGACCGAAATCGCCTCGATGGCCTCGCGCAACTGCGCAGCGGTGGCCATCTGAGCGCGCCGGGGATGCCCGGCTTGCGCAACCGAATCGAGAAGCAGTTGAAGAGCGTCCCGGATCCCCTCGGAAATCTCGGGGCCGGGAAGGGGCCGTTGTACGAGCTCGCGGCACGTCTGGGCCAGGGCGATCAGATGCCCGGCCAGATTGCCGCTGTCCGCGGTGGATACGTACATGGGTTCCAGGGGCTGGAGGTTCCGGGTGTCGTACCAGTTGACGAAGTGGCCGCGGACGCGGTGCAGCTTCGTCATGGTCTGAAGCGTTGCCTCGAGCCGTTCCGCCGTGTCGAGAATTCCGATCCAGCCGAAATCGTGGGCGACTGTCGTGCTGAGGAGATAGAGTCCCAGATTCGTCGGCGACGTGCGGTGAGCCCCGGCAGGCACGGGGTCTTCCTGGAAGTTGTCCGGGGGAAGGGCGTGATCCTCCTGGTCCACGAACGCCTCGAAGAAGCGCCAGGTGCGGCGGGCGATGAGCCGCAAAGAGCGCGTCTCCTCGGAAGAGAGAACCCGTGACTTGGCGACCTTCGGGGGGACGCTGATGCGCCAGGCGAGGATGGGCGACAACACCCAGAGGAGTACGAACGGCACGGCCACAGGCCAGGCTTGCGGTTTGAGCACGACGAAGAGCAAGCCGGCTCCGGCGGCCAGGAACACGCCCCACCGGAGGTGCCAGTAGAAGACCCGAAGCCTCAGGTCGGCTCCGTAGCCCGCCTGCGCGGCCGTCACCCACTCGAGAAGGTTCCGTTTCGTGACGTAGAGCCGGCCGAACGTTCGGATGACCGCATCCACCATGAGCCAGGCCTGGTGGGCCAGCATGGCGATCGACAGGAGTGTTTGCGACGAGGCCACAAAGATGTCGTGGCCCACGGCGCGCAAGTGGCTTCGCTTGGAGATCCCCCAGCGCCGGGGGACGAGGCCGTCGAGAACCGGGATCACGGCCGGCACCACGACGGATCCGACGAACAGACCGGTCCACAACAGCGGGGGGACGGCCGGGAGGATCCATGCCGTCACCGCAACCAGAAACGCCGAAGGCGCGACCAGGCTCCGGCGTAGATTGTCCACCATCTTCCAGCGGCCGTGGGTGGGGATGCGTGCCCTCTGTTTATTGCCCGCGGCGTCGCGCGCGTGGCCCAGGATCCAGGGCAGAAGCTGCCAGTCACCCCGCACCCACCGATGGTGGCGGCGGGCGGCCACCTCGTAGTTGGTGGGGAATTCCTCGAAGAGATCCACATCGGTCGCCAGCCCGGCGCGCGCGAACGAACTCTCGAAGAGATCGTGGCTGAGGAGCGCGTTCTCCGGAACCTTCCCCTCGAGGGCCGCCTCGAAGGCATCGATGTCGTAGATCCCCTTTCCCGTGTACGACCCCTCCCCGAAGAGGTCCTGATACACATCGGAGACCGCGGCTGCGTAAGGATCCACACCTCCGGGGCCCGAGATGATCCGCTGATAGGTTGTGCTTCCCGGGCCCGTCGGCAAGGACGGCGTGAGCCGGGGCTGCAGGATCGCGTAGCCCTCGACGACACGTCCCTTTCGGGGATCGAAGCGCGGCCGGTTCAACGGGTGCGCCATCGCCCCGACCAGGCGGCGGGCGGTTCCCCTGGGAAGCCGGGTGTCAGCATCCAGGGTGATGACGTAGCGGACGCCCCGGGGCACCGTGGGAGGCCGACCGTCGATCGGAAGAAAGGTGGTGTCGCCGGCGCCGCGAAGAAGCCGATTCAGCTCATGGAGCTTCCCGCGCTTTCTCTCCCAGCCTATCCACTTCCCTTCTTTCT
>WNEQ01000973.1_pt1 | contig 15314 bp, 16 predicted proteins | sample 5399971 | NCBI WGS metagenome assembly WNEQ01 (sample SAMN13153330, study PRJNA577476) | soil metagenome | isolation source: 20 cm grassland meadow soil 2 days after 1st rain plot 5 | place: USA:California | collected 2015-09-18
GAAGTACGTGCGCGAGCTGCGGGCGCGCAAGCAGGCGGAGCGGGACGCGGAGAAACGGGCGAGGGGGGATACGACGACGACGAAGGCGGATACCGTCAAAGCGGTGCCCTAACCCGGCCTCTCGCCGTCCCCGCTGTTTCGGAGTTCGGTACTCATGGCCAACCCGCTACTCGCAGGACTTCTCGTTGCAGCTACCCTCCTGCCACCCCAGGGCCAGCAGGACACCGTCCCAACAGAACTGCGCGCCGCCGCTGAGGAACTCGCGTTGGGGCGCGTGGAGGAGGCCATCAAACTCGCGGAGCGGTACACGCTGCGGCATGGGCGTGACCCCCGCGGGTTCATGATCTTGGGTGACGCGCACGCCGCTCACATGCCCACGGGTCGCTTTCGAGCACTAGAGTCATATCGGCAAGCGAAACAGCTTCTGCCCCACGATCCAGAGCCACCTTATCGCATCGCTCTCATGGGTCTGTGGCTCGGCGGCGATGACGGCGAGCGGATCGCTCGCGAAGGCTTGGAGCGGGTGATCGAGCTCGACCCGCTTTACAGAGATGCCTGGGACCAGTGGCTTCCGTTGTACCGGAACGCCGGCGGTCGGCGGAAGATGATCGAGCGACTGCAAGCGAACACCACGGACCCCGTGGTGCAGTTGCGCATCGCGGAGTTGCTGATCGAGGAGGAGCGGTACGCGGATGCTGACCACCTTCTCGATATCGGGCTCACGCAAGACTCTACCGGCCCCGGCTGGAACGCGCTGCGGGCGGAGAGCGCGCTCGAGTCAGGCGACACACTGGCTGGGATCGTGTTCTACCACCGAGCGCTGCGGTATGCTGTGCGGGATTCCGCAAATGTGCTGTGGCGCCAGGTCGTTGGCATCGCTACGCCGAGCGAGCTCCGTGCGTGGTGGGCCGGCGTTCCACCCGAGGCGAAGGGCACCTGGCTCGAGAGCTTCTGGGCACGGCGAAACCCCAACCTGTTCGCGAGCACCAACCACCGGATCGTGGAGCACTTTTCGAGGCTGCGGTATGCCCGCAAGCACTACCCGCTGCTCCATCCTCTCGTCTCATACCACCGCAGTAGTGCGGCCCGCACTCTCAACCTCGAGCCGGCGCAAGGGGAGCGCGAGTTTCACTTGCGGTGCGAAGTGTTCAAGGCGCTCCCGCCCTACTACTCGGGTGGACGCGTCCCGTTGCCTGGCGTGAGCAGTGTGCGAGACCGTGCTCGCGTCGCCACGGATCCTGCGGCCCATCTCACCACTGAGGAGAAGGAGAGCATGCCGACGAGCACTCGGCGCGGGCTTGAGGCGATGGGGGTGGTGCTCTCACCCACGCTGTTTGTTCCCTTGGGGATGGATCTGCGGGGCGCGGACACTATGGCGGCGCGTGTGGGCTACAACCTCGCTACAGGGTTGGACGACCGCGGAATCATGTACCTGCGCTTCGGGCCACCGGACGCGTCGAGGTTGGGTGGGGACAATACGGTCGACCCGCAGTGCAACACGGACGAATTGGAGCGGTGGAGGTACGCCGAGTGGGGAGAGGTGCGCTTCGTCAGGCCGAGCGCGTTCTCCAAGGGACTGCGCACCACGCCGGAGATGGTCTTCCGGCCGATGAACCAGGACCAGTTCGCGTCCATGCAGCTCGGGCTGACGCGCGACGCATCCTCCGAACCCGCCGCCCTCGAGTTCGGCCTCTGGACGGCGCAGTTCCGGAACCTGGGGGGGGCGGCGACCACGGATCTCGTAATCGTCTCGACGACCGGGACACTCGCGGCGGCGCTAGTCGGTGATGTCGGGGGCGAGCGGGCATCCGGTGAGGGCGACGCCGGGAGCGTCACCCTGGCGGCGGCCCCCGGACGATACGTGCTGCTTGCCCACGCCCGCGAGGGCGACACACTGGGTCGTCAGGAGCTAGCGCTCACGCTGCGGTCCTTCCACGCCGGACCCGCAATCAGCGACCTCCTGCTGGCGAAGGCTTGGCGCGGCGACACGCTCGTCAGCCGGCCTGCGATGCTCGGACACCTGCAGCGGGGCCTGACTTTCGCGGCGGAAGACACGGTCCGAGTCTATGCCGAGGTGTACGGGCTGCGCGTGAGCGCCGAGCGAGTGAGTTACCACGTGACCTATCGGATTCTGCGTAGCGACGATCTCCAGCGAGACATCGCCCGTGAGGATTGGCCGGGAGCGAACGGCCTCGAGTTCGATCGCGCCTCAGCCGGGTCGGAGGGACGACCGGTGACAGAAGTGCTGGACCTTTCGCCGCAGCAGATCCCGCGCGGCAGCTATCTGCTACGGGTTCAGGTATGGGATAACGCGGCCGGGGCGCAGATCGGACGAGCGACGGTCGCCTTTCGGGTTAGATAGGGTTGGGCATCGGGAGGCGGTGCCTTATGCAGTGAAAATGTGCCGGGATCCCCTCGTTCAGCCTGTGGACCCCGTGACCGCCGCCTGTAGGCGCTTCAGCGCCGCCTCTTTCCCTACCACATGCAACAGCTCGTTCACCGGCTCCGACACCGTCCCACCCGTGAGCGCGATGCGGATCGGCTGGAAGATCTTCCCGGCAGCGACACCCTTTTCGTCTGCCAGGGCACGCAACGTCTTCTCGAGCGCTTCCGGCGTCCAGTCAGTCTTGCGGAGGACGGCGACACTCGCCTCGAGCGACGCCTTGTAACCCGCCGGATCCTTGGCGATCTCCTTTTTCGCTTTGTCGTCGAACGCGACGAATTTCGCGTCGAGCCGCACGGCCACCTGCTTCGCGACGTCGAGCGTGGTGCGCGAGCGGGTCTTCACCGCGGCGATCGCCTTCAGGACGGCGTCCTTGTTGCCGTTCAACCCGAGCTGCTCGAGCTGGGGTGAGACCAGTGGGTACAGCTCGTCCGCGGACGCCATCGAGAGGTACTGCCCGTTCATCCACTCGAGCTTCGTCATGTCGAAGATCGCCGGCTTTTTCTGGATGCCTTCCAGCGAGAACAGCCCGATCATCTCGTCGAGCGTCATGATTTCCCGATCGCCCCCCGGACTCCAGCCGAGCAGCGCCAGGAAGTTGCGCATCGCGGCGGGGAGGATTCCCATGTGCTGGTAATCGCCCACCGCGGTGGCGCCGTGGCGCTTGGAGAGCTTTTTGCCGTCCGGGCCGTTGATCATCGGCACGTGACCGAACACCGGCGGCTGGGCACCGATGGCGCGGTACAGGGCGAGCTGCTTCGGCGTGTTGGAGATGTGGTCGTCGCCGCGCAGCACGTGTGTGATCGCCATGTCGATATCGTCCACGACGACCGCGAGGTTGTAGATCGGCGTGCGGTCCGAGCGCAGGATGATGAAGTCCTTGATATCCTCGCCCTGGAACGAGATGCGGCCGTGCACCGCGTCGTCCCACGCGATCTCGCCGGGCGGCAGGCGAAACCGGATCGCGCTCTCTTCGATGTAAGCCTTGCCTTCGGCCAGCAGCTTGTCAGCCACCTCCCGGTGCCGCTTCACCCGTCCCCCCTGGAAGACGGGCGCCTCGTCCCAGTCGAGGCCCAGCCAGGTGAGCCCGTCCAGAATCACCTTCGTGTGCTCGTCGGTGGAGCGTTGCTTGTCGGTGTCCTCGATGCGCAGCAGGAACTTCCCGCCCACGTGGCGGGCGTACAGCCAATTCAAGAGAGCGGTGCGGGCGCCGCCGACGTGCAGGTAGCCCGTCGGGGAGGGGGCGAAGCGAACGCGCGTGGTCATGGCGGTGCGGTACGGAGAGGGGGGGATTCGAACCCCCGATAAGGCTTTTAGGCCCTATAACGGTTTAGCAAACCGCCGCCTTCAGCCACTCGGCCACCTCTCCCGGAACAGGACAACCTCGCCAGTCCCCTCGACTGCTGCAACCCCCCGGAGTCTTGAAAACCACTTGATGATAGACGGCAACCATGAGCTCCTACACTCCGAAAGGTTGCCATGCGTGGTCTCACGCTACTCTGCCCTGTTTTGCTGTTGGCTTGCTTCGCGCGCGTTTCGGCCCAGGCCGGCCCCGACTCGACCGCGGCTCACACGCCTGCCCCGCTGTGTTACCGGGCACGGCCCAAACCCACTTGCTCCGCGTTCCTGCTCACCAATTTCGGTAGCTACGTGGTGCTCGGCAGGGACGAGTTCAACGACACGCGACTGCGCGAAGTAGCGGATTGGGGCTTGATGGCCAACATCACTACCCGTGACGCGATTGGCGGGTCGGTGTTCGCGAGCCTGGACCGACTCGGGTTCGCACTCGGGCCCGCCGTCCGGTACCGTCGCTGGCTCCCGTCTTCCGGATCGGTGGATCTGGCCCTAGGCACGCCTTTGGTGACTACCACCACCGACCTGCAACCGGGCTCCGTGTTCGGCCTTGTGAGGTGGAGTCCCAACGACTGGTTTGCGGTCGCGGCTCGGCCCGAGCTCGTGCGCCGCTCCGTGTTTCTCGGCTGTGGACCAACCACGTGCAACTCCCAAGTGCAGTCGCGCGGGCGCGTATCGCTCGGGGTGGAGTTCGGCTGGGTGCCAGGGCTCGCGCTCACCGGCGCGGGCGCCCTTGCGACTGTGGTGCTCGCCGCTGCCATCGCCGCGGGTGGGGGCAACTAGACTGCCAGGCTCCTCACAAGAGCGCGTTCACGGCCGGCTGGCGCGGCCACCCCGACGCACGGTGAAGCGGAAAGTCAGTTTGGTCACTTGTTCGAGGCGACGCCCCGTGCCCACGTCCGGGAAGTCATAGCGCTCCAGCTCGTAGAACAACCCGCCGGCGATCGAGCCGCTGCGGTACTCCATCCCGGCTGCGGCGGTGAGCGCGACATCGGGTCCAGGCAGGCCGTTCACCGCAACGACGGGGAGCAGGCCGCCGCGCAGCACTCCCCGCACCGGGCTCGTCGCGAAGTCAAGGCGCACCTCGGCCCCAACCCCCACGGTGGTCCAGTGCTGCCGAGCGATCGCCGTGGAATACGCCCGCGATCGCGCGCTCCCTTGTAGCGCAAGCCACCGCACCGGGACGAAACTGGCCTCGATGCCGACTTCCCCGACATCCCGGTTTTCGGCTCCCGCCGCGTCGGTAGACAGCGACCCTCCCGCCACGCCGATCGAGATCTCGAGCCGAGAACGGAAGGCCACGACTCCTCCGGCACCGAACAGCAGGCCCCTCGATTCCTCGATGCCGTTTCCGATGTCCACCCGATGCTCGGCCAGCGACACCCCCGCGGTCCCCGACACGGTGATCTGCGCGATCCCGGCGGCCGGCGCGAGCGCGAGGCAGAGCAGAATGCCGGACGCGACGGGGATCGGGTCGCCTCGGGTCACGGGCCCACGCCGGCCGCCGGCCTGATGATCAGCACGGTCTCGGCGATCTTCTCGGCGTTGCGGTGCGCGATGCTCGCATTCGCGGCAGCCCGGGCGACGCGGCGCCGGCCGTTCTCGGCGATGTTGGCCGGGAGGTCGCGCTCATGGCGCGCGTTCAGTAGGGCCGTCACACCGGCGATCCCCGCCGTGGCGCCTACCGCGATGGCCAGTGCCCGACCTCCCCGTCCGAGGTCACGGTTCACCGCCACGCTGGAAACGGCCAGGGCGCCCGCGGCGATCACCAGACCCTTGATCAGGTCCTTGGCGCCCGCCGCCACCAGTAACCGCTCGGGGAGCAGTTGGGCCGGAGAAAGGTCGGGGAGCGTGTCCTCGAGCGGCGGCGTCTCGTGGGCCACGGTGAAGTAGACCCGCATCGAGTCGGAGCGAGCGAGCAGCTGGCTCCGGCCGACGACGCCCAGCTCGTATCGGCCGGGTGGGGCGAGGCGGCCGTCGGGCAGCAAGCCGTCCCACCGCACCTCCCGCAAGCCGTCATTGACATCGTGGAATAGCTCGACCGCGCCCTTCTCGTCGGCCGGTCGCAGCTCGACTCGCAGCGACGCCCGGTGAGTGGTCACGACGGTGAAGGTGGCGCGCTCCGTGCGGGGATCGACGCGCCCGGCCGCGACCGGGCGGACCGCCACGGCGAACGTCAGGCGCCGTGCCTGCCGAAACAGCGCCACCTGAGCCGGCGTGAAGCGCTGCGCGTCCAAGTCGGTGAACGGATCCCGCTCGATGGCGCTTCGGAAGTACATCGCCGCGGAGTCGCCCATGCCGAGCAGGGCGAGCGACGCCCCGAGGTAGGTGTAGGCCTCGACGCGCTGGTCTTGCGTGACCGCGTGAGGCCAGCTCGTGGCCACCACCTGGCGGAGCAACGGCACCGCGCGCTCGATCTCGAGCCGCTCGTAGAGATCCTCCGCTTGCCGCAACTGGTCGCCAGTCTCCGTCTGGGCGCGGGCCGACGGCGACGCCGCCACGACCAGCGTCAGGCCGAGCACGAGCCTTCTCATGGCCGCTGCTCAGCCACGGAGAGGGTGATTCGGCCTAGTGACAGTGTGCTCCCCACCGTTACGACGAGCGTCGTGTCGAACGACCGGTATCCCGGCGCCCGTACCTCGAGCCGCCGCTCGCCCGCGGTCAGCGGCAGGTCCACGACGGCGCCCGCCCCCACGCGGCGGCCATCGATGAAGATCTCCGCATCAGTGGGGCGCGTGAGCATGCGTAGCTTGCCGCCCGGCGGCCGCGCCACCGGTGGCTTGCTAGCCGCCAGTGGCTTGGCGACCTGCAGCGTCGCGGGCGCCGCTGGGATCGCCGTCGGACCGGGAGTCGCATCGCCCCGCCGTGCCGTCAGGCGCAGCACGCCGAGCACGAGTCCCAGGAGGAGCACGCCGGAAGCGGCTACGCCGACTCGCACGGGCAATCGCCGCTTGCGCAGCTCGGCCGCGGCGAGCGGCATGGTCGGGCGGTCTGGAAGCGGGGGGAGAGCGCGAGCCGAAACCCTCGGCATCACGGTGCCCTGCACAAGCTGGCGCAGCATCTGCTCGCTCTCGCGGCGGTCGTCTTCCGAGAAGGGGATGGCCTCGAGCGCGGCGAGCATGTCACGGGTCGTGGCGTAGCGCGCGGCGGGGTCCTTCTGGAGGGTTCGGTTCAGCACCTCGGCGAGGGCGGGCGGCACGTCGTCGCGCGCCTGGCGGACGTCCGGGGCGGGGGTGAAGAAGTGGTGTTGCATCATGCCGGCAATCGTGTCGGCGCGGAAGGGCACCGCGCCGGTGAGCATCTGGAAACCGACGATGCCGATGGAATACTGGTCACTCTGGGGGCCGGTGCGCCGGCCGGCGCACTGCTCAGGGCTCATGAACGGCGGCGTGCCGATCACCGTACCGTCGGCGGTCAAGTTCACGTCCGCGGCGCGGAGCGCGACTCCGAAGTCCGATACCATGACCCGGCCGTCCTGGTCCACGAGGATATTGCCACCCTTGATGTCGCGATGGATGATATGGCGGTCGTGGGCGTAGGCGAGCCCGCGGGTGGCGCCGCGCAACACCTGCAGCGTGACGGGCACGGGCAACGCCCCTTGCGTATCGAGGATGAGGCCGAGCGAGCGGCCCTCGATGAACTTCATCGCGATGAAGAAGATCCCGCCCAGCTGCCCGACCCGGTAGACGGGGATGATGTTTGGATGATCGAGCTCGGCCACCATGCGCGCTTCGCGTTTGAACCGCTCGGCGGACCTGACGTTCAGCCCGAGTTCCGGCGGCAGCACCTTCAACGCCACGGAGCGCCGTAGCCCTACCTCGGTCGCTTTGAAGATCACGCCCATCCCCCCTCGGGCCAGCTCGCGCTCGACGTCGAATTCGCCTTCCAGCACCATGCGCACACGGCGGAACAGCGCCTCCGAGTCTTCGGTCTCGATGACGACCGTGGCGTCGTGCGGGTCTACCGCCACGGTCCCGCAGCTCGCGCAGAAGCGCGCGGCCCCGGGAATCTCCGCGCCGCAGCGGAAGCACTTCACGGGCAGGTAGGGAGGGGCGATCCGCCCGTCACCCTGATCGAATCCTGAGCGGTCGGCGCCGTATCGGCGACCATCGAGCTGATAAGGCGGGTCCTGAGTACTGCGCGCCCGGTTCGACAAGCGACGAGGGTGTCGCCGATCTGAGTGAGCGCGAGGATGGTCGTGTCGGAGGAGGAGAAGCGGAGCCGGGGGTTCGGCATTGGGACGCCGTCCACCTCCACGGTGACCGCGGGTGCCACGCGAGTCCCGACGTTAAGGGTGGTCGCGCCGGTGTAGCGCAGCACGACGTCTTTCAACCCCCCGGGGCGGAAGACGTCTGCGAGACCGCAGGCACCGACAGCGAGCCCGCCGAGGGCAGCGAGCGCGACAGACCCGTGGGACCGGAAGAGCCGCATCGCCGCGCCTAGGGGACGGAGAGCATCGTGAAGATGCCATTCCTTCGGCAAAGGTTACCGGATTGTCCCAAGTGCGTCGTTACAAACTGCTTGTTTCTACCCGGCAGGCAAGCACTTCCACCTCTCCCGGGCCGAATTATCCCCGGCCGCGGAGCCCGGAGCAAGCCGTGATCCCGCGCACGTTTGCAATTCACGCGGCGCACCCGCGCCTTGAGATACCGGGCCGAACGCGCGGTCCTGCCGCGGATCGAGAGTGTCACGGGCGCGCGACAGAATTGCTGCATGGCGCTGCCCTCGGGCATGGCGGGCTGCACGAAATTAGTGCGAAACGAGAGGGCCCTCGCGCGGCCTGGCGTGGCACCCCCCTTGCGTAGGCGCAGGGACGCGTATGAGACACATCGCAACGCTGCTCCTCGTCGTCGGCGCCCTGGTCGCCTTGCCCGCACAGGGTGCGGCGCAGCGCGCCCTCAAAGACCACACGTTCTGGGCGGCGCCACGCGTCTCCGAGCAGCGGTTGACCGCCTGGAGTGTGCCTACTCCACCAAGTTGGTCGAGCCAGCCCAAGCCTACGATACAGCTCACCCTCAGCACGCCGCGGCCGGCCCTGCCGCGCCTGTCCTGGCCGCAATCCGATGTCGCGCTGGCGAGCGCCTTCACTGTCGCCCTGCTGATCGACGCCGCGCAGACGCGCGGGCTGGCCCGCAACGGGTGGCGCGACTTTCGCGAGACGAACTTCATCCTCGGACCGAATCCCACGGTCGGCCAGCTGAATACCTACACCGCCATCGCCGGTCTCAGCGTGCTCGGCGCGGCGGCCGCCCTGCCTGCCCGTGTACGGCCCTGGCTGCTGGGCGCCGCGCTCGCAGTCGAGGCCTTCACCGTCGCCGGAACCGCGAAGCAGGGCGTCGCCATCAGGTTCTAGGGCCCCCCGTCCCCCGCTCCTCCCGGCTTGCGGTGGGCCGTTCTTGAAAGTCCCTTGAGAAGGTCGTGCGATCATCTCCGGCGCACCTCACAGGGGGCTCTCGCATGCGGACGCTCGCTCTCGTCGGCGCCACTCTCAGCCTTGTCTCGCTCTTGGTATCGCCCGGATTCGCGCAGCAGGTCAGCTCGCTCACCGCGGCGGAGCGCGCCGGAATCGCCCTTGCGCGACTGGGCGCGCGGCAACGCGTGCGCATCCGCGTCGAGGGGGAGCGATTGATCGAGGGCTCCGTCGAGCTCGCGTCGCCCAGTCTGGTCGTGCTCCGCGTGGACGGGTCGCCGGAGCGGATTCCGGCCACCGCGGTGGACTCGCTGTGGGTGCACGCCACGCACTGGCGACGCGGGGCGCTGATCGGCGGCGCCATCGGGGGAATCGGGCTCGGCGCAATCGCCGCTGCTCTCGTCCACGCAACATGCGAGAGCGCGAGCGGCTGCAACGACGTCGGCGGATTCTTTGTCGGATTCTTGATGGGCGGCGTCGCGGGAGGGGTGACCGGCGGGCTCGTCGGCGCCGCGTTCCCGACGTGGCAGCGGCGCGTGCCGTAGGAGCCTGATCAAGGTCTCGCGTCTCCCACGCTCTAGCGTGGGACCGGCGGCCATATCCACCTCCATGGTTTCCTCACTCACAGACGTCAATCGCGCGATCGTCTCGTGCACCCGCTGTCCGCGGCTGCGCGCGTACTGCGCGCGCGTGGCGCGCGAAAAGAAGCGCGAGTTCCGCGATTGGCAGTACTGGGGGAAACCGGTACCGGGATTCGGTGACCCGCGGGCGCGCCTGCTCGTCGTCGGACTGGCGCCGGCGGCCCACGGCGCCAACCGCACCGGCCGGATGTTCACGGGTGACTCGAGCGGTAACTGGCTGTACGAGGCGCTGTATCGCTACGGCTTCGCGAATCAGCCCCAGTCGCGCGCCCGCGACGACGGCCTCGCGCTCACAGACTGCTACATCAGCGCCGCCGCCCGGTGCGCGCCGCCGCAAAACAAGCCCAGCCGTACGGAGCTAGCGCGCTGTCGTCCGTATCTCGAGGCCGAGCTGCGGCTGCTGCGGCGCGTGCAGGTGGTGGTGACGCTCGGTCGGGTCGCGCACGAGCACTGGCTCAAGGCCGCGGGCTGGTGGGCGAAGCTCCCGCCGCGCCGGCGACCCGCGTTCGCCCACGGCGCGGTGGCGACGCTCTCAGACGGGACGCAGCTCGTCTCGTCCTACCACCCGAGCCGCCAGAATACCAACACCGGTAAGCTCACGCGGGTGATGTGGCACGCGATCTTCAGGAAAGCGCGGCGACTCCTCGGGGACTGAGCTGTCTCGCCGGTCGTTTCAAAGGCTCCTCGCGAGCGAGTCGCGACAGGTTTTGACCCACCCGCACGCCCAACATCCCGAGCATGCAGATCCCGAGCAGTGCCAGCGTCGCATTCGCGATGAGGTACACGCCGCGTCCCGGGCCGCTCACGGCGAGGCCGGCGTTCACTGCAATGAGGAGGATCCGGACTTCAGTCGGGCCGAGCCGGCTGTAGGCGAGCCGGAACACGGCGAACACGTTCGCCTCGAGATAGACGTTGATCGAGAGGGCGAGGTAGACGATCACCACCCCCAGCGCGACGCACGGGTTCACGTAGGGCGAGAGTCCCAGGCCGAGACCGATCAGGGCGGTCGAGCCGGCGTCCACCACGTGATCCAGGTAGTAGCCGTAGCGCGGCCGCTCGGCGCCGCGCACCCGCGCCACCGTGCCGTCCAAGCTGTCCCCGAGCCACTGCACCGCGAGACACGCGCTCGCCGCCCACAACCACCCGGGGCTGAGACGCGAGAGCGCATAGGCCGCGGCGACGCCGAGCGCGCCGAACATGCCCAGCACGGTGAGGTGATCCGACGTCACCCCCTGGGGCAGACGCGCTGCGATCGCGCGCAACAGCCGCCGCTCGGGGTCGGCGAGCAAGAACGTCAGCTCGCGCTGGGCCGGGGCCATAGGGCGATTCTGAGAGACGGGATCAGCAACAGCGCGAACAGCGTCGCCATGAGCCAGAGCGGCAGGCGCACCGCTTCTCCGAGCCACGCGAGCAGCAGGTAGCGCGGGAGCGAGCGGGCCGTGACCGCGGCGAGATAGCGTCCGAGCGGGTAGCCCGTGGTGAAGGCGAGCGCTTTGAAAGGGAAAAAGGGCAGGGGGGTCAGCCCGGAGAGGGCGATCGTGGCGAACGGCCCACGCGCGAACAGCTGGAGCCACGCCCGGGCCGCCGGCCCGGGGTCAGCCGCGCGAGACCGTCTGCGCGCTGCGGCGCGACGGATCAGGGGCACGAAGATCCGGTGGTCCACCAGCGCAGCGGCCACGGTCCCAGCGGTCGCGACCAACGCCGTCGGCCACACACCGAGGCGCGCGCCGTACCAGATGACGGCGGGCTCGTGTGGCAGCACGGCGAGCGCGACGTTGGAGACGAACGCGTATGCGAACAGAGTGACCGCCTGCATGGGGCGTACGGTCGCCCGGCGGTCTCAAGCCGATTTCAAGTCCTGGGCAGGCGGGTGCGATGGACGCGCACGGGGCGCGCGGGCCGAGTGGCCGGGGCGAGCCCGCACGCCGGGCTGTCAATGCTGAGCCTGAGCTGTCCCAGCGGCAGGGTGCTGTGCTCGTTGTAGTGGAGCGTGAGCGTGACGTCGTACTCGGCGTGCGCCGGCGGGCCACTCTGTCCGACCGCGATCGCGAAGCGGTGCAGGCTTTCGGGGTCGACGAGCTGCGACACCATCACACTGTCGCGCTGGACCACGCGCTGCCCGTCAACCAGCAGATCGTACTCCCACGCGACCGGGCCCTCCGAGCAGCCCCCGACCAGCGGCCGGCGCAGGCGAGTGCTGAGCTCCATGTCGAGCCTGGTCAGAAAGCTGAGCGAAGGAGCTGGGTTTCGCAGCGTGATCTCGATGACCGGAAACAGGCCGGCTGTGCCCTGCGAGTCGGCCGTCACGCGGATCGACTCCAGCCGGAGCGCGTGGCGGCGCGACTGCCAGGCGGCGACGGCGACGGGGGCGAACCGGACGATGCCGAGCCCCGCGCCCAAGCACACGAGCCAGAAGACCACCAGGCGGACCCGCGGCATGAGTGGCCTTAGCTAGGCCCAGGGCAGCCAGCGCAGCTGCGTCAGGGTCCACCGCAGCGCCCGCACGCCGGTGCCGGGGTCGATTCGCAGCCTCGCCAGGCGGAACGGGTCCGTCGCGGTGGAGTTGAGCCTGCGCCGCGCGATCACCGCCGCCTCGTAGCCTGCCTCTCGCGCCAGGGCGCGCACGGCGGGGTTCTGTTTGCCGTAGGGATAACACAGCACCCGGACCGGCTCGCCCAGCAGGCGCTCGAGCGCGGCGCGGGAGTCGCCCAGCTCTGCTCTCGCTTGATGCGGGGACACGGTCGTGAGCGGAGCATGGGTCCTGGTGTGGGACCCGAACTCGATGCCGCCCGCCCGCAGCTCGGCGATTTCGGCGGGGCCGAGCAGCGGCTCCTGGAGTTCGTCGGCGTCCCACGCGTTGGTCTTGCCGACCAGATCGGAAACGAGGAACACCGTGGCGGCGCAGCCGTGACGCCGCAGCAGCGGCCACGCGATCTCGTAGGTGGAGCGGTAGCCGTCGTCGAAGGTGAGGATGATCGGGCGATGGGGCAGGGAGCGCGGGGACCGCTCACCGCGGCGGTAGGCGAGCCAGTCGGCAAACGAAATCGTTTGATAGCCCCAGCGAGTGAGGGCCGCCAGCTGGGCGTCGAACTGCTCGGGAAGCACGTAATTGCGGCGGTGGCGCGCGCCGGGCGGCAGCCGATCCACTTTGTGATACATCAGAATCGGAAGCTTCATCCCGGGCGGGACGCCGGCGGTGCTTGATCGAGCTCCCAGAGGTAAGCGTACTTCAGGAAGCCGGCGCAGGCGGTGAGCAGTGACGTCACCAGCCCATAGCGCCCATCCCGCCAGCTGCCGTACAGAAAGTAGTCGCGCACGAAGCGCCACGCCGGGCGACCGAGCAGGTCCCAGGCGGTGGCGTGACGGCCGCGCGCGTGCAGCTCCTTCGCTCCCCAGCGCGCGTACACGACCATCTTCTCGAGGTGATGAGTCAGGTTGCGGTACGGTACGTGCCGGATCGGTCCGCTCAGGTCCCCCACATCGGACACCGCTTCGAGACTCTCGTGCACCCGATCCTCGGAGAAGCGGCGGTCCCGCCGGAACAGCCGGACGTGCCAGTCACGGCCCCAGCGGCCGCGCTTGCGCTCGCGGCCCAGGAAGTAATTCTCGCAGCGGACGCGATAGGCCTCGTGCGCCGGTGAGAGCAGCACGCGCGCCAACTCATCGCGCAGCGCGTCGGTGACGCGCTCGTCCGCGTCGAGGGCGAGCACCCAGGCGTTGCGGGCCCGCGCGATGGCGGCGTTACGCTGCGCACCGATGCTCTGCCCGCGCAGTTCGATCACACTGGCGCCGTGTTGCTGAGCGAGCTCGCCTGTAAGATCGGTCGAGCCGCCGTCGGCGACGATGACTTCGTCGACCCACCGCAGCGCCTCGAGGGCAGTGGCGATCTGACGCGCTTCGTTGAGGGTCGGGATCACGACGGTCAGTGGGAGCTTCGCCCCGGCTTGCGCGACGGAGACGGGCATGACGACACCTGCCTTCTGTGGGCTCGTGCGAAGTGGAAGCATACCTGCGGCGGGGGTGCGGGTCTATCCGGCTAGGACCCGCAGCGAAACGGCTACGCCAGATCGAGATCCAGCGACCAGGAGATTTCGAACTCGCCGCCGCAGGTGTTGCAAATCATGCTGGGGACAGGGCGACCGAGCGGCGCGCGCCCGCTGCACTTGGGGCACACCGCGTACTTGGTGCCCCAACTCAGCGGCAGGTTCACGGCGTCGAGCGGGCGCGGGACCACCGACCAGACCTGGGGACGCGTGGGAACGATCTGCAAGAGCTCGACCGGCACGGTCATCGTCTGGTGGTTGACTTCGATCAACGCCTCGCCCTGCGTCACGCGCACGACCTCGTACCAGGCCCCGCGACGGAGGTGGTAGTTGACGCCTGTCTTGACCCGTGCCCACTGGGGGGCTTCTGGCATAGTGAGGACTCCCGCGTCACCGCGGCGCACGGTTCTAGGTATAGGAAGCGGGGCGGCCTCAAGTCAAGAGATAGCTTGAGGTCGTGGGAGTTAACCGTCAGTGGCGATGCAGCTTGCCGGTCTTCGCCAGCGTGTGAGGCGCGTCGTCCAGGATTCGGGCATGCGGTCGCATGGCGGTTGCCAGGGGGGGGCCCGCCCATCGTTGGAGGCGCTCGGACGATCGGATATCGCGGGACGCGCCGCAAGGCCTTACGCGGCGGGTCCGCCGGGGTTGCCGGTTCAGTTCGGGGCGTGCACGCGCGGGCTGCCGTAGTTGCGGTCCCGCCCAACGCCGGGGCCGTTCGCATCGAGCCCGCCGCGTGTATTGTCGATGCGGGCGATGAACTGTCGGATGGAGCCCACGAACGGGTCCGTGCGGCCATGCTTCCCGAACGGATCGGTGTACCAGACCTCCGGTCCCTGCGGGTTGTCTACGATGTTCGCGTTCACATCCACCACTCGATCCACCCCGTTGAACACGGACCGCGGGTCGTCGAACGTCACCCCCGCGATCGTGCCGTTGTTCGTGGACACGGCGCAGGGCGTGCCCTGGGCGCGCCCGCCGGTGGGAGTCACTTCGTAGCACACGTCGATCGGCCGCCCCACGAGCGGGGCGATCTTGGGATCGTAGAATCGGCTCGGCAGGAACACCTGGAAGTACGGATTGAAGAACGTCAGCCCGTGGCCATCCGCCCGCTCGATGCTGTTCGAGGTTTGCCAGCTCTCGTGCAGCGCGCCGAAGTCCGAGCGCTGGCCTGCGGGTACGAGGATGTCTTGGTCCACGCAGGTGCGGTCAGGGATGAGCCGGCGGCCTCCGCCTGCGGGCGAGTTGGCAGGGGTGGCGGGCCCGACCACGACGTCCGTCGTACCGTCGCACGAGCGCGTGAACTGCCCCGGGTCCCCGATCGCCGCCAGAATCGTGACGTGGAGCTCGGTGCCGTCGCTGCACAGGATGTGATAGGCGAGCTCGTGCAGGTTGTTGGTGAACGCGTCCTTCGAGTGCGTTCCCTG
>WNEQ01000974.1_pt1 | contig 15297 bp, 10 predicted proteins | sample 5399971 | NCBI WGS metagenome assembly WNEQ01 (sample SAMN13153330, study PRJNA577476) | soil metagenome | isolation source: 20 cm grassland meadow soil 2 days after 1st rain plot 5 | place: USA:California | collected 2015-09-18
AGACGCAGGTCCTCCTGGTCTCGGAGGACGACGACATCGGCGAGCCCCTCGAGGCCTTCCTGCGGCGCGCGGGATATGCCGTCGAGGTCGCCGACGGCCGGGAGGCCGCCGGGTTGCTGCGGGACGGCGCAGGCGGAACGGCGGCCGGCGCATTCCCGGACGCGCTGATCCTGGATCGCGACCTGCCGCCCGATCAATATCGGACCATCCTGGACCTCCTCGCGCCGCGCGCCGGCCCCGCCTCGTTCCCTTTGCTCGTGCTCGGGGGCGGGTCTTCGCCCGAGGTGCCGGCCGGCTGGCACGAGGACGCCTTCGCGTCGGTCTCCCGGCCGCCCCAGCCGGCCGAGATCGCCGCGACCCTCGCCCTCCTGCGCCGGCTGGGCTTCTACCGCCGCTACCGGGATCTGGTGCACGACCTGGCCCAGCCGGTCATGACGCTCCACGCGCTCAGCCGCGGCATCGCGAAGCTGCCGGTCGCGGAAGAGGCGGCGCGCGGCACGATCGAGCGCCTCGTTCGGGAAGCCGATCGGCTGATGTCGCTGCTTGAGACCTTCCAGAGGAGCCGCGGAGGGTCTTAGGGAAGAGGCTCCTGCTTCTTCAGCAACCCCTTCAGGTTCATGTTCCTGATGAGGCGGTGCAGGTAGTTGGGATGCACGTCCAGGAGGCGGGCCGTCTCGACATAGTTGCCGCCCGCCTCCTTGAACGCCTTCAGGATGATGTCCTTCTTGGTCAGCACGACCGCCTCGTGGTAACGGGTGACGCCGGGCGCCTGGCGCGGTCCGGCCTCCAGGATGCTCTCCGGCAACTCCTCCGGGCGGATCACGTCGCTCGAGCCCAGGACGACCGCCCGTTCGACGGCATTCTCCAGCTCGCGCACGTTCCCCGGCCACTCATAGTTCATCAGGCATTCGAGTGCCTCGGCCGAGACCCCGGCGACGCGGCGGTTGCAGCGTTCGCCATATTTCTGCGCGAAGTAGCGTGCCAGGAGCGGGACGTCCTCCCTGCGATCGCGCAGGGGCGGCACGTCAAGGGACACGACGTTGATGCGGTAGAACAGGTCCTCGCGGAATCCGCCGGTCTTCGTCATCTCTTTGAGGTCGCGGTTGGTGGCGGTGATGACGCGCGCGTCCACCTTGATTGAGCGCGTGCCGCCGACCCGCTCGAACGCATGCTCTTGAAGAACGCGCAGGAGCTTGGCCTGCAGGTGAGGCGCCAGCTCGCCGACTTCGTCGAGAAAGACGGTCCCGCCCTCGGCCACCTCCAGCCTCCCCTTCTTCTGTGCGACGGCGCCGGTGAACGCGCCGCGCTCATGCCCGAACAACTCGCTCTCGAGGAGCGTTTCCGCAAGCGCCGCGCAATTGATCGCGACGAACGGCCGGCTCGCGCGCGGGCTGTTCTGGTGGAGGGCGCGGGCCACCAGCTCTTTGCCGGTGCCGCTCTCGCCCGTGATCAGGACCGTGGAGTCGGTCGGGGCGACCTTGGCGATGAATCTCAGGACGGCGGCCATGGCGGGGCTCTCCCCCACCATGCTGTGCGAGAGCTCCTCGTCCCGTGCCAGGCGCCGGTTCTCGCTTTCGAGCCATTCGATGAGGCGGGCGTTCTCGAGCGCCACGGAGGCGATGCCGGCGACCGCCGTCAGTAGACCCAGATGGCCTTCGTCGAAGCGGGCCTTCGGGTTGCTCGAGTCCAGGTACAGCACCCCCAGCGTCCGGGCGTCGAAGGAGAGAGGCACGGCCAGGACCGAGTGGACGTTGGCGGCCAGAAGGCTCTGCGCCGCTCCGAAGTCTTCGTTGTCGCGCACGTCGTTGCACAGGATCGATACGCGCTCACGCACGACGCGCAGCACGATCGTGCGGCTGACCTTGACCGCGCGGCCCGACCCGGCGTCCTTCTCCAGGCCGAAAATACCGGCGATCTCATCGGTACCCTTCCCCAGGAGGAGCACGGCGCCCCTCTCCGCCGGCACGACCTCGAAAATCGACTCCAGGAGCCTGCGTTCCAGCGCCTCGACGCCGCGGATCGAGTTGATCGCGGTGCTGATGCGCATCAGGACAGCGAAATCGCGCGCCGCGCGCCCGGCCAAAGGCGGGGCGGCCGCCCCGGCCGGCGGTGGGGCGGCCTGGGACAGCTCGATGGTGCGTCCCGCCACAATCCCCTGGTCATTCAGCTCCACCGGGGCGCCGCAAGGGGGCGACTCCGCCTCCTGCAGCAGGACCAGGAAGACCGAGTCGCCGATCCGGACCTGGTCGCCGTGCGCGAGCACGCGCTCTTTGATGGGAACGCCGTTCACGAACGTCCCGTTGTGGCTCCCCAGGTCGGCAATCGTGACGCGCGCTCCCTGCCTCTCGATGACGCAGTGCCGGCGCGACACCCACATGCTGGCGAGGCAGATCTGGTTGCTCGTGTCACGCCCGACACTGAGGCGCTCTTCGCCCAGGGGAATCACGTTGCCCTGCCGGGGCCCGGCGACGGCCGCGAGTTTCGGGTTCATGTAAGCCGAAAGTATACCCAATCGGATAGCACTTCTATCCTTCTGGATAGTCGCTTGCGGCACGCCGTCCCGTCCCTGCTTCCGCTGCTCTGGCCACACATCTATTTAAAACGAGGCACTGTCAATGGTTTCCACGAATCCACGCGATGAAGCCGGGGCCCGACGCCCGCATGGCACGTCGCTTGCGATAGAGAAGTGCAACGACGAAGGGTGGGCAGCCTCCGGAGGTTGTTGGTTTTGCTGGCGATCTTCAATCGAACGAAAAAAGGCAGGAGCCATGCGCAGGAAAGATGGCGGAAGCGGCCGGGTGTCAAAAGGGGGGTCACGCTTCCGGTTGTTCGTGCACTCGCTGGACCGGGTGCGCGGCCTGGATCTGACGGCCGACGCCTGTCCCTTCGAGGAAGAGTGCGCCGGGACGGGCGCGGGCGGCCGGCCCGCGCCCTACCCGGCGTCCTATGCGGCGCCGAACGGCCACGGTTCCAACGGCCACGCTCCCAATGGCCATGGTTCGAACGGTTCAGGAGCGAACGGGGCGGCGCCCTACGCGGCTTCACCGAACGGCCTGCCGGGGTTCGGGGCCCTGGCCGCCGCGCGCCGCTGGAGCCAGGCGAGGCCGTACTTCAGGGGGCGCCGGCCGATGGCGTTTGCGTGCCCTGGGGGTCAGGGCCAGGCCGGCCGGGGTTGTCCGCTGGCGGCGAAGAATGGGCCGGCCGAGCAGGCGCCCGCGGTGACGCGACCGGCTCCCGTGGCGCGGCCTTCGACGGAGGCACCGCGTGAGGCGCCGGGACTTTCCCGGGTACCCGCCCGGTCTGCCCGGATTCTGCCGATGGCTCAGGCGCCGCCCCCGGAGGGTGCGCCTCTGCCGCGGGCCGCGGAGTCGACATCATCTGGGCGACGAACGACTCTATGGTCTTCGCCGGGATCGAGGCACGCAGGTTGACGTCGGCACGGCTCTGGTCAATGTGAATGCCGTCCAGGAAGTCGGCCCACTCCTTCGCCTGGTCACGCCCGGCACCGACCCGGCCGAGGGCGACCAGCCCGCGGGCGGCATCGGCGAGTGTCTTGGCGTGCGTCTCGGCATCCGCGTGACCGAAAAGTTCGAGGTCCACCGAGTCGGCGACCATGCCCCGGAAAGCGATCGACATCAGGGACTGTACCGGCGCCGAGTCGAGGGGGAGTCTGCCGAAGTTGGGCGAAGCGGACGCCTCCTTGAACAGCCTCTGCAGGCTGCGGCAATCCAGGGCTCCCCAGAACTGCGCCTCCGGCCGCACCTTCTCCAGGGGCGCGAGGATCGCCGGATTGGCGTCGAGGCCGTGGCCACGGGAGGACCCGTTGGCCCGCATCGTGTCCAGGACGCTCTTCGGCCCGAGCGCCAGGCTGCCGTCCGGCATGAGCGCGACGCTGAAATCCATCTGCTCCGTCTCGACGAGCGTCAGTAAATCGCTTCCGCCGAGCGCGTCCCGCACCTTCGCGCCGTCGAACGCTCCCTCCGCCATGACGGCGTACGCCACGAGCCGATCGGGCCGGGGTGCTATCGCCAGGCTCAGACGGTCGACCTGCTGCAGGACGTCCGTGCCCAGACGGCGGATGATGTCCCCGAAGGGACCGTCCTGGCGGTCGGCGAGAGCCGCCACGTCCTTGAGCCAGGGGGTGTCGCCGTGGAGCGCCCGGATCTTCCGGACCTCCAGGACCAGGAGGGCGACGGAATCCTGAGGAAAGGTCCCGAGGGCGCTCGAACGCACCATTCCGGCGGCTCCCTTCCGGCCGCGGCATGCCGGCACCGCCGCCAGAAGGCAGAGCACCGCCGGGACGGCCGCACGCATCGTTCTCATCGTCGGTTCCTCCGGGGTACCGGGCCGGGCCTTGCACCCTTGCGGTACCTCAATAGTCCTTGCGCGAAAAGTAGACGACGGCCAGCGCGAGCGCCAGGGCGCCCGACGCCGCCGAGCCGAAGATAGCACCCCACTCGACGCTCCCCTCGTGGCGAATCAGGGCGACGGTCGACTGCACGAGCTCGTAGCTGCGCGGCAGGGCATAGTACAGCGTCTCGACCACGGCCTGCGCCAGGAAGCGCGATGCGCGCGACGTGATCAGGAGCGGCCAGTCGCGGTTCGAGTGAGGCAGGCGGACGAGGAGACTGGCGACGAACAGGACCGCGGTGATCATGATCGACACGGTCGTGGACCTCAGGAGGACCCCGGCCAGGACCGTGAAGGCGAGAAGGCACGCGAAGAAAAACGACATCACGAGGCCCGACAGGACGAACCCGCCGTTCCAGACGCCGGTCTTCCACGCCAGGATGACCGCGAGGCCCAGCGTCAGGTACAGGAGGTTCAGCGCCGCCGTCAGGACTCCGCCGGCGTAGCGCGACAGGAACAGCGCGGGACGCGTGATCGGCTTCGACAGCATTAGGTCAATGGTCCCCTTCTCGAGCATGCGCGGCACGAGGCTCGCCGTGGCGAACACCGACATCAGAATGGCGAGAGGGTACAGGAAAAACGCCATTCCGAGCTGCACGTAGCGGACGAACATCTCGGCGGTCAGGCCGCCCATTCCCGGGCCCTCCGCGCCGTCGCCCAGGCGGAAGCCGCCCTGCGAGGCGCTTCCTTCGAGCCCCGCGACCGTCAGCGAGGCGATGACACCGTTCGCCACATCCGTCTGCAGCGCCAGGACGAAGAACAGAAGGACCAGCGTGACCACGCCGAAGTAGACGATGATCGTCTTGCGGTACAGAAGCTCGCGCCCGGTGTCGAGGAGAATGGCGGCGACCTTCACTGCGGCTCCCCTTCCTCGAGGACGCGCACGAATACATCCTCGAGGCTGTCGCGTCTCGGCTGGATCGAGGCGATCTCGACGCCCTGCCTCCGCAGCGCATCGATCGCCCCATTCAACGCCGGGACGTCACCCGAAAGTTCCAGCCACGTCCCCCGAAAAGACGTCGCCCCCGGGCCGGCGCCGCCCGGCAACCCGCCGGGTCCCGGGTTTTCGGCCACCGTCAGGCCGGGGACGCGCGCCGCGACGGCCTCGAGGACCCCGGGCGACGCGGAGCGCACCTCGATCTGGAAGGCGCTCTTCGGCCGCGTCAGGTCCTCGACCCGGCCCTCGCGCCTGAGGACCCCGTCCTTCAGGATCGCCACCCGGTCGCACAGGCGCTCCACCTCGGACAAAAGATGCGAGTTGAGGAAAATCGTCGCGCCCCTTTCCCTCTGCTCCAGGAGCAGGTCGCGGATCTCGCGCCGTCCGATCGGGTCGACGCCGTCGGTCGGCTCGTCGAGGATCAAAAGCTCCGGCTCGTTGAGGATCGCCTGCGCCATCCCCAGCCTCTGCATCATCCCCTTGGAATACTTGTGCACCCGCACGCCGCTCCACTCCTCCATGCGCACCCGGCGCAGGAGGGTCGTGACCCGGCGCGACCGCTCCTCCCGCGCGAGGCCGGAAAGACGGCCGAAGTGGTGCAGCACCTGCTCACCGGTCAGGTGGGGCGGGTAACGGTGGTTCTCGGGGAGGTAGCCGATGCGCGCCTTGGCGCGCAGGTTTCCGGGCGGGCGATCGAGTACTTTGGCCCGCCCCGAGGTGGGAAAGGCGATGGCCAGGAGAAGCTTGACGAGGGTGGTCTTGCCGGCGCCGTTCGGGCCCAGGAGACCGAAAGTCTGGCCGGCGGGGACGCGGAGATCGAGTCCCGCCAGGGCGACCACACCCCCACGCGCGAAGGGGGCGCGGTAGGTCTTCGCGAGGCGCTCGCAGGCGACGGCAGGTGCGGCGGCGTCCGTCGACGGTCCTCCGCCTACATTCCCATGACGTGGTAGCCGTTGTCCACGAAAATCACCTCGCCGGTGATGCCGCGCGACAGGTGCGAGCACAAGAACAGGGCCGTGTCTCCCACCTCGGCCGGCTCGGTGTTGCGCGGCAGCGGCGAGCGCTCCCGCACGATCTGCAGCATCTTCGTGAATCCCGGGACGCCACGCGCCGCCAGGGTGCTGATCGGGCCGGAGGAGATGCCGTTGACCCGGATGTTCCTCTTGCCCAGGTCGTGCGCCAGGTAGCGGATGCTGGACTCGAGCGCCGACTTCGCCACGCCCATGACGTTGTACCCCGGCACGACTTTCTCGGACCCGAGGTAAGTCAGAGCGAGGATGCTGCCGCCCCCCTCCATGAGCTGTGCTGCGCGCCGCGCAAGCGCCGTCAGGGAGTAGGCGCTGATGTCGAGCGCCATCTTGAAGCCGTCGCGCGTGGTGGCCAGGAATTCACCTTCCAGGTCTTCTTTGCGGGCGAACGCGACACAATGCACCAGGATGTCGAGCCCGCCGAACTCCTCCTTCACCTTGGCGAACAGGGCGTCGATTTCGTCGTCCCTCGTGACGTCGCACGGGTGGACGATCGACCCCTTCAGCTCCTGGGCCAGGGATCGCACGTTCTCCTCCAGGCGCTCGCCCTGGTAATTGAAGGCGAGGCGCGCCCCCTCGCGGTGGAGCGATTCGGCGATGCTCCAGGCGATGCTCCGCTTGTTGGCGACACCGACGATGAGCCCCTTCTTCCCGTCCAGGAGCATGGAGCACCTCCTTTCAGACGATCCCGGTGATCCCCTCGCCGCCCGTGCGCGGAACGATCGGGGCGGGCACCTTGGTCTCGACCGGCGCGGGCTGCAGCGCCTGGGCCGCTTCGATGATGGCGCCCTCCAGGACCTCGAGCCCCTCCTCGAGCTGGTCCTCCGTGATGACCAGCGGCATCAGCGTCCGGATGACGTTGCCGTAGGTGCCGGCGCCGAGGACGATGAGACCGCGCTCGTAGCACAGGCGCACGACCCTGTTCACCAGCTCCCTGGCCGGCTCCTTGGTCGCCCGGTCCTTCACGAACTCGATGGCCCGCATGGCGCCCACCCCCCGCACGTTGCCTACGGAGGGACACCTCTTCCACAGAGCTTCGAAGCGGTCCCGCACCTTCTCACCGATCTTCGCCGCCCGCCCGGCGAGATCCTGCTTCTCGATCGTCTCGATCACAGCCAAAGCCGCGGCGCACGCCAGGGGGTTTCCGCCGAAGGTGCCGCCGAGGCTGCCCTCCATCGGGGCGTCCATGATCTCGGCGCGGCCGGTGACGGAAGCCAGGGGCAGCCCCGCGGCGATCGACTTGGAGGCGACCAGGATGTCCGGCTCGATCCCCCAATGCTCGCTGGCCCACATCCTGCCGGTGCGCCCGAAGCCGGTCTGCACTTCGTCGGCAATCACCAAGACACCGTGCTTGCGGCAGATGGCGACGAGGATCGGGTAGTACTCCTGCGGCGGCATGATGAAGCCGCCCTCCCCCATGACCGGCTCGACGATCAGCGCCGCCACCGTCTGCGGGTCGACGTAGCGCTTGAAAAAATCCTCCAGGAAAGTGGCGCACTCGATGTTGCATCCCGGGTAGCGCTTCCCCCACGGGCAGCGGTAGCAGTAGGAGAACGGCATCCTGTGGATCTCCGGCGCGTACGGCCCGAAATGGTCCTTGTAGGGGTGGACCTTGCTGGTCAAGGACATCGCCAGGAGCGTCCGGCCGTGGAAGGCGTCCTCGAAGCAGAGGATCGCCTGCCTGCGCGTGAAGTTGCGCGCCACCTTGACGGCGTTCTCGACCCCCTCCGCTCCGGAGTTGGCGAAGAAGGTCTTTTTCGGGAACGCGCCGGGGGTGATCCGGTTCATCGTCTCGGCGAGCCTCACGTACGGCTCGTTCATGGTGACGTGGAAGCAGGAGTGGATGTATTTCTCCGCCTGCTGCTGGATCGCCCTGACCACGTTCTTGGGCGCGTGCCCCGTGTTGAGCACGCCGATGCCACCGGCGAAGTCGATGAAACGATTGCCATCGACGTCCTCCAGGAGAGCACCTTCGCCCCTGGCGATGAACGCCGGCGTGATGTTGTAGGGGCCGCGGGGCACGGCCGCCTGGCGGGCCCGCAGCAGCTCTTGCGAGCGGGGGCCCGGAATGGCGGTCTTCAGGACGATGTGCTTCGTCATCCCTCGGATTCCTTCTTGAGGTGGCTCCACCGGTACGGGTACCAGTACGGCTTCGCCTCGATCCTGTAGTCCATGTGGACGTGCTTCGGCTCGCGGAACGCGTCGAGCCCCTCGATCCCGAGCTCCCTGCCGATGCCGCTCCTGCGCATGCCGCCGAATGGCGCGGCGTCATTGTCGGTCAACGGATCATTGATCCAGAAGGTTCCGGCGTGGACGTTCTCCATCGCGTACATGGCGTATTCGAGGTTGTTGGTGTAGATGTTCGCGCCCAGACCGTACTCCGAGTCGTCGGCAAGTCGCACCGCCTCCTCGATGTCCTTGACCGCCATGATCGGGGCGATCGGGCCGAATGTCTCCGAGCGCATGATGGACATCTTGTGGCTGACGTTGGTGAGGACGGTCGGCTCGAAGAAGTAGCCCTTCCTGTGCTGCGGCGGCCGCCGGCCGCCGCACAGCACGCGCGCCCCCTGCGACACCGCCTCCTCGATCTTGGCCTCGATCTGCTTTCGGTGCGACTCGCGGATGAGCGGGCCGCAGTCGATGTCCGGACCCATGGGGTCGCCGAGGCGCAGCGTCTTCGCGAGGGCGACGAACTTCTTCGTGAATTCCTCGAACGCCTTCTCGAAGACGTAGAAGCGCTCGCCCGAGGTGCAGACCTGTCCCATGTTGAGGAACGCCGCCCAGACGGCGCCACGCGCCGCGACGTCGAGGTCCACGTCGTCGCAGACGATGAACGGGTCGTTGCCGCCCAGCTCCAGGTTCAGCTTCTTGAGATGAGGCGCGGCCGCCTGCGCGATGGCCTTGCCCGTGGCGATGCTGCCGGTGAACGCGATCAGCTGGACGTCGGGGTGGACGACCAGCGGATCGCCGACCTCCGTCCCGAACCCGGTGAGGATGTTCACGACACCTTTGCCGAAGATCGCCAGGTCCTCCGCCAGCATCAGGGTCGAGAGGGGCGTCTCGTTCGATGGCTTGATGACGACCGTGTTGCCGGCGGCGAGGGCCGGCGCGAGCTTCCAGGTCAGAAGCAAGAGCGGGTAGTTCCAGGGCACGATGGCGACGACGACACCGTAGGGCTCTTTGCGGACGAAGTTGACCTGGTGCCGGAAGACCGGCGAGGGGACCTTGCCGCCCTGATCGCGCGCCAGCTCGCCGTAGTAGTCGAAGCAGGCGGCGCACCATTCGACCTCGTCCAGGTTCTCGATGAGCGGCTTGCCGCCTTCGAGCGTGAGCCTGCGGGCGACCGCCCCGGCCTTCGCCCGCAGGCGCGTGGCGAACTCGTGCATCAGCGCCGCCCGCTCGATTCCCGGGACGCCGCGCCAGTCGCGGAACGCCTCCGCCGCGGACTCCACGGCGAGGTCGGCGTCCGCCGCACCCGCTCGCGGCACCTCGTCGATGATCTCTTCGGTGGCGGGGTTGTCGATCGGAAAGGTCTTCTTCGAGACGCTTCCGGTCCACTGTCCCCCGACCCACATCCGCTGCATCAGTCAGTCTCCGTCCCCACCCGCTAAGCGGGGAGGCATTATAACTCCCCCCCGGCATGCAGCCGGCGCGGGGAACCTGCCGCCAATTCGCTGGGTAGACGACGCGCGGCTGATACCGGGAACCCTTACACCCGGACCCCAGCCACCAGCTCAGAGCCGCAGCTCCGGCAGCGATTCGTCCAGGGCCACGACCAGGCGGTCGAGGAGGTGTTCAGGGATGTTCAGAGGAGGTTCGATCCGGATGACCCGCGGCCGGTTCAGCGCGTAGGCCACCAGCACGCGTCGCTCGTAGAGCTTCTCGGTCAGGGTCGCGCCGAGGGCCTCGTCGCGCATCTCGATCCCGATGAGGAGTCCCTTGCCGCGCACCTCATCGATCGCCCGGGGGTGTTTCCGCTGCAGCGACCGCAGGCGCTCGAGAAGCGACACGCCCAGCCGGGCGGCGCGCTCGCTGAGACCGTCGCGCACGGTGATCTCGATCGCCTTCATGGCCGCCGTCGCGGCCAGGGGGTTGTTGCCGAACGTCGAGGAGTGCCACATCGGGTTGGCATGGAAGGAGGCGTAAATCTCGTCCGTGGTCGTGAACGACCCGCACGGGATCACGCCTCCCGACAGGGCCTTTGCCAGACACATGATGTCCGGGACGACGTTCCAGTGGTTCACGCCGAACAGGGCGCCGGTGCGCCCCAGGCCGGTCTGCACTTCGTCGGCGATCAGGAGCACGTCGTTTTTCGAGCAGATCTCCCGGACGCGGGGCCAGTAGTCGTCGGGTGGGACGATGACGCCCCCCTCCCCCTGCACCGGTTCGAGGACGACGGCCGCGGTGTCTTTCCGCATCGCCTTCCCGATGGCCGCCGCGTCGCCGTACGGAACGAAGATGACGTCCTGAAGGAGCGGTTGGAACGGCTCACGGAACACCGGTCTGCCGGTGACCGACAGGCTCCCCATCGACTTGCCGTGGAACGAGTTCTCGGTGGAGATGAAGCCGCGTTTCTTCGTGTGCAGCCGCGCCAGCTTCAGCGCCCCCTCGACGGCCTCGGTGCCGCTGTTGCAGAAAAAGGTCCGCCGGAGCCGTCCGGGCGCAACCTCCGCCAGCCGCCGCCCGGCCTCCGCCGTGACCGGGTTGACCAGATACTGGCTGTGAAGGGGCATCCGGTCCAGCTGGTCCTTGACGGCACGCACGACCTCGGGATGGCGGTGGCCCAGCGAAAAGATGCCGTAACCGCCGAGGCAATCGATGTACTCCTCGCCGTAGATGTTCCTGATGACCGAACCCTCGCCGCTCCACTCGACCAGCGCCCGGTCACGGTCGCGATCCTTGGCCTTCGGGAACCGGCGCAGGTAGGTGTTCCAGTTGTCGATGCCCTCGGCGGCGATCGTCTCCTGCTCGTCGCGGGTCAGCGCGCGCTCGATCGGCAGGTTCACGACAGGCTCCGCAGCGTGTCATCGAGATGAGTCAGGACCTCGTCGATGAGCTTCCTGGAGATGGACAGCGCCGGCTCGATGCGGATCGTCTTGGCGTTCAAGAGCGTTCCGGCCACCAGGACCCCGCGGCGGAACAGGCCCGCCGCGACCGAATATCCGAACTCGGTGTTGTCGAACTCCACGCCGATCAGGAGCCCCTTCCCGCGCACGTCCGCGACGTGCTCCGGGAAGCGGGACTGGATGTCCCGCAGCCCCGCCAGGAAGTACTCGCCCGCCTGGGCGGCCTGGCCGGGCAGGTCCTCTTCGAGCGTCACGTTGATCGCCGCGATGCCGGCGGCGCAGGCCAGGGGGTTGCCGCCGAACGTCGATGAGTGCAGGAAGGGGTTCTTCTCGAGCACTTTCCAGATCTCCGGAGTGGAGATGAAGGCCGACAGCGGCATCACGCCGCCTCCGAGCGCCTTGCCCAGACACATGATGTCCGGGATCACGTCCCAGTGCTCGACGCCGAACAGCTTGCCGGTGCGGCCCAGGCCGGTCTGCACCTCGTCGGCGATGAGGAGCACGTCGTACTCGTCGCAGATTTCCCGCAGGCGCGGCCAGTAGTCGTCGGGGGGCACGATCGCCCCCGCCTCGCCCTGCACCGGCTCGGCCACCACCGCGGCGATGTCCAGCCCCACATCGCGCGCTTTCTTGAGCTGCCACTCCACCTCGTCGGCGTCGCCGAACTCGACGAAATAGACATCCTGCAGGAGCGGCTCGAAGGCGACCCGGTACTCCGCCTTGCCCATGAGCGACAGCGAGCCGTACGACTTGCCGTGGAACCCGCGAATCGTGGAGATGAATCCGGATTTCTCGGTGTAGAGGCGGGCCAGCTTCATGGCCCCCTCGACCGCGTCGGTGCCGTTATTGATGAAGAAGCATTTCTGGAGATTTCCCGGGGCGATCTCCCCCAGGAGCTCGGCCAAAGCGCCGCGCAAAGGATCGAGCAGCTCCTGGCTCGAGAGCGGCATCCGATCGAGCTGGTTCCGGACCGCCTCGATAATCTTCGGGTGCCTCACCCCGGCGCTGTAGATTCCGAAGCCGCCCAGGCAGTCGATGTACTTCCGACCCATGATGTCTTCGATGTAGGAGCCCTGTCCGGTCCACTCGACGGCGGCGTACTGTTCCGCCTCCGCCACGGCCTTGCGATACTCGAGGAATCCTGAGTTGAAGTAGGCGTCGAACGACTTGACCGTCTCCTTGACGACCTTCTTTTTCCTGGACAGGCTCAGCTTGTTGGCGTTGGCGATGATGTTGAGCCAGCGCTGGGACTCTTTGATGACCTTCTCGGGCGACATGCGCCGGGTGCCGCGTCGCGCCCGGGCCTTCGCGGCCGCCCTCAGGCTCTTGCGGACGGCCGCGCGCTTCTCGGGGAGGCTCGCCGCCAGGGCTTCCCCGCTTCGCGGCGCCACCCGCATCGAGGTTGTGGGAGCCGGGTCGCCCTTGCGGGCGCCGTTTCCGGCGGTCTTCCCGGCGGTGGCCAGGCGGACGTTCGACAGGAGCACCACGTCCCCGCCGCCTCCACCCTTCGCTCTCGCGTCTCGCTTCAGTGTGTTCTTCATATGAGGACCTCTATGGATTCCAAAAAAGGGCGAAACTCCCCCCGGGCTCGATGAGCCAAGACAGCGACCTTTGTTGGCGGCCTTCCGGCCTCTGTCGGGTTGTCGCCGGCTTGGGCGAGGCTGGCTAGGTGTCGGTGAGTAACGGGCGGGTCTTGCGGAGGTGGCCGACCGGTCCCCTGAGGAGGATGCGGCGCCCCTGGATGACGGCCGAGACCGGCACCTGCGACCGTTGACTCCTGATTGTCCGGGGGCTTCGAACCATGAAGACTCCTGAAGGTGGCTAGATTGTAATTGCCCGGGCCAATCTCCGTCAAGGTGGCCCGGCCACCCGGCTCGAGCGGATCGCGGGAAGAGAGCTGAAATTGGCAACGCAATCTATTGTCCCGAAATAACTTATGGTCCAAGAGCCGGTTAACGCAGCTGGTTTGCTTTCTTCGGGTCGCTACATCATATTTACCCGGCTTTCGGAGCCTCAGGCCGCGCGCGGCCGGGATGCTGATGACGACCAGCCCGCAGGCCTCCAGTCCATTGGCGCGAGCCCTGAAACAATTGGCCACGGCCACCAAGGTCATCTCTTTCTATCCCCCCCAGCACCCGGCGGTGGTCTCCAACCTCGAAAAGGCGGTCCTCCTCCTGAAGGAGGCGTTGTCGGACAGGGAGACCCTCACGCTCGGCGTCAGCCAGGCGGCCTTCGTCGTGGATGGATCCGTGCTCGAGCAGGAGGATCGCGCGCTCTCCGGATTCGCCGGCTACCTCAGTCGACGGGATCTGAGCGCGCTTGTCTTCCAGCCTCCTATCGAGGGAGAGTCGCTCAGGGGCCTGCTCGAGGTGATCGCCCTCGATCCCGGGACGCTCCGCGCGAGGGGCGGTCCCAAGAAGACACTGGCCGAGAAGCGCCTGGGAGGGATTTCGGTCGTCGAGTTCGATCCCGCGGCGGCCCTCAAGTCGGCGCGCACCGAGAGCGGCGTGTCTCCGCCGGGAGAAAAGCCTCAACCGAGCATGAGGTGGAGCGATCTTCTGGCCCACTACCTCGCCGGGCAGGGACCCCTTCCTCCGGGCGGGCAGCACCTGATCAGGCGCGTGGCCGGCGATGCGAAGGCGGCATGGGACCTGATGGCCTCCTTGCAGGAGCTGGTCGCCTCGGCGGGGCCGGCCCGAGCTTCCGTCCTGACCGCCGCCCTGAAGAAAATCGCCGCCGAGATCGCCGCGCACGAGGTCGAGGCGCTGCCTTCCCTGGCGCAAAACCTGGCCTCCGCCCTCATGGCTCTCGATCCCGCCTCCCGCCTGGATGTGCTCGGCTCGAGCCTGCCGGTCCCGGGCACGGACATCGACCTCGCATCGGCGGTGCGCGCCCGGATCCCCGAGGACAATCTGGGCGAGATCATCGTCTCCCTGGTGCAGTGCGAGGGGAACCTGAACGCCCGGCTGGGGAGCGTCATCCGCAAGGTCCTGATCGATGCGGGGGTCACCGGGCAGGGGAAAATCGGGCTTCAAGAGGCGTTGCGCGCCGCCCGCCAGCACGAGCCGCCCCCGGCGGACGTGTGGGACTCGGTGGAGGAGCTTCTCGAGGAGTCCCAGGACGACTGGATCTCGCGCGAGTACAAAGGACTCCTGGAGATGATCGGAGAGCACGCGCCGCCTCTCGAAGAGGGGCTGCGGAACGAGCTGATGGCGCTTCCGGGCTTCCGCGAGGCGTTCACCCCCGAGGGAATCAGGCGCCGCGCCTGGCTGATGTTCGGGGACCTGGTGGCGATCGACGAGGAGGCTGCGCGCCAGTGGGTCGCGCTCGACCAGATCGAGAAGCGGGCCGCGTCTCTCACGCCCGACTGGTTCGCGGACAGCGCGGGCGTCGTGGAGTCGGTGCGTGGCCTCCTGGCGGCCGAGCCTCTGCCCCGGCCGCACGTCCGCGAGGCGGCCCTGCGCGCACTCGGTGCCATCGCCGAGGCGCTGGTGCGCTGTTACCGGAGGGACTTCCACCAGCTGGCGAAGGAGCAAAGCGCGACGCTGGCGAAAGCCCTGGAGGCGCTGGGAGAACACTCCGTTCCGAGTCTTTTGAACGGGCTGGCCCTGGAGGAAGATTGGGAGGTGCGCCGTCCCTTCCTCGCCCTGCTGGCGGCGCGCGGCAAGGTCGCCGTGCCGGCCCTGGTCCGGAGGCTGGCGGATCCGTCCTGGTACCTGGTACGGAACGTCCTTCTGGTCCTGGGCGAGATCGCCGACGCCGCGACCATCCCGGCGATCGCCCCGGCACTGAAGCACGACGAGCCCCGGGTGCGGCGCGACGCCGCCGCGGCGCTGGGCAAGATCGGAGGGCCGCG
>WNEQ01000977.1_pt1 | contig 15287 bp, 16 predicted proteins | sample 5399971 | NCBI WGS metagenome assembly WNEQ01 (sample SAMN13153330, study PRJNA577476) | soil metagenome | isolation source: 20 cm grassland meadow soil 2 days after 1st rain plot 5 | place: USA:California | collected 2015-09-18
TCGGGCCGCACGCCGAAGAGCTCCTGCGCCCCGCCCCAGGCCACGCGGAAGCTGATCACCTCGTCGAAGATCAGCACGATGCCGCGGCGCTGGGTCTCCTCGCGTAGCCACGGCAGGAAGCCGTCGACGGGCGGAATCAGGCCGGCGTTGCAGAGGATCGGGTCGACGATGAGCGCGGCGATCTGCTCGCCGTCCTTGTCGAGGATCTCCGCGCACGCCTCCTGGTCGTTCCACGGCAGCACCACGACGTGCTTGAGCACCGCCGGCGGAATGCCGGCCGACCACGCGATGGGCTTGGGCCGCTTGCGGTTGCCGGCGGCCTTGGGATCGGGCGACACGCTCACCATCACCCAGTCGTGCGTGCCGTGAAAGGCGCCCTCGAACTTCGCGATCTTGGCGCGGCCGGTGAACGCGCGCGCCAGCCGCACCGCGTTCATCGTCGCCTCGGTGCCCGAGTTCGTGAAGCGCAGGCTCTCGATCGACGGCATCCGCCGCGTGATCGCCTCGGCCAGGCGGATCTCGTGCTCGGTCGGGCCGGGGAACGAGAGCCCGTTCTCGGCGACGCCCTGCACGGCCTTCACGACGTCGCCGTGCGCGTGGCCGAGCACCAGGCTCGTGTAGTTGCCGTTGAAGTCGAGACGCTCGATGCCGTCGGCATCCCAGATGTGCGCGCCCTGGCCGCGCTGGAAGTAGAACGGGTACGGATCGAAGAACGTGGTGGTGCGGCTGTTGCCGCCGGGCATCACCGCCACCGCTTCTTCGTGCAGCGCGCGCGAGCGGGTTGTCTTCGACGCGTACTCGGTGACTTCCTTGTCCAGACTCATCAGGCGATCTCCTGTAGCTCGACGGCCGCGAGCGCGGCGTCGGACTCTCTGAGCAGGCGGTGGGCGGTGGCGACGTCCACGGCCGTGAAGCGCAGCCGCTGGCCGGGCTTGGCCTGGCCGACGCGCGCGATGTCGAAGGAGCACACGGTCGCGATCTTCGTATAGCCGCCCGTGGACTGCCGGTCCACCAGCAGCACGATGGGGAGGCCATCGCCCGGAACCTGAACGGCACCGAGCGCGATGCCATCGGAGATGATGTCGTGGCCGCGGCCGTGCGCGATGCGCGGACCGCTCAGGCGCACGCCCATGCGGTCGGACTGCGGCAGCACCTCGTAGGCCGAGGCGAGAAATGTGGCCACGCCCTCCCTGGTGAACCGATCGGCCTGCGGCCCGAGGACGACGCGCAGCACGGTGTCGCCGCCCCAGCGCGGACGCGCGGCCTCCGGCACCGCGCGTCGGCGCGCGGCGGGCGCGGGCCCGAGCGGCAGCCGATCGTCGCGCGCGAGCGCCCGGCCGTGCACGCCGCCCATTCGACCGCGCAGGTACGTCGCGCGCGAGCCGAGCGCCGGCGGCACGTCGAGGCCTCCCGCGACCGCGACGTAGCCGCGCACGCCGGCGCGCGCGGCGCCGATGCGCACGACGTCACCGGCGGCGAGCGCGAGCGTCGTCCACGCCGGCGCCGGCGCGTCGTTCAGCGTCACGGGCGCGTCGGCGCCCGTGACGGCGAGGCCGCACGGCGCCTCCGCGCGCAGGCGCGGTCCCACCAGCGTGAACTCGAGGCCGGCGGCGCCGTCGGGATTGCCGACGAGGCGGTTGGCCAGGACGAACGCGGCGCGGTCCACCGGACCGGAGGGCGGAATCCCGTAGCGCATGTGGCCGGGGCGGCCGGCGTCCTGCACGGTCGTCTGCGGCCCCGGCTCGAGCACGCGGATCATCTGTAACTGGGGGCCCCGACATGGCCCCCAGGCCCCCAACGCTCGGACGCGCCCCGGCGTAGCCGTGTCGCGCCTCGGGATCGCGCCAGCCGGATCATCGGATCACCGGCCGGAAGCGTCCCGCCGCCACGCGCGCCGCGATGTCGTCGAACTCGCGGCGCTCGACGCGACGAAAGCGCACGCGATCGCCGGGCTTGAGCAAGATCGGCTCTGCGGCGTCCGGATCGTAGAGACGCACGGGCGTGCGTCCGAGCAGCCAGAACCCGCCGGGACTCTCGACCGAATAGATGCAGCACTGGATGCCACCGATGGCCACGCTGCCGGCGGGCACCTTGACCCGCGGCGTGTCCAGCCGCGGGATCGTCAGCCGCTCCGGCGCGCCCGTCATGTACGGCAGGCCGGGCGTGAAGCCGATAAAATAGACGAGGTACTCGGCGGCCGCGTGCAGCCGCACCAGCTCGTCCACCGGCAGCTCGAGCCGCCGCGCCGCGGCCTCGAGATCGGGCCCGAGCTCGCCGTCGTAGCAGCACGGCAGCTCCACCTCGCGCGCGGGCGGCATGGCGGTGGTCGTCGCCTGCTCCGCGAGGCTCGCGAGCTCTGCGCAGAGCGCCTCGTAGCCGACGATCGACGGATCGTAGTAGACGAGCAGCGCGCGATACGTGGGAACCGTCTCGACGACACCGGGGACCGCCTTCTGATCGATCAGGTACTCGAGGGCCCGGACGCGCGTGTTGACCTCCACGCTGATCTCCTCGCCGAGCTCGACGGACACCGCGAGGTCGCCGGCGGGGAGAAACCTCAACGGCCTAGAACGCGGCGAGCGCGGCGTTGGGGAGATCGGTGATGAACATGTGGCCGGGGCTGTGGGTGAGCATGAACGGCGGCTTGCTCGCGAGCGCCACCGCCTGCGGCGTCACGCCGCAGGCCCAGAACACCGGCACGTCGCCGGGACGAAACGGCTGCGCGTCTCCCCAGTCGGGCTTCGCGATGTCCTCGATGCCGAGCGCGGCCGGATCGCCGATGTGCACCGGCGCGCCGTGCGCGTTCGGAAAGCGCGCGCTCGCCGTCACCGCCTGGGACAGCTGCGCCGACGGGATCGGCCGCATCGAGACCACCATCGGCCCGTGGAAGACGCCCGCCGGCCGGCACGCCGTCGACGTCTTCCACATCGCGACGTTCTTGCCGTGCTTGACGTGCCAGAGGTCGATGCCCGCCTCCAGCAGCGCCCACTCGAACGTGAACGAGCAGCCGAGCAGGAAGGCCACGAGGTCGTCGCGCCAGTAGGGCGTCGCGTCGGTCACTTCGTCGGCCAGCACGCCGTCCTTGTAGATGCGGTAGCGCGGCAGGTCCGTGCGCAGATCGGCGCCGGGCGCCACGCCGACGGGCTCGGGGCTGCCGACGTCGGTCACCTCGATGAGCGGACACGGCCGCGGATTGCGCTGGCAGAAGAGGAGGAAGTCGTACGCGTAGTCCTTCGGCAGCACGGCGAGGTTCGCCTGCACGTAGCCCTCGCCCCATCCGGCCGTCACACTGGTGAGCTTGCCGCTGCGGATGTCGGCGCGGATCTCGCGCGGATGGCGTCGGTCGATCGCCATGGGAGGATTCTACCTGATTCCCACCCGCGGCCAGACGTCGGGGTTGGCGAGCACGTGCGGGCGCTCGCCGCGCAACACGCGCAGCATCTCGCTCGTCACCTGCAGCGTCGCCGTGTGCGTGGCCTCGGCGGTGACGCCGGCCACGTGCGACGAAACGACGACGGTGTCGAGGTTGAGCAGCGGATTGTCACGCGGCGTCGGCTCCTGCTCGAAGACGTCGAGGCCCGCCGCGCCGAGGTGCCCCTTCACGAGCGCCTCGAACACGGCGCGCTCCTGCTGCACGCCGCCGCGCGACGTGTTGACGAAGATGGCGCCGCGCTTCATGAGCCCGAGCGTGCGCTCGTTGACCATGCCGCGCGTCTCCTCGGTGAGCGGCGTGTGGCAGGTGAGCACGTCGACCTGCGGCAGCAGCGCGTCGAGGCTCTTCACGGGCTCGGCGCCGCGCCGGCGGATCTCGTCGTCCGCGACGTAGGGATCGTAGGCGAGCACGCGCATGCCGAGCGCGCCCGCGAGCTTCGCAACCAGCCGCCCGATGTTGCCGATGCCGACGACGCCGAGGGTCCTGCCCTTCAGCTCGGCGTTGCCGCCCTGCCGCGCGCTCCAGTTACCCTCGCGCGTCCAGCGATCGACCTGCCGCGCGCGCTTGGCGCACATGAGCATCAGCATCAGCGCGTGCTCGGCCACCGACTGCGAGTTGCTGCCCGGCGCGTGCACCACCGCCACGCCGAGCTTCGTGGCGGCGGGGAGGTCGACCGTGTCGAGGCCAACTCCATGTCGGCCGACGACCTTGAGCCGCTTGCAGGCCGCCATGAGGCTCGCGGTGCACATGGGCCTGGCCCGGAACAGCAACCCATCGGCCTCCGCGGCCACCTTCAGGAATCCGGCTTCGGTCTCGTCGTCGCACACCACGACGCGCGCTTCCGTCTCGAGATTGGCGTGGCCGGCCGGGTGGATGGGGCCGGCAAGGACGACGAGGGGACGATCGGTGGCCATCGAGGGCGGTCTCCTTTGGGTCCGGGGATTACTTGCGCGCCACCAGCACGAGCCGCGGCGCATCGAGCGAAAACGGCGTGCCGTCGAGGCCGCCGTAGAGATCCACGCGGCTCCAGCGCTCCGGCCGCAGCATCGCGGCCAGCTCGTGCGCGGAATACAGCCGGATGTCGGTCTCGCCGAGGTATTCGCCGGCGTCGGTCGCCGCGGGCGCCGGCGAGACCAGACGGAACCACCGCGCCCGCCACCGGCTGGTGATCGGATCGAACAGGTTCTCGATCCGCAGCGTCCAGTCGTCGAACGGGCGGCGCTCCTCGGGCGGCAGCGACTTCACGCACTGGTCGCGATTGCGCGTGTCGAGCACGAAGGCCCCGCCCGGCACGAGCGCGCGCCAGAACCGGTCGATGAGCTGGCGATCCTCGTCGTCGGTGAAATAGCCGATCGACTGCTCGAGATTGACGGCGAGGTCGAACTCGGAGGCGAAGTCGGTGTCGCGCATGTCGGCGCCGACAAAGTCCGCCACCGCGCCCGCCGTGCGCGCCGCCTCGCGCGCGCGGCCCAGCTCGGTCTCGTTGAAGTCGACGCCGGTCACCTTGTAGCCGAGGCGCGCGAACGCGACCGCGTGGCGCCCGAAGCCGCACGGCGAGTCCAGCACGCGCGCGCCCGGCTTGAGCCCGGTGACGCCGATGATCCAGCGCACGGCGCCGCGCGCGCCCGCCTCGGGCTCGAGCGCCTGCGAGATCGTCGGCCACGTCTCGCGGAAGAAGCGTTCGCTCTGGAACACGCCGGCTATTATAGTCGCTGCATGAGCGCGCTCGTGCCCGCGGCCCGCGAGCTGTCGTGAGCGCGTACCGCGTGCGGCCGGCCGTCGACGCGGACGCGGCGACGATCTGCGAGATCTACAACCAGGGCATCGAGGATCGTCTGGCCACGCTCGAGACCGAGCTGCGCACGCCCCAGGAACGGCGGCAGTGGCTCACGTCGCGCGGCCCGCGCCATCCCGTGATTGTGGCCGAGACAACGCAGCCGGACACCATCTCGAACAGGCCACCCACGGCCCACGCGGGGCTCGTGGCACCCGCTACAATCGCCTGGGGCAGCCTCAACCAGTTCAATCCGCGCGAGGCCTACCGCCACGTCGTCGACCTGTCGATCTACGTCGAGCGCGGCCATCGCGGCAAGGGCGTCGGCCGCGTCCTGCTCGTGCGGCTCGTCGACCTCGCGCGTGAGCTCGGCTATCACAAGATGGTGCTCTCCGCGTTTCCGTTCAACGCGGCGGGCATGGCGCTCTACGAGAAGCTCGGCTTCCGCACCGTCGGCGTCTACAAGGAGCAGGGTCTGCTCGACGGCCGCTGGGTCGACACGATCGTCATGGAGAAGCTGCTCTAACGCTCAGCGGTTCAGGTGGCGCAGCGGCAGGCCGGGGCGCGGCCACTCGAACGACACCAGGCGCCCGCCCATCGAGAGCGTCGCGTAGGCCGTCCGCAGATCGCGACCGCCGAAACACACGTTGGTGACCATCATGTCGGGCAGCACGTACTGGTCCACGCGGCTGCCGTCGGGCCAGATATCGCTGACCGCGCCCGTGATGAGGGTGGCCACACAGACGTGGCCGTCCGCGTCGACGGCGAGGGAGTCGAACATCTGATAGCCGCCGAGGCCGACCACGACGCGGCCCTTCTCGCCGCGGTACGGGCCGTTGGCCGACTCGATCTGGCCGGGCGCGGACAGGCTGAACGACCAGCAGCGCGCGGTCGGCGTCTCCACGACGTAGAGCGTTCGCCCGTCGGGCGACAGCCCGATACCGTTGGGGCGCTCCAGCGGAAAGATCGCTTCGCGGATCGCCGAGCCGTCGGCCTTCGCGTAGTAGACGGCGCCACGGTCGGCGTCACGCTCGCGCGTCTTGCCGAGGTCGGTGAACCAGAAGCCGCCCGCGTCGTCGAAGACGAGGTCGTTCGGGCCGCACAGACGGCGGCCGTCGCAGCGATCGTAGAGCGTCTCGAACTTGCCGCTCTCGGGATCGACGACCTGGATGCTGCCCGTCGTGTAGTCGTCGGCCTGGCCGACGGGGAACAGCTTGCCCGGCCGCTCCACGAACTTGAGCCCGCCGTTGTTGGTGACGTAGATCTTGCCGCCCGGGCCCATCGCCGCCCCGTTGGGGCCGCCGCCGAGCCGCGCGACGACATGGATCCTGCCGTCCCGCGTGACCCGCGACAGCGTGCGGCGCTCGATCTCGACGAGGACGACCGAGCCGTCGGGCATGGCGATCGGCCCCTCGGGAAATCGCAGGCCCGTCGCGATCTCGCGCGCCGTCGGCGTCGAGGTCGTGACGTTCACCGCGCCGCCCCGACGGCCGCCGGCGCCGCATGCTCGAAGAGCCGGCCGAAGCCGCGGACCGCCTGCGTGATGCCGATCGCCCCGAGGGCCATCCAGATCGTCGCCTGGTTGGACGTGACCACCGGCTTGCCCACGCGCCGCTCCAGCGCGTCGGCGGCCTCGACCGAGCGCCACGCGGTGCACGAGCAGAGCAGCGCGTCGGCCTCGGGCCGGCAGACGCGCGACGCGAAGGCAATCACCGACTCCGGGCTCTGATCGTTGATCCCCTGATTGCCCGACGCCGCCGCCTCCGGCTCGCCGTCCACGTTGAGCACCTCGAAGCCCTGAGCCTCGAGGTACGCGCGCAGCCGCTGGTTGTTCCAGTCGGGGTACGGCGTGGCCACGGACAGCCGCCGCGCGCCGAACGCGCGCAGCGCGGCCACGACCGACGGCGTGGTGGCAACGGCCGGCACGCCGGCCTCGCGCTCGATCAGCGCGAGCATCTCGCGGTCCCAGCCCGGCCCCTTGTAGAACGAGCCGGTCGTGCAGCCATAGGCGATCACGTCCACGCGAGCCGTCGCCAGGTAGCGGGCGCCCGTCGCGATCTCGCCGTTCATGCGCTGGTACGCGGCGTCGCCGGTGGCGTCGTTGGTCATCCACAGCCGTTGCCCGTGCACGGTGACGCCGCGGGGCACGACCAGCGTGAAGTCGGCTTCGCAGGTCGTGTTCGTCGACGGAACCATCACGCCGATGCGCTTGCGCACAGTCATTGGATTTTACCGTCGGGGCGGCTTCGCAGGGCTCAGCCGCTCGAGGGTCGGGCAATCGTAACGAGGCGGCGACTCGCAGGGCTCCGGCGCCCGACGGTCGGCCACAGCCCCGGCACGCTCATTCCCGGCCCTCCTGTGCCACAATCTACGCCACCCGGAAAATGACGGCCATCGCGATTCTCGGCGAATACACGCCGACGTTCGCCCCCCACGTGGCAACGACGGCGGCCATCGCGCACGCGCGGGCGCGGCTCGACGTCGCCGTCGACGCCGAGTGGGTCTCCACCGCCGCCATCGACGACCGCCTCTTCGAGCGCTTCGACGCCGTCTGGATCGCCCCGGGCAGTCCCTACAAGGATCTCGAGCTGACGCTCGCGGCCATCCGCGCGGCTCGCGAGCGCGGCGTTCCCTGCTTCGGCACCTGCGGCGGGTTCCAGCACATGGTGCTGGAGTACGCGCGCACGGTGCTCGGCTTCCGCGACGCGCAGCACGCCGAGTACGATCCCTACGCCTCCCGGCTCTTCGTCACGGCGCTCGCGTGCTCGCTGGCCGGGCGGCAGATGCCGCTCACGTTCGCGGCCGGCTCGCGCGTGGCGGCCATCTACGGGGCTCTCGCGGCGACGGAGAAGTATTACTGCAACTTCGGCGTCAACCCCGAGTACGTCCCGCTGCTCGGCGGCGGGCCGCTGCGCATCAGCGGCGCCGATGCCGAGGGCGAGGCGCGCGTGATCGAGCTGCCCGGCCATCCGTTCTTCCTCGGCACGCTGTTCGTCCCGCAGACCCGCTCGACCCCCGGGCGGCCGCATCCGCTGGTGACGGCCTTCGTCGAGGCCGCGGCGGGCGCGAAAGTGAGGAACGCATGAAGCTCGACGTCGACACGCTGACGAAGGGCCTGCAGTTCCACGGCGAGGTCGAGGGCAAACGCCAGCGCTACGTCGTGCTCTCGAGTCCGCGACAATATTTCGTCATGTCGCTGTCGCGCAGCAAGCGGGACGCCGGCAACTTCAACCTCGTGAGCAAGACCGCCGTCGAGCGGCTGCACCGGCGGCTGCGCGGCCGCCGCAACCTCACGGCCCGGCTCGTCTACGAGCGCTCCAAGCGCGGCGTGCCCTCGGCGCTGGTCGCGCTCAACATGCTGTACGTGCTGGTCGCGACCGGCCGCGCCAGCATCGATCAGCGCCGGCTGGCGGCGCGCGAGATCTTCTTCAACGTCAAGGCCTGAGCGCCGATGACGGACGACGGCGCGCCGCGCGGCTGGGTGCTCTACGACGGGGGCTGCGGCGTCTGCGCCCGCTGGGTGCCCTGCTGGGCGCCGACGCTCGCGCGGCTCGGCCTCGGCATCGCGGCGTTGCAAGAGCCCTGGGTGAGGGCGCGGCTCGAGCTTCCTGCCGACGCGCTGCTGTCGGACATCCGGCTGCTCCTCGCCGACGGCAGACAGCTGGCCGGGGCCGACGTCTATCGCTACGTCATGCGGCGGCTCTGGTGGGCCTCCCCGCTCTATCTGCTCGCCGCCGCGCCGGGCACCCGCCGCGTCTTCGACCTCGCCTATCGCACGTTCGCCGATCACCGTCATCGGATCTCGGCCGCGTGCCGGCTCGACTCGCCGGTCGGACACGCGCCCGCGCCGGCGATGCGCCGGCCCTTCCTCACCGCCCAGTGGCGCCACCTCGTGATGCTGAATTACGAGGTCGAGCCCAACGTGCTGGTCCCGCTCGTCCCGGCCGGCACGACGCTGGACCTGTGGCACGGGCGCGCGCTCGTGAGCGTCGTCGGCTTCCGCTTCCTCGATACGCGCCTGCTCGGCGTGGCGATTCCGCGGCATCGCGACTTCGACGAGGTCAACCTCCGCTTCTATGTGCGTCGCGAGCCGGCCGAGGGCGAGACGCGGCACGGCGTGGTGTTCGTGCGTGAGCTCGTCTCCCGGCTCGCCGTCGCGGTCGTGGCGCGGCTCGCGTACAACGAGCCGTACCGCGCCCTCCGCATGCGCAGCCACACGCCCGCGGCCGCGAGCGACACGCCCGGACGCCTCGCCTACGAGTGGCGGATCGGCGGCGCCTGGGAAGGGCTGGCGGCGACGGCGCTCGGCGCGCCCGCGGTGCCGGCGCCGGGCTCCGAAGCCGCCTTCATCACGCAGCATCACCGGGGCTATACCCGTCAGCGCGACGGCAGCACGGTGGAATACGAGGTCGTGCACCCGCCGTGGCGGACCTGGACGGCGGGCGATGCCACGCTCACGATGGACGTCGCGCGGCTCTACGGGCCGGCGTTCGCGGCGGCGCTGAGCGGCGCGCCCGTGTCCGCGCTGATCGCCGACGGCTCCCCGGCGAGCGTCTTCGCGCCGCGCCGGCTCACCGGCGCAGGCGCCGCGGCCGTCGCGGTCAGAGCTCCGTGAGCCGAGGAGGAGCGCGATGAAGATCCTTTACACGCCGATCTCCACACTCGTGCCCTCGCTCACGCCCGAGCAGGACGCGGAAATCCTCACGGCCGCCGGCAAGGACTCCGTGCTCGTGGTGGCGAAGACGCCCGACCGGCAGCGCGAAGAGATCGTCGACGCCGACGTGCTGTTCGGCCGCGTCAGCCCGGAGGTCTTCACGTACGCGCGCCGGCTGCGCTATTACCACTGTCTCGGCGCCGGCGTCGACTCGATCCTCTCGCCCGAGCTGATCGAGAGCGAGGTGATCCTGGCCTCCGACAAGGGCGAGGTCGGTATCCACCTCGCCGAGCACGCCTTCGCCCTGCTGCTGGCGCTCACCCGGGGCGTGCACACCGCGCTGCGCGAGCCCGACTTCCGCCTGCGCGAGCCGATCCGGCGCGAGCAGCGCGAGCTGTGGGAGCAGACAATGGGAATCGTCGGCTTCGGCGGGACGGGGCGCGCCGTCGCGCGGCGCGCGCTCGGCTTCGGCATGAAGGTGCTGGCGGTGGACATCGAGCCCGTGCCGCCCGAGCCCGGCGTGACGCTGTGGAAGGCCGAGCGGCTGCACGATCTGCTCGGCGCCTCCGACGTCGTCGTCATCGCGCTGCCGCTGACGAAGGCGACCCACCACCTCTTCACGCGCGATCTCTTTCGCCGCATGCAACGCCACGCGATCCTCGTCAACGTCACCCGCGGCGAGATCGTCTACGGCGACGACTTGATGACGGCGCTCGACGAGGGCCTGATCTGGGGGGCCGGCCTCGACGTGACCGATCCCGAGCCGCTGCCCGTCGGCCACCCGCTGTGGCGTCATCCGCGCGTGGTGGTCACGCCCCACACCGCCGGCGGCTCGCCGCGACGGGCCGGCCGCGCGATCGCGACGTTGTGCGAGAACCTGCGACGGCTCGCCGACGGCCGACCGCTGCTGGCCCTGATCGACAAGCGCAAGGGGTATTAGGCGCTCACTCCACCGCCGAGGGCAGGCCCTCCCGTCTCCGGCGGCGGTATCAACGCAGGCGGATGGTGACCACCGCCGACATCCCCGCGCGGAGCGGCTGCGGGTTGCCGACCTCCTTCTGCTCGAGGAGGATCTTGACGGGCACGCGCTGCACGACCTTCACCCAGTTGCCGGTGGCGTTCTCGGGCGGCAGCAGCGAGAAGCGGGCGCCGGTGCCGGCGCTGATCGAATCCACGGTGCCGTGGAAGACCTTGCCCGCGAAGCCGTCGATCTCGACGTCCGCCCGCATGCCCGGGTGCACGCGGGCGAGCTGCGTCTCCTTGAAGTTCGCGAGCACCCACACCTCGTGCAGCGGCACGACGGCGAGCAGCGGCTGGCCCGGCTGCACCACCTGCCCGACCTCGACGGTGCGCTTGGCGACGACGCCGTCGGCGGGCGCCCTCACCTCCGTGTAGGCGAGCTGCAGCTCGGCCATGGCGAGCTCGGCCTGCACCTGCTTGAGCGTCGCCTCGGCCCGCGCCACCTCCGCCTGCTTGACCGTCACCTGCCCCTGCTGGCCCTCGGCGCGCGCGACGGTCCCCCGCGCTTCGGCCACCTTCTGCTTGGCGACGTCCACCGCGTGCAGGCGGGCCGCCAGCTCGGCCTCCGCCTGCTGGACTTCCTGCTCGGTCTGGGCGAGCCGGCGTCGTGCCGCCTCGTGCATGGCCACCGCGTTCTCGGAGGCCGCCTGCGCATCGTCGTGCTCGCGCCGCGAGACGTAGTCGTTCTTCATGAGCCGGCGCATACGCTCGATCTCGAGGCCCGTCTTGCGCACGGTGGACTCGGCGGCCGCCACCTCAGCGGTGGCCGCGCCCACCGCCGCCCGCCGCGCCTCGAGGCGCGCGCGCGACTCGGCCACGTTGGCCTCGCCGGATTTCACGGAGACCACGGAGCCCTCGAGGTTGGCGCGGGCCTCGTCGGTTTGCGCGCGCGTGATGTCGCGGGCGAGCGGGACCTCGGAGCGGGCGGCCCGCAGATTGGCCTCGGCCACCGCCACCGCCGCCCGCGCCTGCGCCGCGCGGGCCTCGAAATCGCGTGGGTCGACCCGCAGCAGCAGATCGCCGCGCTTGACGGCCTGGTTGTCGCGCACGTTCATCTCGACGATGTGACCGGTCACCTTGGCGCTGACGGGCGCGATGACGCCCTCGACGTAGGCGTCGTCGGTGGTGACGCGCGTGGAGCTCCGATACCAGACGGCGCCGCCCCACACGATGGCGGCGAGCGCGGCGACGCCGGCGAGGACGAGGACGAGGCGGCGGCCTCCGAGGTTCACGGGCACCGCCGCGACGCGTGGCGCGGCCGCACGCCGCGCCTCAGCGCGACGCCAGCCGTCCCGCGGCGTCGAAGGGCAGCGGGGCCGGGTCGCCGAGCGGCGTCAGATCGGGGCGCCTGGCTAGATCGGACGCGAAGGCCTCGGACACCTCGATCTCGCCGAGCATGAGCGTGTTCTTGATGCGGATCACCCGCGCACGCTCGGGTGGCGTGAGCCCGATGCACGACAGCGCCGTCTCGACGGCCTCACGGTCGGTGTCGTACGTCGCCGGCACCTTGGCGCCGTTGGGCGCGCAGGCGGTGATGGCGTTGATCAGCGTGGGCTTCATGTCGATCTTGTCGACCAGGCGCCGCGTGGTGAAGTCGGCGTTGCCGATGCCGACGGCGTTGCCATAGCTGTCCTCGGTGAGGTCGAGGACGACGATCCACAGAATCTTCGGATCGGCGGGAAACGGCTCGTGCGGGTTCGAGGGCCGGCCGATGACGTTGGTGTCCATCCCGGCGCCCGAGACGTTCTTGCCCATCTCCTCCACGATGAGGACGTCGATCGGCGAGAACGGCAGGCGCGCCATCCACTCGCGCGCGTTCTTGAGAATCCGCCGCTCCCCCGACTCGAGCGCTTCGGGGGCGAAGGCCTCGACGTGCGCCGTCTCGTCGTAGCCGTTCTCGACGATGCCCAGCCCGAAGCCGATGCGCGCTTTGGACAGCATCTCGCGGCCCACGGCCGTGATCACCGTCTCATAGCCGTGGTTGACGTTCGCGCGGTGGTACTGCACCGCGCCCTTCCATTTGCCGAGCCCGATCGTCATCATCTTGAAGAGACCCGACTCGATCGAGCCCTTGAAGTCAGTGTGGGGCTTCACGCGGTTGACGAGCCCGATCCAGTTCGCCTCCGCCGCGTACGCGTCGAGCCAGACCGGCAGCCCGAGGGCCTCGCCGACCTGCACGACCTCCATCGTGGCGCGGATCGGGCAGCCCATGGTCGCCTCGGTGATGCCGTAGTGCTCGAGCACGGACAGCTGGCCATCGGCCGTCCCGCCGCCGTGGCTGCCCATGGCCGGAAAGACGAACGGCCGCGCGCCGAGATCCTTCAGCCACCGCACGGTGGCGCCGACGATCGTGTCGATGTTGGCGATGCCGCGGCTACCGGCGCCGACGGCCACCGTGTCACCGCGCTTGATCCGCAGGGCGGCCTCGCCCAGGGTGGCGGCCACCGCACGGGGGATGTCGGCGACGCGGGGCCGGGGGAAGGTCTGGCGAACGCGGATCATCCGGGGCAGCGCCATTGGGGCCTCCAGCGATACTGGTCATACCGGCCCAGGCCCCGGAAGTCAAAGGATTTTTCGGCTGGAAATGTGTTATACCCTTTGCCCACGATGTTCCGGGCGCTCCTCGTCGTGCTCCTCCTGCTCGCGGCCGGCTGCTCATGGCTACGGCCGCAGCCGACGCCGATTCTGCCCGCCGACGAGCTCTACCAGCTCGGCGAGTCGGAGCTGGGGAAGAAACGCTACCCGGAGGCGCGCGAGCACTTCCGCAAGGTCGTCGAGCGCCATCCGAACTCGTCCTACGCGCCGCGCGCGCGCTTCCTGATGGGCGAGTCGTTGTATCGCGAGCCCGACTTCGACAAGGCCGCGAAGGAGTTCGAGGCGTTCCTCGCGTTCTATCCCCGACACCAGATCGCGGACCTCGTGCAGTTCCGGCTCGCGATGTCCTATTACGACCAGATCAAGCCCATCGAGCAGGAGCAGGCATTCGCCCAGAAGGCGATGGAGCAGTTCAAGAAGCTCGTGAAGGAGTACCCGGAGTCGCGCTACGCCTCCGACGCGCTCGCGAAGCTCGAGGTGTGCCGCGGACGGCTCGCGCAGAAGGAAGTGTGGGTGGCCGCGTACTACATGAACCAGGGCAACCCCGGCGGCGCGCGCCAGCGCCTGGAGAAGGTCATCAAGGATTACCCGCGCGCGCCGGTGATGCCGGAGGCGCTCTCGCTGCTCGCCGACGTGAACTTCAGCGAGGGACGCGACAAGGAAGCCGTCGAGCTGCTGCGTCAGGTCGCCACCGACTACTCGTACACCGAGTGGGGCAAGCGCGCCGCGCAGCGGCTGCGGGCCCAGCGCTGATGCACGACTTCGTCGATCTCCGCTCCGATACGCTCACGCAGCCCACGCCCGAGATGCGCGAGGCCATGGCGGGCGCGGAGGTCGGCGACGACGTCTGGGGCGAGGACCCCACCGTGCAGCGCCTGGAGGCGCTCGCCGCCCGGCGCCTCGGCAAGCCGGCGGGGCTCTTCGTCACCTCCGGCACGCAGGGCAACCTCATCTCGGTGCTCAGCCACACGCGGCCCGGCCAGGAGATCGTGGTCGACTTCGATTCGCACGTCTTCAACAACGAGGTCGCGGGCGCGCCCGTCATCGGTCAGGTGCAGATGCGACCGACGAAGACCGAGCGCGGCTTCCTCACCCCCGAGCAGGTGCGCGAAGCGCTGCGCCCCGCGAACATCCACGTGCCGCCGACCGGCCTCGTCTGCGTCGAGAACACGCACAACCGCCACGGCGGGACGTGCTGCACGCCCGAGGAGATCGCCGCGGTGGCCGCGGTCGCCCACGAGGCCGGCGTCCCCGTGCACCTCGACGGCGCGCGGCTGTTCAACGCGGCCGTCGCGCTCGGGCGCCCGGCCGCGGAGTTCGCGCGCGACGTCGACTCCGTCACCTTCTGCATCTCGAAGGGCCTGGCGGCGCCCGTCGGCTCGGTGATCTGCGGCTCGGCGGAGCTCGTCGAGCGCGCGCGCCGCTGGCGCAAGATGCTCGGCGGCGGCATGCGGCAGGTCGGCGTCCTCGCGGCGGCCGGCATCGTGGCGCTGGAGCGGATGGTGGACCGGCTCGCCGAGGATCACGTCAACGCCCGGCGGCTGGCCGAAGGCCTGGCGAAGCTGCCGGGCCTGCGTATCGATCTCGCGAGCGTGCAGACCAATATCGTGATCGTGCGCGTCGAGCGGGGCGCGGCCGCCACCGAGGATCTGGTCAAGGGCTGCGCGGCCCGCAAGGTCAAGGTGCACGCGATGGGCCCGGCCGCGATCCGCTGCGTCACCCACAAGGACGTGGACGCCGAAGATATCTCGCGGGCGCTGGAGGCGTTCCGCGAGCTGACGAGTCGCTGGTAGCGCCAACGGGAGGCTCCA
>WNEQ01001056.1_pt1 | contig 15282 bp, 15 predicted proteins | sample 5399971 | NCBI WGS metagenome assembly WNEQ01 (sample SAMN13153330, study PRJNA577476) | soil metagenome | isolation source: 20 cm grassland meadow soil 2 days after 1st rain plot 5 | place: USA:California | collected 2015-09-18
AGATCAACTCGAAGCAGGAATGCCCCAGGGGGCACTGTGCCGGCGGAGTAGGCGTCACGCTGACAAACCACGCTCCACCGGTTCGCATGTCGTGGATGACATGCCACTTGTTCGAGTCCATGAAGAGCATGAACAATCCACAATCCGCCCCGACACCGAAACCGGACGAGACACCGAACGAAGGGTTCGGGGTCGCGAACACCGCAACGATCGTGTTCGTGTTCGCGTCGCAGATGGCGTCCACAACTGCTTTGAGGTCGGCGAACGCCGGGACTGCGTATGCTAGTGAGAAAGCGCCGGCCAGTAGTGTGGCAAACACTAGCAACGAAACTACCTTTCTCATTTGTGCCCCCTCCTCTATATTAATAACGCCCGTATCATCGAGGCCTTTACCCGAGCTGGCGTCAAGGGTGCTCGGGGATTTCCCCGAACCCGCCATCGGGTTTCTCCCAATAGGGCTGCAAGGATTTCCCCACAACAGTCTAGCGGTGGATAGATGAGTTTACCGTGGTGTGGTGTGGGCTGCCGTTACGTGGCCTGCGATCGCCTTCGAGGGAACGCGGGGCGGGCAGACCGCGCCCTGAACTGTGAGTCGGCCTAGCCCTCGCCTGCTGCCAGCGCAATTACCGCGGCATAAAAACGCGCACGAAGGTAGAGACTCTCGAGCCCGATGGATTCGTTCGGACCATGAATGCGCGCCTCGGCCCCCTCACCGACTAGCGTCGCCCAGGCCGTCACCGCTCCGCTCGGGACCACATCACAGTGGGACAGAAACAGCAGGGCACAACCCCTGTTGCGGCCAGGCAGCGACACGACAAGGTTCTTGCGGCTTGGCACACGTCCCAGCAGCCGAATTCGTGGTATCCCCTCGCGGGAAAGACGCTTGGCAAGAAACGCGGTGACCCGGGTCTCGTTGCCAGAATCGGGGGTTCCAGTATTGCTCGTATCGAGACCCACCAGAGATTTTGCCAGATCGAGAATTTCCTCGCGGGATTCGTCGACTTCACGGAAGACACGATCCAGCGGGATCATCATCGTCGTCCGCCTAATGTCGCTCCCCCTACCCTTGCCTGTGGCCGTCGACCGCAAAGCCTTGCCCGCGCAGCCCCTCGATGATTGCGGCGATGTTCGTCACCTCGCCGCGCTCGAGTACTGGCTGGATCTTCGCGTGCTTCGCCTTCAGGTCCACCACCTGCTGCAGCACCCACTCCGCTGCCTCGTGGGGCACGGCCACCACGCCGTTTGCATCAGCCACGACGATGTCGCCAGGGCGCACCACAACACCGCCGCAGGCGACGGGCACGTTCACCTCGCCGGGGCCATCGAGCGGCGGGGAGCCGGTCGCCTGCGCACGCGCGAACACGGGGAACTGGACGGCCTGGGCTTCCTCCGGGTCCCGCGCGGCGCCATCGACGATCACACCGGCGACCCGTCGCCGCTGCATTCCCTTGCTGACGTTGCCGCCCCACACCGCGAAGGTCGTCACCCCCCACGCATTGACGATGAGCACGTCCCCCGGTCGCGTCTGCTCCATCGCAAACTTGATGACATTAAACGCTCCTCTTGGAACTGCGACCGTGACCGCGGGTCCGGCGATTCTTCCGGCGAACGGGTACAGGGGACGGATCGCAGGATCCAGCGTGTATGAACCCTGCATCGCGTCAGACAGATCCGGTGGCGCATAGCGCGCCAGCTTGGCGACAATCTCCGCCGAGGGCCGGATCACCTCCGTGAAGCCGCGGAAGCCTATGTGGGTCCTCGGGGTATCGCGAAGGGCGTGTGTGTCTTGTCGCTCCATTACCGTCTTCTCCTCTCGGGTCCGTTAGCCGACCGGCATCCATGGATCAACGGTCCTGAACCACTGCATGAACTCGACGCAGAACCGAACAGCGTAATCCAGCATGGCGCGGCCGCGGACCTCGCGCGCGCCCGATGGGTCGGACAGGCTTCCAGTCTCGGGCGTCACATCGCGCATGTCGAGGGGCACCGCCACGCGCACGCCTCGGAAGATCAGCCCCCCGAGCCCATCTGTCGGCATTCCCAGTACCTGCTTCCTGCCGAAAGCCCCCACCCGTTCCATCTTCACCTTGCCCGGCTGCAGGACCATCATCAGCGAGCCCATCGGCTCCCCCCCATGACCGAGCTGGATGCTGTCACCGTACACCTGCTTGACGAAGTCGGGATTCTGGATCACCTGCAGGGGCGACACGGAGGGAATCAGCAGTCCACGCTCTCGACGGATCCTCCGGGTCAGCAACTCCAGAATCGGCGCGTTTCCGGCGTGGCCGTTGAAAATCACGATCCGCCGCAGACCGTGCCGCAACAGACAGTCGATCGTGTCTTCGACGACGGCGGCAAGCGTCTCAGGCCGCAGCGTAATCGTTCCGGGATAGTGTCGAAAGTACTCCGAGTACCCGAACGGCATGGTGGGGACCACGAGATCCCCCGACAGCTCTCCCGTCCGACCGGCGATCGCGTCAATGGCAGCGTAGTCCCCCATTGGGGCGTGGGGGCCATGCTCTTCGATCGATCCGAGCGGAATGATTGCTGACACTCCCGTTCGAACGGCCTCGTCGACCGCGGTCCAGCTCATCTCGCCTATTCGCATCACTCGCCTCCTGGCGTGCCTCTCCCTGCCCGGCCCCCGTGTGTCTCAGGGCACAGTGGCGATCCCCACCCCGCCCCGAGGATCGCTGCCTCCGACGAGGGCGCCTCCCCGCAGCGCGATCGCCTGGTTGCAGCCCATGTACGACGTGCGGATCGTCTCATATCCACGCTGCTGCAAGGCCGCAACCGTGGTGTCCGGAAACCCGGGTTCGAGGTAGAGGCGACCGTCTTGCTCACAGTGGAACCGCGGAGTGCTTACCGCCTGCTGCGGGTCCATCGCGTGGACGAACACGTTGAGGATTGTCTGGAACACTGCGCTGATCAGACGGCTCCCTCCCGAGGAGCCGATTCCGAAGACGGGGCGGCCGGCGCGAAGCGCGATGGTCGGGCACCCGCCTCCCACCCGCTTCCCCGGCACGATGGAATCGCGAAAACCGGGGCGCGGGTTGAAATGCCCGAGAAAATTGTTGTACAGAAACCCGAGACCCGGCGTCATCACCCCTGCCCCCGTCACCGAACCGATCGAGTGCGTAATCGCCACGACGGTTCCGCTCGCGTCGGCCGCAGTCACGTGCGTCGTATGCCCCTCGCCGCCGCTGTAGAGGCCGCCCTCGCCATGGGTCAGCTCAACGGCCACCCCATGCGCCCGGGACTTTGACAGCAGCTGCTCCACCGGCACACTGGCATAGGCCGGATCCGCCAGGACCCCGATGCCGTCGGCGAACGCGCGGTTCGTGACCCGGGCGAGCAGGTCGACGTACTCCGGTGAGTTGTACTCCATGCGCTTGAGATCGAGTTCTTCCACCGTGCGAAGCATCGCCATGAGGATCGCTCCGTGGCTCGGCGGAGGGCTGGCATGAAACTCCAGATCTCGCCAAGCCACAACGATCGGCTGTTCCGTGCGCACCGCGTAGTGCTCGAGGTCGGCGCGCGTTACACCCGCCTGGCGTGATTCGAAGTCGTCGGCCATCTCGCGCCCTACTCCGCCGCGGTAGAAGTCCTCCGCTCCAGCCTTCGCAATTCGGCGCAGGGTCTTCGCGAGTTCGCTTTGACGGAGGTGAGCGCCGAGAGGAGGGATCCGGCCGCCCGGCAGATACTGGGACGACGCCCGGCGGTCGAGCGAGAGCTTGCGGAACACGTCAGGGTAACCAGGACGATCGGGGCCTTCCAACGTGTAGTACTGCGCGAGGTACGGATAGAGGGCAAACCCTTCGTCGGCCAGCGCGGCGGCCGGCGCCACCAGGTCGGCCCAGGGGACGCGGCCACTGCCGAAGCGAGCCGCGAGCTCGCCCATCCCCGCGACAAAGCCCGGTGTCATGATCGAGGCGTAGCCGAATTGGTTTGGGTCTCCTCCAACGAGGTACCGGCCTACACGCTCGGACCGACCGGTCAAGCCGGCGAGGAATGCGCCGCCTGCGCTCGCCGAACCGATGGCCACAGACGCGTTGAGGTAGACGCTGACGTCGTGTGTGGGCGAGTACACCTGGATAAACGCGAGCCCGCCGATCCCGCACCCCAGTGGATTGGCGACACCCTGCGCGAACGCGGTGGCCACGGCCGCATCGACCGCATTCCCCCCTGCCGCGAGGATCTGACGACCTGCCTCGACTGCGGGTGTTTCGGGACAGACGACCACGCCGTTCACGGGTAGCCTCCTACCGCCGCAGGCGGGGGTCGAGGACGTCACGCAAGGCGTCTCCCAGGATATTCAGCGCCAGCACCACCAGACCGATGGTCAGGCCGGGAAACATGGCAATCCACCATTGCGAGCGCAGGTACCGGCGTCCTTCGGCGACCATCGTCCCCCATTCGGGAGTGGGTGGCTGCGCGCCGAGCCCAAGAAAGCCGAGCGACGATCCGATGATGACCGCCACCGCAAAGCCCACCGTGGCGATGATGATCACCGGCTGGATCACGTTTGGCAGCACGTGCAATCGCAGGATGCGGATGTCCCGCGCGCCGACCGCGCGTGCGGCTTCGATGTACGTTTGCTCGCGCACCGTCAGGACCGCGGAACGGACCACCCGAGTGTAGGCCGGCGCCTCCCCGATGCCCACCGCGATCATGGCATTGACAAGCCCGGGACCGAGGATGGCGACGATTACGAGGGCGAGCAGAATCCCGGGGAATGCCATCAGCACATCGAGGAGTCGCATCACCACTGCTTCGAACCGCCCGCGGTAGTAACCCGCCGCGATGCCCAGCGGAAGGCTGACCGCGACGGACAGTGTGACCGAGACCACGCCGAGACTCATCGATACCCGCGTGCCATGGATGATCCGGCTCAGGATATCGCGACCGTACTCGTCGGTCCCGAGCCAGTGCGCCGGGCTGGGAGCCTGATAGATTGCGTCCGGCACGATCGCGGTGGGATCGTAGGGAGCGAGGACCTGCGGCGCAATCAGCGGTACGCTCAACAGCAAGCACACGCCGGCACTCGCCCAACCAGCCACGCCGAGTCGGCGGAGGCCAGTCCACCGTCGCGCGCCGGTGCGCTGGGCGGGCCGGAATGACACGTCGGCGGCGTCCACGAAGCCTACGCGTAGTGGATCCTCGGATCGAGGAACCCGTAGGAGAGATCGGCGAGGAGATTTGTCAGGCTATACGCACACGCCACAATCAGCACGGCACCCTGCACTTGTGGGAAGTCCTTTTGTAAAATTCCATTGACCAGCAATCTGCCGATCCCGTCTCGCGCGAACACGGTCTCGACGACGACCGCGCCACCGAGGAGGGTGCCGAACTGGATGCCTGCCAGCGTGATGACCGGGATCAGAGCGTTGCGCAAGGCATGCCGCACGAGTACGACCCGTTCGGCGAGCCCCTTGGCCCGTGCGGTCATGACGTAATCCTGGCGAAGGATCTCCAGCATACCGCCTCGAACGAGGCGGGCGAGAATTGCCCCCGCGTACCAGCCGAGGGTCATTGCCGGTAGGATCAGATGGCGCCACGAACCCTGCCCAGTGATTGGAACCCAATCAAGCTTGATGCTGAACAGCCAGATCAGTAGGAGACCCGTCAGAAAACTCGGAAGCGAGATTCCAAGGAGGGCAAGCGATGTCACGCCGCCGTCGACCCATGAGTGGTGGGACACGGCCGAGATGATGCCCAGCACGATCCCGCCTGTGGCCGCGAGGGCCATCGCCGCCACCGCCAGCTGCACGGTGAAGGGCAAAGCGCGCGCAATGTCCGCGGCGACCGGCCGGTTGGTCTTCAGCGACCGGCCGAGATCCCCCCGTGCAACGTGGCTGATATAGACAACGAATTGCTGCGACAGAGGGCGGTCCAGCCCGAGCTGGCGCCGCACGGCCTCTACCTGTTCTTTTGGTACAGGGGCATCTCCAAAGAGCACCTGCACAGGATCCCCCGGGACGAGATGGAGCATCATGAACACCATGACGAGCACACCGGTGATGACGAGCGTTGACTGGAGGACGCGGAACAGCACGTACCGCCCCACCGATCACCTCTGCGCCGGGGCGGTGGGTTGCACCAGTTCTGCCAGGGTGACCTCGGTCGTCTCCACACGGCCGAACATCGCGGCGAAGGCCACCAAGCTACTTTCCTGCAGATATGGGGTCACCGCCGTGCCGGCATCTTCCACAAGCAGCACGTGGTAGCCGCGATCACCGGCATCTCGAGCGGTCGTCGCCACACAGCATTCCGTCGAGACACCCGTGACAATTAACGTGGTCACGCCGAGATTCCGCAGAACCTGGTCCAACGCCGTCGAGTTGAACGCGCCCATCGACGTCTTATTGATCACGAGCTCGCCCTCGCGTGGCGCGATCTCATCCACGACCGAGTTCGCCCGGCTCCCGACCCGGACCAGGGGCCCGCCCGCCATCCGTGTCTTCAGGTCGTCGTCGATCTGACGCAGGAGACCCAGCCCGTCGCTGCGGTCCGGCAAAGCAAAGCCAATCGTGAGGTAGATCACGGGGCGGCCCGCTCTGCGGAAGACCGTCAGCAGTCGCTTGATGTTCGGGATGGCCATCCGCTGGACACGACCATAGTAGTACTGAGCAATAGCCGGATGGTGCTCCTTCAGGTACGGGCCTACCCCGACGTCCGGATCAACAGAACCGTACTGCATGTCCACGATCAGAAGCGCGGAGCGCGCCAGCTCCAGCGAGAACTGCGGAAGCGGAAGAGGCCATTCCCGCAGTCGCTCTCGCCAGTCGGGCGCGAGGCCGCGCGTGAGTGCGTCGGGCCGCAGGGGGGTGCTCATCGCCTACTTTTGCGCCATCCACGCATCGTAGACCCACGGGAAGAATCCGATGCTATCGAACTCCAGGTCGTTGACGGCGGCGGACTTGAGTGAGATGTTATCCCAGTCATAGACCGCGAGCATATATGCCTTCTGCATGACGAGCCGCTGGACTCGAGACAGGATCTCTGCTCGTTTCGCCTCGTCCACCGCCACCGCCTGCGCGTCGAGCAGCCGATCGAGCTCGGCATCTTTGGCGAACGAGAAGTTGAAGCCGCCGCCGCCAACGTTGCGGGAATGCAGCAACGCGCTGATGATGTCCGGGTCGCTGCGCGGCGCCGGGAGTGGGGACATCAGCGTCACCGCCTTGCGCTGGTTCTCGTTGACCGTCTGGATGGCGGTCCCTGTCGCGATGAAGAGCTTCAACTCGACCCCGATCGCCTTGAGCTGCGCCTGCATGACCTCAGGGACACCGTGCTCCCAGGACCCCAGCGGCACGACCAGACGTCTGCCGCCTTTGACACGGATCCCGTCCGCACCGGGCTTCCACCCGGCTCGATCAAGCATTGCCTTGGCCTTCACCGGATCATACTTGTACAGATCCGCCGCGGAGTCGAAGGCATAGGTGTAAGGCGTGAGCAGCCCATACGCGGGGAGGAAGGCTCCAAACTTCTGAAATGGCCCGAAGACGGTCCGCACGATCGTCGGCCTATCCAAACCCAGGCTCAAGGCCTGGCGGACTGCCAGCTCGTTCGTGGGTGGCTTGGTGACATTCATGGCGAAGTCAAAGGGCACCCCCGGCACCAAGCCGACCAGCGGCTGGAATCGCGGGTCCTTGGTCAGCCGGTCAAAGTCCTGAGCCGGGGCGTTGTCAATGACGTGCACCTCACCGTTCTCAAGGGCGGCGACCCGTGTGCTATCCTCTGGGATCATCCTGAAGACTAACCGGTCGACGTATGCCGCCCCCGCGTGTTTGAGAATGGAAGCCGGCCAGTCGTATCCGTCATACCGCTCGAGGGTGATGTGATCGTTCGGCACCCATTCCACAAACCTGAACGGGCCAGTCCCGACCGGGCTGCGACCGAAATCCTGGTGGCCGGTCTTCTTGACCGCGGCAGGGGAAACCATGCGATAGTAGAGGCTCGCCGCGTCTAGAAACGGTGCCCACGGCCGCTTGAGGTGGATCCTGACTGTCTGCGCATCAACGACTTCAGTGTGATCGTAGAAGCCTACCGCGCATCCGCCGCAGCGGCTGGCGAGCTGGGGATCATGGGTCCGATCGAAATTGAACTTGACCGCGGCGGCGTCGAAGGCGGTGCCATCGTGAAACTTCACGCCGGTCCGCAGTTTGAAGGTATAGACCTTCCCGTCGGGTGAGACCGACCAGCTGGTGGCCAGCCAGGGCTTGAACTTCTTGTCCTTCTTGTCGCGAACAATCAGCGGGTCGAAAATTTGGAAGAAGACGATCTGCGACGGCCGCAGGCCCGACAGGTTGGGATCAAGCCGGTCGGGCTCGTCGCGTAATGCATAGACAAGGGTCCCGCCTCGCTGCGGTGAGGGCCCAGCGACGGCTGCGGGGTGCGGCACCAACAGTGCAAGGACGACCAGCAGGACGACTCCAACTTTAACCATCCCACGCCTCCTCATGTAAGGGGTGAGCGACCAGCCGCTATTGGCATTTCTTGAAGTGTGTAATTTCATATTCCTGATATAATATTCAATATCCTTCTGAGAAGGGGTGGCTCAGTAGCGATTATGGTCAAGAACGGAGGCATAAGCGGCAAGACAGGAACATTTGCTCGAGTCATGGCCTCCAGGCTCGGCGACCAGGTATACGGCCATTTGATTGAGGCAATTGCGACGAACACCCTCCCCGAGGGGGCGAAGATTCAAGAGGAGGATCTGGCGGAGCAGATGGGCGTGAGCAAGACGCCCATCCGCGAGGCGCTCCGCCGCCTTGAGGCAGAGGGGTTCGTCGTCGCCAACTCCCACCGCACCCCGGAGGTGCGTCGCCTGGACCGCGTGGACGTCGTCGAACTGTATAGCATCAGGGAGTACCTCGAGCGCCTGGCGATCCGGGCGACGACAGAACTGGCGGATCCGAAGATCCTCTCCGCCCTAGAGGAGCTGCAACGGAAAGCCGAGGAAGACCTGGCATCGGACCGCTGGGCGGACATCGGCCAGTCGGTTGCCTACAACCAGAAGTTTCACCACCTGATCCTCGAAGGTGCCATGAACCAGCGACTGCAGCGCACGTACGGACTCATTGACGTGGACATCCGCCGCCTGGCCTACCGCAGCATACGCGTGGCAGGTCGCCAGCGGGAGGCAGTGACGCAGCATCGGACGATTCTCGAAGCGATCAAGAACAGAGAAGTTGACCTGGCTGAAACGCTTATCACTCAGCATATTCTGACGGCAAAACAAGACGTCCTGCATGAGATCGATAGCAGCGAGACGCGTGACGCCGGCGTGCGATAACCCGTACCAACGTAGGCAACAACTACGGAGAAATCTTACGCCTGGTGACTTTGAGCGGGTCCGGATTGAGCAACAGACTCCAGGAGGTGTGGTGTGGAGAAGAGCACGCTGCGCCAGCGACTCGACGCGGGCGAGGTTGCTTACGGCGTCATCACTGCTTGGCCGGATCCCGACCTCGTTGAGGCGGCCGGGCGCTGCGGCTTTGACTGGCTCTTCATAGACGCGGAACACGGCGCGCTCGACATCAGAACGTGCGTGGAGCTGGTCCGCGCCGCCGACTGCGCCGGCATGACCTCATTAGTGCGCGTGCCGTATGGGGATGTCCGTGGAGTGTACCCGTACCTTGACCTGGGCGCGCACGGCCTCATTTTCCCCCACATTCGAACAGCCGCCGACGCGCAGGAAGTGGTACACGCCTGCCTCTTCCCGAAAGAGGGACTCAGAGGAGCCATGAGCTCGAGCCGGGCAGCGCGCTACGGCGTAGTTTATAACAGCCCCTCGGACTACTTCCGGGCCGCTAACACAGCCGTGTGGGTGTTCCCCATGATCGAAGATGTCGAGGCCGTTGAGAGCCTCAACGACATCCTTGGTACCCCGGGAATACACGCATATTTCGTCGGTCCCGGCGACCTCGCCCTGTCCCGCTTGGTGCCCCGGACCACGGAGGCTCCTCCAATCGAGGCGTTGGTTGATCGGGCGATCGCAACCGGCGTACGCCAAGGAAAAGTCGTCGCAACGGTCGCGGCCACACCTGAAGCCGCCGCCTCGCTCGTCGACAAAGGCGTCCGCATGATCGGTGTTGGCGCGACGGGGCTCTTTACGTCGGCATGCCGCCGCTACCTCGACGCGGTTCCGCGCAAGCCTCGAGTCCCCCCTGCAACGCACGGCAGCAGCCCAGCGCGTTAATTCGTGGGCACTGGCGCGATTTCTTTCGACCGCTTCCAGCGCAGCGAGCGCCGCACGAAAACGCCACGAGGGCGCGTCAGTATGACGACGATCAGGAGCAGGCCGAGGATCCAGAAGCGGTCCTTGTAGTCGAGGACGTGAACTCCGAAGATCGTCAGCGTCGAACTTTGGCCGAAACGGAGAATGACTTCCTGCACGTAATACATTGCGAGCGTCCCCAAGAGCGCGCCCCACGGCGAGGTGAATCCGCCGATCACGAGATAGATGAAGAACTTCGGCTCCTGGGCAAACGACAGCTCGCTCGGTTGAATGAGGCCGTTCTGATGGGCGATGAGTCCGCCACCGAGGCCGGCCAGGAGTCCGCCGAGCCCGAATCCCCACAGCCGTGTCGCCAGGATAGAGATCCCGAGGGCTTTTGAGACCGTCTCGTCATGGCTGACGGCGAGGAACTCGAGCCCGATCCGCGTGCGGAGAAGCCCGAGGATCAACGCAAACGCAACGATCGTGAGCGCGATCGTCCACCAGACGGTCGTGCGGATTGGAATGCCAGTGTAGCCTTGCGATCCTCCCAGGGACGGGACGTTCTGGATGGTGAGCGCGATGGCCTGCCCGAGCGCGATCGTCACGGTCGCAAGCAGGATCCCCGAGGTCCGCTGGAGCACGAACGCGATCGCCAGCCCGAGCAGGGCGCCGGCCGCTGCGCCGGCGAGCAGCGCGACGGGGAACGGCAGGTTCCAGTTGCCGGTGGCGATGCCCGCCGCGTACCCGCCGACGCCCATCAGCGCCGCGTGCGCGACCGAGAACTGGCCGGACGAAATTGTCACGTACAGCCCCAGCGTCACCAGCGAGAATGCGCACGCGTAGGTGATCGTGAGGCTGTCAGGGATGAAGAAGTCCACCCGTTCGTTACCCGATCCGCTCGAACTTGCCGAACAGGCCGTGCGGACGGGTCATGAGCACGACCACCATCAGCACGAGGCCTATCACGTTCTGCCACTGGGAGCCGTCGAAGCCGCCGCGAACGCCGACCCACAACGTCAGCGACTCCGCGATCCCCAGACAGAGACCGACCACGAGCGCGCCGCCGACTGATCCAATCCCCGCCACGATGGCGACGGCAAACATCTTCAGCGAGACGGTGTTGGCGACAAACGGGTCAGCCGTTGACGTCGTATTCGCATACAGCAGGCCGCCGATCACCGCGATACACGAGCCGATCAAGACCGCCAGCAGCGTCATCCCGCCGGTGTTGATGCCGACCCCGTTCGCCAGCATCGCATTCTCCGCGACTGCGCGGAGCAGCTGTCCGGGCTCGGTGTAGTTGAGGAACGCGAGGAGGCCGAACGTGATGATGAGCGCCGCCGCCAGCGACACCATGACGCTGTTCGTGATGTAGAGCCCCTCGATCACGTAGGCGTGGGTGGTGAAGAGCGCGGGGACTGAGCGGACACGGAAGTCGGCGAGCTTGGCGACAAGGTTCTCCAGGAAGAACGAGACGCCAAGCGTGGCGACGAAGAACGCGATCATGATCTCCTTGTCCAGCCGCTTGAGGATGAGATGGAACATCGCAAACCCGACGAGGAGCGAGCCGATCAGGACGGAGATCGTCGCTGCGAGGACGCCCCACCCGAGGCCCTCGGCGCCGCCGAGGAAGAATAGTCCGAACGCCGCCAGCATGTAGAAGTCAGCGTGCGCGACGTTCATCAACCCCATCACGCCGAACACCAGCGTGAACCCGATTGCCACGAGCACGTAGAGCGTGCCGCTGCCGAGCCCGTCGACCACGTACTGCAGGAACTCCGTCAAGGAGATGGCTCCTTCGCACCCTCGGGTGCAGGTCGACCGGCCGCAGCGTCCGCCCCGAGGTAGGCCGCCTTGAGGCGGGCATCGCCCCGGAGTTTCGAGGCGGGGGCGTGCGTCGTGATGCGTCCCTGCTCGATCACGTACGCGGAACTCGCCAGCTCGAGGGCGACGGCCGTGTCCTGCTCGACGAGCAGCACGGAGACGTCGTGCTCCCGCAGGATCCCGCGGAGCACGGCGAAGATCTGCCGCACGAGCAAAGGAGCGAGGCCCATCGACGGTTCATCGATCAAGAGAACCCGCGGGTGCATGAGGAGCGACCGGGCGATGGCCAGCATCTTCAGCTCGCCGCCCGAGAGGTATTGCGCTCGCTTGTCGGCGCGTTCCTCGAGGACGGGGAAAAGGCGGAACGCATCCGCTAGCGTGAAGGCACTCTGATGCCCCCGGGCCTCGCGCTCGCGCCCCACCCGCACTCCCAGCCCAAGGTTCTCTCGCACCGTCATCGTCAGGAACGCAGCCCGCGCCTCCGGGATCAGCACGACGCCGCGCTCAACGACGCGCACGTGCGCCGGCAGACGGGTCGCGTCCACCCCACCGATCTCGACGCTCCCCCCGGCGACGGGCACCAGGCCCGCGATCGCGTTCAGGGTGGACGACTTTCCAGCTCCATTCGAGCCGATCAGGGCGGTGATCTGGCCACGCGGAGCATCTATGTCGACACCCTGAACCGCCCGGATCGCGCCGTAGGCCACGTCCAGACCGCGGACGGCGACCGCAGGGTCGTCAGGCACCGCCCTGCTCCTCGTTCGAACCGAGATAGATCTCCCGCACGATCGGGTTTCCGGCGATCTCGACCGGGGTGCCATCCGCGACTTTCTTACCGAAGTCGAGCACGACCATGCGATCGCTGACCTGCATCACGAACGGGACATTGTGCTCGATCACCATCACGGTCGTGCCGGCGGCCTTGAGTTCGGCAATCAGCTCCACGAGCGCATGGCGCTCCGGAACGGTCGCTCCGGCGCTCGGCTCGTCCAGCAGGATCATCGTGGGGTCGGTCATCAGCGCGCGGGCGACTTCGACTCGCCGCTGCGCGAGGAGCGGCAGGTCGCTGCAGACGCGATCGGCGACGTCGGCCAGCCGCATGCGTTCGAGCATGCGCCCGACCTTGGCCTGCGAGGCGCGGACTGACCAGCGGCGCTCGCGCGGCCGTGAGACGAGGAGGGACTCGTACACGGTCAGCCCCTTGAACATGCGGATGCTCTGGAAGCTCCGCACCATCCCGAGCCGCGCGATGCGCTGCGGGGTCATGCCGTCGATGCGCCGGCCCTTGAAGGACACGCGGCCGCTGTCGGGTCGCAGGAAGCCCGTGATCGCGTTGAACAGGGTCGTCTTGCCGGCGCCGTTGGGGCCGATCAGCGCCTGCACGGTGTGGGCATCGACCGAAAACGAGACATCGGTGAGCGCCGCGACACCGCCGAAGCGCTGGGTGAGACCCTCAATGGCAAGCAGCGTCTGCTTCAGAAACGAACGAAACCCTTGTCCGCCGACAGCGTGACGAGAAAGAACCTGCCGGCAAGGAACGCACCGATGTCCTGCCGGCCCGTAAAGCAGATCGAGAAGCAGGGGGTCTTGTACGTATTGATCTGTGCTTTGATGGCCGCGCGGTCGGTCGTCGTGCCGGCGTCCTTCATGGCCATGGCGATCAAGCGCAGCGCGTCGTAGCCGAACCCCGTGTACGTTGGATCGTCGAGCTCCTTGCCGTTCAGCTTCGCATAGGAGCTCAGGAACGTCGCAAACGACGGGATATCGTCTGCCGACTGCGGCGTGGAGGCGAGGAGGCCTGTCGCGGCGCCGCCTGACAGCTGCGGAAGCCGCTTGGACGTGAGCTGGCTGACGGGATCGAACCACGGCGTCGCGAGGCCTCGCTCCCGCGCCTGCTTCATAAACCGCGCCGCGTCCTCGATCGTAAAGAACGGGAAGACCGCGTCAGCGTTGGCATTCCTCGCCCGGGTGATCTGCGGGCCGAAGTCGCTCGTCCCGGCGGCCACGCCGACCTCCTGCAAGTCCACTCCCGCGGCCTTCGCCGATTCCCGGATGTTCGGACGCTGGAAGGCCACGTAGCCGTTGTCCTGATCGTACACCATCACGAACCTCTGCCAACCCTTCTTCGCCTTGAGCGTCTGGAACGTGTACGTCGCCTGGGCCACCGGGTCGGTGGTCATCGTCCAGCACCAGCCCCGTGGATTGTTCTTCGGGTCGGGCGGGCCGGATTGAGCCGACACCATCGGGAAGCCCGCCGCATTCGCGCGCGCACACGCGGCGTTGAAGTTGGGCTGGTACGTCGGCGTAATTCCGACCGGGATACTCTTGTCACCCGCGAGCTGGGCGGTGAGCGCGGCCGCCTGCGCGTTGTCGGACGCATTGTCCATGACCGCGAGCTGGACCTTCTTTCCGTTGATCCCGCCGGACGCGTTGATCTCGGCCTCGGCGACCTTGATCCCCTCAAGCACGGCGTTGCCGTAGAACGCGCTGCCGCCCGTCAGCATCTCGATGACACCAACTTTGACCGTGCCATCCGCCGCGAGACCACTGGTCGGACCGGCGGTCGCCGCGACGATGAGTGCGGTCACGATGATGCCGGCGACTACCAAGATCCTCTTCACAGATTTCATCTCCTTCCGTTGCTAAATGGGACGGTTCTCAATTGTGCGAGCACGTTCGGTGCGATGCGCAAGAATCCCTCCAGTACCATTCCCTCACGCTATGGCAGGACGGGAAGCAGTAGATGCGAGGCTTTCTCTGGATCGTGAAAAATGCGCTGTCGGGCTGATACAGGCCGCCCCTCGACGCCGCCAAGGTTGGCATTTCGGTCGAAACGGGGGAAGTCGGCAGAGGAGATATCAACTCGCATGCGGTGGCCGGCTTGGAAGCGGTTGGCCGTTGCCCACATATCGATCTCGAATCGGTAGACGCGGTCGGGCTGGATGAGCTCTGCCGGTCCATCAGGGTTCCGATACCGGGCTCGAATGATTCCGTTCTGCAGCTGAATTGCGCGGCCGTCAGGAAAGACGTCCGAGAGGCGGACGGCAAAATCGGTATCCCGTGCAGTTGAGCTTGCATACAGAACACAGCGAAGGGGGCCGACGACGTCCAGAGGGCGCGCCAGCGGCTCGGTGGTGTAGACAGCAACATCAGGTCGGGCGTGAATGCCGCTGACATCCCCACTGCCAGGCCGATAGACAGAGGACACATAGCTTCCGGCGACGGTCGGCGTTGGA
>WNEQ01000979.1_pt1 | contig 15281 bp, 18 predicted proteins | sample 5399971 | NCBI WGS metagenome assembly WNEQ01 (sample SAMN13153330, study PRJNA577476) | soil metagenome | isolation source: 20 cm grassland meadow soil 2 days after 1st rain plot 5 | place: USA:California | collected 2015-09-18
TTCCGGGCGGCTCTCCTTCTCGGTGGCCGATGGAATACTCGACCCGGTGCGGCGGGAGTCGCCCGCGCCGGAGGAGGCCTCGTCCCCGCCACCGATTTCGCCCGCCGCCGAGATGCTCTCAGGTGAAAAGTCAGACCAGGGGCCCGGAGGCCAAGACGGCTCAGGACCCGCAGCCCCGCGCACGCTGCCGGGATCGTTCTGGAGTTTCGGACACACGACCGAGCCGCGCAGCGCACGTGACGACACGGTTGCCCGCCAGTCCGGCCGCCCGTCCGACCCGCAGGCCCCGGCCGGCGCTCCTCCCAGGAGGGACCGCCATGACCACTGAACGCCGCACACGACCCCCTACCTCCACTCCCGTCGTCCACCCGGCGAACGATCTGAAACGGATCCCGCTGCCTCCGCTCCCCCACTTCAGGAGGCCCGAAATGGCGCCGCACGCTTCGTCCGCCGCCCGGATGCCGCCAGACGCCGTGGCCGAGGAGGCTTCCGCCAGCGCCCTCCCGAGCGTGCGCGAGACGACCACCGGTGTACGCCGGCCGGCCGGCCCCGTGTCCCACCTGGAGATGTCCGAGCTTCTGGGGCCGGATCACGAAGGCGGGATCGCGCCGGCCATCGAGCCCGTCATGCCGCAGCGCACCGGGGCGACCGGGGCGACCATCCTGAACGACCTCGTCGACCAGATCGAGAAGGGTCTCGAGAAAGAGCTGGCGCGGGCGCCGATCGAAGTGCTGAGGCAGGGCTACCGACGCGTCGTGGCCTGCGCCGCCGGCCAGACCTCGGGTCGCGCCATCGCACTCGGACCCGCTCGTCCGGCCCCGTCGCCCCAGGTCGACCCGGAGAGGAGGGCAGGAGAATGAGTCGTTTCCGTCTCGACGATTTCCCGTTGCTGGAGACGGCGCCGACCTCGGCCGCCGCGCTGCGCACGAAACTGGGCGAGATGCTGATCAGCTCGACCTCGGCGCGCGTGCGCATCGAGGCGGTGAACCCGCAGACCGGCGAATACCGCATCGTGCTGCAGGGGACGATCGACACCGAAAAGACGCCGTTCGATGTGACCTGAATGCAGGACCCGTGGAGGCAGGACCTCATGCCGCGATTCCGCTTGCAGGATCTCACGACGCTTGAATCTTCACCGACCTCTCCCGCGACACTGCGCGCGAAGATCGGCGACCTGATCATTCACTCGATGAATGCCGCGGCGCAGGTCGAGATGGTCGACCGCGAGACCGGTGAGTACCGGGTGGTGCTGCAGGGAACCCTCGACCTGGAAGATCCCACCGTCGGGCGTTGATCCCTCGCCCGCGGGAGAGAACCGTGACCGACGAGCTGCTCCGGCCATTTCGCGACAAGATCCGCGGGCGCACGCCCGCCTCCAGGATGTCCGAAGCGAGGCCGGCCAGCACCCAAGACGAGGTGCCGGCCGACGCGGTCCTCATACGCGAAGTGCGCCTCGGCCTCTTCCCCGAAGCTTCTTCCCTGCATCCCGGGTTCGTGCCCGGAATCCCGCGCGTCCGCCTGACGCTCGACCTCGGCGCCCATCTGCGGAGACGCCCGGTTCCTATTTATCCGGAGGGACGCGAGGCGCTCCTCGACCTCTGTCCGCGCCTCCTGGAGCATGACTGCGGCGCCGGGGACGAGATTCGGCTCCTGCTGGCCACCGATGGGACTGGCTCCGCCGGGGTGCCTACGGCCGGTCCCGACGGCGACGAGCGGGACGGTCTGCCCGTCGCCCACTTGATCGAGCACGTCGCGATCGAGATGATCGTGGGTGTGTCGGGCGTCCCGCGGTGCAGCGGCGTCACGTGCGCCCACAGAAACAGGCTCGACCGCTTTGACATTTTCCTGGAGAGCGTCGATCCTCTGGCTGGACGCGCGGCCGCCGTCCTCGCCGCCGCGGTGGTGCGCGACCTGTGCCTGCGTCGCGCCGGGCGGCTCGCCCTGCACCGCCGCTGCCGGAACCTTCTCGCGCATCTGTCATGTTCGGGGGCCGTGAGCGTGGTGGCCGAGGACACGGCCGTGAATCTCGGCTGCGGCCCGGAGGAGGCGCTGCAGGTCCTGGAGGAGCTCGTGCGCCTCGGCTATCTCACCGCCGCCCCTTCTCCCTACCTCTTCAGCTCGACGGCCGGTGTCCTGTTCCGAAGGGCCGCGGCCGAACTCGGGGACGCCTAGCCCGAATTTGTCACGAGCGCCCTCAGGCCCGCGGCATTCCCCCTTCGCCCACTCCGCCGTCGCCGAGCGGAAGGCCCGATGAGCCGCGCGAGACTTCCCGGGAATGCGGAGCGGCGCCGAAGCCGCCGCGCGGTCAGGTCGCCTGGGGCTCGCCCGCCGGTGGCGCCGGCTGTGGTGTCGATCCGCTCTGCAGCGCCGGGCGCACGCGCTCGGTGAGATCGAGGTAGGTCTTCAGGGAGCTGCCGCTCTCGCGGAAGGAGCTCCGGAACAGGAGGGCGATCTCGCGGCGATCGATGACACCGGCGCGGTAGGCGTCATGGATCTGCTGGCCGAGGAAGTAACCGAGCTCGTGGATCAGGATGTTCGCGCGACGTGGCGCGGCCCGGATGCCGGCCAGGATCTCCTCCGGCACGTCGTCGAACCGCGTGTAGTTCTGCTCGAACTTCTTGTGCAGAAGGATAAAGTGGATGATGGCGTTGAAGTCCTCGTAGGTGTACGGCGTCTCCCGCTCGATGGTCTCCCGGTCCTTGCGGTAGTACTGGTAGAACGCCGTCTCGAAGAAGTGGTTGCGGCTCGGGTCGATGAGCTTGGATCCGAAGAAACCCAGCGCCTCCTCCAGGACCCCGTTGTAGAACAGGTCGTGCTGCGGCATTTCGCGCGGCGCGGCGTCGTAGATTTCCCCCTTGAGGGCCAGATTCACGAAGTGGGCGGCCTCCTCCCCGGCATGGACCATGTTGAGCTGCCCGATGAAAATGGCGTTGATGCGCGGCACGTAGCACGAGCCATGCTGCGCCAGGTAACCGGCGATCTCCTCCGCCTCGTCCGGAGAGAACTCGTGCGCCCCGAGAAGGCGTTTCACATCCCCGCCTTCCAGGCCGGAATAGACCTCCGGATAGATGTCGACCAGGAAGTCGCGGGAACGGCCGTTGCGCTTCACCACGTGCGTGTACTTGTCGATACGCAGGAATTTCAGGATGGTGTCGATCATGCTGTAGACGGTCGAGGAGAGATCGACGTCGTCCTGGTCGTCGGCGTCGCCCTGCCACACCTCGAGGGTCCGGCGGTAGGCCTCGTACTTGGCGATCGGGCTGGTGTTGAAGACGCAGAAGCGATCCGGCCCGAGTGTCACGACGTCCACCTGCTCCTGGCCGCGCTCGGCGAGCTGCCAGTAAATCTCCTCCAGGTTCTGCAGCACGATGACGCCGCGGCGCTCGAGACCTCTGGCCTTGAGATTGGCGGTGACCTTGCGCGGGAGGTGGTTGCGAGCCAGGTGCGACTCACCGATCAGCACGACGATTTTGGCGCGCGGCCGCTGCTGCACGATATCGGCGATGCGCGCCCCGGCATGTGCATCGCGCTTGCGGATATAGCGCAGGCCCCGGCGCGGCTCGCAGTCAATCCCGATGACGGCGAGGCGGTGCTCGCGGGCGACATCGAACAGGCGCCGGAAGGCGTTCCAGTCGTAGCCCCAGTCGAGATCGTACCGGATATCCTTCAGGAACTCGGCTTCGCCGATCTCCCCCGCCATGAAACGATCGAGGATCTTCTGGCTGCGCGTATACACCATTTCCATGCAGAGCACCACCTTCCCCGAGCGCGCGGTGATCTCCCGCAAGAGGCGGGCGGCGAATTCCTGCGAAGCGGGAAGCGCGTGGTAGTCTCCGATGTAGACGATGTCCGCCTTGTAGCAGGCGACGACCAGGTCGTCAAAGGACGAGGGATCCTGGAGGCGGTTGAACTCCTCGTGGAAGTCGCGGATGTACCGCTTGCGCGCGTTCCGGTCGACCCCCAGGATGTCCTTCTTGAGGCGCGCGACCGTCGCCCTCTGCAGGGCGATCTCCTCCCGGATCGGGGGGGTTAAGGTGGTGAGGGGCGGGCTGCTCGACATGACGGGTGGGGGACCGGGCGCGTCACCGCACCCGCCCCCGCCGGAATCCGAAGGGGAAGCGGCGATCGGCCTTCAGTTCTCTTTGGTGTCCTTGGGCTTCTGCTCTCCGTGCTCTCCCTCGTGCAGGGCATCCTTGAAGTTCCGAATGCCGGCGCCCAGCCCGCGGGCGAGCTCCGGGATCTTCTTGCCGCCGAAGATCAGGAGCAGGATCACGAAGATGAGTATCAGCTCGGGAACGCCGATCGAACCCATTGAGGTGTACCCCCAGGCCATCCATCTTAGACGCCGATCGGGGGATAGTCAATCAGGTCCTCCACCGACGCATCAGGAGGGCAGGTCGCCCAATGCCGCGCCCCTTGATTCAGGTCCGGGACCGATCGGCGGGCGGCGGCAGAATGAGCCGCTTGTTGCCTTCGCGGCGCGTCACGCGTGTCTGGTCGAAATGCTCCAGCAGGGGGATGGCGTTTTTCCGGCTGGTGCCGCTCAACTCTTTGAATTCGGAGATGTCGATCATCGGGCTTTTGGCGCGCTGCTCCCACAGGCGACGCTTCAGGTCGTCCAGCGCCCCGGCGTGGAAGACTTTCCCGTCCGGAATGCGCACGAGACGGCCGCGCTGAAGGAGCAGGTGGTAAAGGCGCTGCGCCGGCGCCGGGTCGGTCCGTAGCGCCGCGATCACCTCGTCGACCTCGGGCGGGTTGGTCCCCGAGGCTGCAAAACGCGCCTCGATCTGCTCCATGAGCTCCGCCTCCCTCGGCGACAGGGCGATGCGGTGCGTGGTGAGCGCCAGTCGGTCCTTGTCCGCCCTTACAGAACCTCTCTGGATGAGGTCCGCCAGCAGGAACTTGAAGGCATCGGGGTGCAGGCGGGCGAACAGGCGCGTTCGCAGCTCCTCCCTGGGAAGCCCCTCCTTGAGGGGCTCTTTGAGGTGAAACTCCTCGAGGGTCGCGACGACCTGCCTCGACAGGTCGCGCCATGCGTCCCCCGCCACGTAGCGGACCACCGCCGCCGGCAGGGTGACGATCTCGCCCGCGCGCGTCAGAGGTTCGAGGAGGCGCGCGGCTTCCTCCGGATCCCATCCCGTCAAGGATCTCAGGCCGTGCGCGTCGATGCCCGAGGCGCCCGCCTCGTCGATGAGCGCGCGCAGGCGGACGGCCGGAGAGGGGTCCGCCAGGCGGGCGAATCGCGCGCGCGATCCGGATGAGCCGCGCCGCAGTTTGGGCGGCTGGTTGTGCAGGATCGTCCCGCCCCCGATGGTGATCGGCGGCGAGTAGCGCCGCAGAATGAACCGATCTCCCGGCAGGGGCGCCACGGGCGTCTCCAGCCGGAGTTGAGCGAAGCCGCGGTCCCCGGGCGGAATCGCCTCCCGCTCGAGCAGCTTGACGCGCGCCATCGCCTCGAGAGTTCCGTGGTGGAAGCGCACGCGTGCCATGTCGCGAAGCGACGCGTCGGAACCCCGCAGCACCTCCAGCTCGACGTCCAGAAGGTGGGAGGGCTTCAGGACGCCCGGAAGCGTCAGGAGGTTGCCGCGCTCGACGGCGCCCGCCTCGACGCCCTGCAGGTTGACCGCCGTCCTCTGCCCCGGGTGGGCGGTCGCGGTCGGCTGGTTGAAGACCTCCAGGCCGCGCACGCGCGCGGTGGTCCCCTGGGGCAGGATGGCCACCTCGTCGCTCTCGCGGATCGCGCCCGCGATCAGCGTTCCGGTCACAACGCTCCCGAACCCCTTGATGCTGAACGATCGATCGACCGGCAGCCGCATCACGCCCCGGAGCGGGCGGGCCGGCACGCGCCGAGCGAGGTCCCGCAGGACCGCTTTAAGCTCCGCCAGCCCCGCACCCGTCTTGCCGCTGACCGCGACGAGGGGCGCCGATTCCAGGAACGAGGAGGCGACGAACTCGCGCGCCTCCAACCGGACGAGGTCGAGGATGTCCGGCTCGACGAGGTCGCTCTTGGTCAGGACGATCACGCCGTGCGGAATGCGAAGAAGCCGGCAGATGTCGAAGTGTTCCCGGGTCTGCGGCTTGATCGACTCGTCCGCCGCAATGCACAGCAGGACCAGGTCGATGCCGCCCACCCCGGCCAGCATGTTCTTGACGAAGCGCTCGTGGCCCGGCACGTCCACGAACCCGACCCGGGTACCGTCGTCCAGCACGAGGTTCGCGAAGCCGATGTCGATGGTGATGCCCCGTTCTTTCTCCTCCTTCAGGCGATCGGGATCGGTGCCGGTCAGGGCCTTGACCAAAAGGCTCTTGCCGTGATCGATGTGTCCGGCGGTGCCGACGACGATCTGACGGGGGGCGGTCATAAGGAACGGGGCGTCGGGGCGGGCTATTCGCGGACCCGTTTCACCTTCTTCAGCTCCTCTTCGTAATATTTGCGGAAGAGAAGGTCCCACTCGGGGCTGCCCTCCGGCACCTCTCGCTTCTGCGAAGCGATCTTGCGGCGGATGCTCTCTTCGAGCTCGTCCTCCTTCAGAAGCTCCGACTCGAGGATCTGCAGCATCTTCAGGCGGATGTCGTTGGGATCGCGCAGGAACTCGACGCTTTCCTCGTCTTCGAGGGCGTTGACGAAGAGGTGCGACAGGTGCACACAGCGTTCGTGGCTCAGCCTCACTAGATCACCATCTTGCGATCGCGGGCCAGCTTCGACTTCACCTTGCGGAACAGCTCCTGGTAGTTGACCATGCCGCGGCTGATCTCCTCGGAATAGTTCTTGAGGAGCTCATGGACCTCGTCATTCAGCCGGTCCTCGGCTCCGAGGTCGGTCAGAAAGACTTCCGCAAGGAGATCGATGGTGGCCTCGGGACGCTCCGTCGCGATGATCTCGTCCTTCACGAGCCCGCGAACGATCCGCTGGGAGATTGCTTCCACCTGGTCGCGCGTCAGTCGCATGTCGGCCGGCAGAATAGCACAGCGCTCGCAGGCTTTTCAAAAGGAAACCCCGCAGCGCTCGGATCGCCGCGGGGTTCGTCGAAGGGCTTACCTCGGACCGCCTGCCTGGGGCGGTCCGGTGGGGCTCAGTGCGACAGCGACTGCTTGGAACGGATTCGGACCGGGGGAAGTGCGTCGGCCTCGTGGGCCCGCAGTCTCGCGCTTCTGGCCAACTGGTTTTCGGGATGCTGCTGCCGGGCGATCAGCTTGCGCAGGCGCTTCTTCGCCTGGTTTTCAATCTGGCGTACGCGCTCGCGCGACACCCCAAGCTTTTCGCCGATCTCCTTGAGGGTGAACACGCGACCGCCTTCCAGCCCGAAGCGGTTGATGATTACCGTCTGTTCCTGATCGCTCAGGCTGCGGAGCGCCATACGGATGACGCCCTGGCTCTCGTTCTTGATCAACTCGTCCTCGGGATTGATCGACCGCCCATCCACGAGGTAATCCGAGATCGGCGTGTCCTTGTCCTTGCCGACCTTCTCGTCCAGGGACAGCTCCCGCATCTTCATCTGCAGGATCTCGTCGATCTTGGCGATAGTGACCCGCAGCTCCTTCGAAATCTCCTCCCGGTCCGCCTCCCGGCCCAGCTCTTTTGCCAGCATGCGCTCGGTGTTGCGCACGTTGCGGACTTTCTTGAGCTGGTAGTTGGGGATGCGGACCATGGCGGCGTGCTGCGACAGGGCCTTCAGAATGGATTTGCGGATCCACCAGATGGCGTAGGTGATGAACTTCGTTCCCCGCGCAGGATCGAAGTGGTGGGCGGCTTCGATAAGCCCTATGTTCCCCTCGTTCAACAGGTCCTCGAAGGGAAGACCCATGTTCTTATATTCGCTGGCGATCTTGACGACGAAGCTCAGGTTGGATTTGACGAGATCGTGGTACGACCCATCCTTGCCGGCGACCTCTCCCATGCGCACGGCGATCTCATGTTCTTCTTCCTTCGTGAGGAGGGGGTACTCGCTGATCTCCTGAAGGTATTTCGAAACGCAGGAACTTCTTTCAAAAGAACGATTTGCCATCAGGCTCGCCCTTCTCCATGATCCCCTGCCTGGCAGCGCAGGGTGACCTCTTTTTCCCTTGACTTCGTTTTCGTAACACCATACATTTAGGTCAACTTTTTTGGGCTCAGACGCCCAGACGCAGACCCCCTTCGGCGACGAAAGCGTCTAGAGACATTTTGGTTTCCTGGTCGACAGGCGTTTGGGAAGGTTGAATGCGAACCGGCTGCGCGCTTTGTCTCGACGGTTTCATCAAGATATTGACGCGGCGAATGGTTGTGGCTGTGTGAGCTGACGACGCAAGTATATGTTGGCGCAACAAGCGTGTCAAGAACTTTTTGGTTTACCGACATCGGACTCAAGTGTCTTGTTTTTCAGGCAGTTCAGGGGAACCATCCCGGATATACCGCATGATGACGTCAAAATTTAAGAGACAGTCTTTGCTGGTGGGGTCCAGGATCCGGTCGCTCCGCAAGGATCGGGCACTCACCCAGGCGGACCTGGCGCACCGCATCGGGATCCAGCAATCCGATCTGTGCCGGATGGAGAACGGAGAATACAAGGTCAGCCTGGAGACTCTCTTCAAGATCCTTTCGATCTTCGAGATGAACATCGCCGACTTCTTCAATGAGGAGGCTTCGGGCGCCACGCGCGACCGCGAGTACGAATTCCTGCGCCAGTACCAGAGGCTCTCGCCGCGGGCCCAGGACGAAGTCCAGGACTTCATCCAGTTCAAGCTCCAATCCGAAGAAAAAGTAAGGGACGACAGAGTCAAGAAAGACAACTGAGGAGCCTTCCATGCCCCCGGATGTCGTGGCGCGCTACTCGGAGCTGACGGCCGAAGGGACGCTGCAGGTGCGTCGCGGAGAGTTTCGGCTGGCAGCGGAACAGTTCGAGGCCGCTCTTCAGATCGCCCGCGAGTTGAACGACCCGCACCTGATCCACAGGGCGGTGTGCAACCTCTCGACCGCCCGGCTCTCCCAGGGCCAGATCCAGGAGGCCGAGAAGGGCCTGCGCGAGATCCTGCTCAAGAGCCCCGACCCCAACATCATCTTCATTGCCTCCTCCAACCTGGCCAGCGCCCTGCGCCGGCAGGGGCGCCTGCAGAAAGCTCTGCTGTACGCCAAGCGCGCGCTCAGGGCCAGCGACACCATCGACAACTATACGTGGAAGGCAACCTGCCACAATCTGATCGCCAACATTTACATGAACATGAGTTACCTGGACGACGCCATGGCGGAGTATCGCTTCGCCCTGACTCTCAGCCAGCGAGGCGGCCTCGGGACCTCGTACCCGGTGGACTACATCAAGGAGAACCTCGGGTACTGCAGTCTGCTCAAGAAGCGCTACCGCCAGGGAATCGCCATCATCCTCGAGGCGCTCCAGATCTCCCTCGCCAACGGCAATACGCGCTGCCTGGTGGAGTGCTACCAGGACCTGTGTTTCGCCTACATGCAACTCAAGGAGCTGAAGCGTGCGGAGGAGTATGGCGAGAAGGCGCTGGCGATCGCCACGGAGAAGGATTACAAGGACATCCTGAAGAACTGCTACTACTTGCTCGGCGAAGTCAACTTATTGATGGAGAACGAGGAGCGAAGCGACTTCTACTTCGACAGGCTGCAGGAGCTCTATCCCCACCTGCCGGTGCTGAAGCAGTTCCTCCGGACCTTCGACGTGAGCAATATCATCAACCTGAAGAACCCCTTCTAGGAGGGCGCGTGCGAGACGTGGGCAGAAGGACTGCGACGGGGATGGCCGTGACGGCCCTCGTTTGGCTCGCCGCCTCAGGCCTGCCTGCGCTGGCTTCCCCGCGCTGCCTCAGTCTGCCCGACGGGTCTTCGCTCGAGGTCTCAGAGCAGCTCCGTCCCACCCTCTCCGGTGAGGAGTCGTGGAGGATCAACTACACTTTCACGGACGCCTACGGCGCCCGCACGGGCGTCGTCCCGCCCACGATGGATGCCACACGCGACTCCGCGCCTTTCCTCGCGCTGGATGCGACCGGATCGGCCGTCCTGGTCTGGAGCCGATCGGACGGACTTTATAGAAAGATCGCTTACGCGCGCTTCGCGGGCGGCAACTGGACCAATTTTCATTACCTGACCTTTGGCGTCGGCGACGACGACCTGCCGCGCATCGGGACCGACATGACCGGTTCCTACCTTTTTTATGCCGCGCGGACCGACAAATACCTGTACGCGCCACTCGAGCTGGTCACCGGACGGTTGTTCGCGGCGCCGCGCTTCCTGAACGTGGGGGGCACGCGCCGCGACATCGAGTCGCCGCGTCCGCCCGGCAACGTGGCGTTGCGCGGCGGCGTGGACGCGCCCGTCACGGGCCAGCATGGAAGGCAGCTCCTGGCCGGCGGGATGACCATCGAGGGCGGGACCGACGTTCCCGTCGTCTCCGGCATCAAGGCTGCCGTCTGGGCCGTCGGATCGAGTGGCGACTGCTGGCACCTGATCCTGGTCGTCCCGGCGCGCGATCTGGAGAGCGTGCTCGTGTTCCGCTTCGCCAACGGCCTCATCCAGCTGCTGCAGCGCGTCGACATGCCTCCGCAGATCACGTATCGGTTCGGCGCGGATACGGCCGCATCCTACGTGCCTCTCGTCTGCAACTGATCCCGCAGGACTCCGAGCAGGAAGATGGTCCCCGGGCGCGCGCCCGCCCCGGATCAATGGAAGGGATACTGGTCGTCCCCTGAGCGCATGACGCGGAAGCGGCGCCGCCGCAGCCGCCAGCGGAGTTCGCTCCAGAATTGTCGCACCCGCCAGACGCGCTTCAGGTAGAGGTAGCCGAATAGCATCCCCCCCAGGTGGGCGAAGTGGGCCACACCGTCCTGCAGGCTCAGCAGCGAGAAGAGCTCGATCCCCGTGCACAGGATGACGAAGCTGATGGCCCGCATCGGGAAGATGAACCAGAAGAAGATCTGACGGTTGGGATACATCAGGCCGTAGGCGAGCATCACCCCGAAGATGGCGCCCGAGGCACCGATGGTGTTGCTGTCCTTGAACACGAAGCAGGTGGTGATGGCCGCACCGATGCCGCACACGAAGTAATACTTCACAAATTCGCGCGTGCCCCAAACTCGCTCGACCTCGGTGCCGAACATCCAGAGCATCAGCATGTTCAGGAGCAGGTGGCTGAGCCAGCTCGTGGAGTGCAAAAACATGTAAGTGACGAGCCGCCACAGCTGGAACTTGTGGATGACCAGGTTCGGCAGCAGACCGAAGATCAACTCGACATCCCCGCTCCCGGCGATCTGCTGCGCCAATACCTGAAGCGCGAAGACGCTCACGTTCACGATCAGGAGCGCCTTGACTCCGGGCGTGATCCGGCCGCCAAGACCGATCTGAGGACTGTATTGCGTGCGGTAGTAGGACATGTCCGGAACTTAACACACGGTCCTGGGCATTGCAAGGAAACGGCCCGGCGGGATGGGAGTGAAACGCGCGAGGGACTACGTCTCGCGCAGCTCCGTGTTCCAGTAGGCGATGTCGAGGAAGTTCTTCCAGGCCTCGTATTGCCCGGTGGTGAAAGAAATCTTGACCAGGGGGTGCCAGCGCGGCTTCACCGCCGTCCGGATGAGGTGCATGCCGGCCTCCTCCGGGAGCAGACCGCCCTTCCTCGAATTGCACGCGATGCAGCAGCAGACCACGTTCTCCCACGTGGACTTGCCACCGCGGGAGAGCGGCACGACGTGATCGAGGTTCAGGTCGCGCGTCTGGTATTTCCCGCCGCAATACTGGCAGCGGTTGCGATCCCGGTAGAAGATGTTCTTGCGCGTGAAACGCACCTCGTGACGCGGCAGCCGGTCGAAGTCCACGAGCAGGACCACGCGCGGGATGCGGATGCGCAGCGTCGGCGTGACGATGGAGTCTTCGTTGGGCTGCGCCGGAACGTCGACCCAATCCTCCCAATCGTAGGTCGTGTAGTCGGAGGCCACGGCGCGCACGTGTCCCTTGTAGAGCAGGCAGAATGCCTTGCGGACCGTGGTGACCTGGATGGCCTGGAACAGGCGATTGAGAACGAGCACGTTGGTGTCGAGCATGGTTGACAAGGTGCCGCGGGGCCGGCAGCCTCCCCGGGGCACTACAAAAAATAGAACGCCGTCAGTCCTTTGTCAAGGCGCGGCGACCGTTCTTGGCCGGCCGGTACGTGGTGATCAGGCTCTTCTTCTCGGCGTGCCGCTCGACCGCCAGGTGGATCAGTCGATCGACGAGCGCCGGGAACGGCAGACCGCTCGCCTCCCAGAGTTTGGGGTACATGCTGATCGGCGTGAAGCCGGGGATGGTGTTCACCTCGTTGATGAAGATGGCCTCGGTGGTCCGGTCGAGGAAGAAGTCGGCGCGCGCCATGCCGCACAGATCGAGCGCTCTAAACGCCCTGGCCGCCAGGTCGCGGATACGGCTCGCCTGCTCCTCGGTCAGGGGGGCCGGGATCAACAGTCGCGAGTTTTCGTCGATGTATTTGGCTCGGTAGTCGTAGAACTCGTTCGCCGGGATGATCTCCCCGGGAACGGACGCCACCGGATCGTCGTTCCCCAGCACGCTGCACTCGATCTCGCGCGCGTCGATGGCGAGTTCCACGATGATCTTGCGGTCGTAGCGCGCGGCCAGGTCGAGCGCTTCCACCATCTGACGGCGGCCTTTCGCCTTGCTGACGCCGACGCTGCTGCCGCCGTTCGCCGGCTTCACGAAACAGGGATAGCCGAGGCCTTTCTCGACCGCCTGCACGAATCGGTCGCGTCCGCTCTCGAGATCGCGCCGCCGGATGACCCTGTGGTCGACGATTGGCAGACCGGCGTCGCGGAAGACGACTTTCATCATCGCCTTGTCCATGCCGAGCGCCGAGCCCAGGACACCTGCACCGACATACGGGATGTCGGCCAGCTCGAGGAGACCCTGCAGCGTGCCCTCCTCGCCACCCATGCCGTGCACGACCGGGAAGATCACGTCGAGCCGTCCCAGGGGCGACGGTCGGCGCGCCCGCCGCCCGCCCGCAAGCGCGGTCTTCAGGCCCGCCCGGTCGAGCGAAGCGGGCCCGGCCCCACGTCCGCCATTCTGCAGGCGCACGAGGCCGCGCACGGACGGATCGGGCGGCAGGGCGCAGTGCGTGTCGCCCAGGACCCAGCGGCCTTGCCGGGTGATGCCTATCGGAACGACCTCGTAACGCTCCTTATCGAGCGCCTGCATGATGGCCCGAGCCGAAACCAGCGAAACTTCGTGCTCGACCGAGCGGCCGCCGAAGATCACCCCCACGCGCATGCGCCCGCGCGACGAGCCGGGCCGGCTGGAGCGTTCCTTCCTCGGCCGCTTCACGAGCCGCTCCCCGAGTCGAGCGCCCAGGCAGCCCGCATCGACGCGGCCGGCGGCACCGGCACGTCGGCCGGCCTGGCGGCGCGCAGCCCCGCGCGCACGCGCGTCTCCAGGAGATCCGCCTGCTTCGGATCGATGGCCGACAGGAACACCGCCTCCGGATGTTCGGTACGGAGTCTCTCGAGGACGCCCTCGGGCGCCTGATCGATCTTGTTGAACGCCAGAAGACACGGATCGTCGGCGTGTCCCAAGTCGTCCAGCGTATCGCGCGTGCTCCGCATCTGGTCCTCCAGGGCGCCGGACGACGAGTCGACGACGTGGACCAGGAGATCCGCGCCGGCCGCCTCCTCAAGCGTGCTGCGGAAGGAGGCCACCAGGTGGTGCGGCAGCTTGCGGATGAATCCGACCGTGTCCACGACCAAAAACGGAGGACGCCCACCGCGCTCGCAGCGCCGCACGAGCGAATCGAGGGTGACGAATAGACGGTTCTCCACCCGTGCCATCGCACCGGTGAGCAGGTTCATGATCGTCGACTTTCCGGCGTTGGTGTAGCCGATGAGCGCCACGCGCGGCACCGCCGAGCGCTTCTTGCGGCGTTCATGACGCTCCTTCTCGATGTCCTTCAGGTCGGACGCCAGGCGCGCGATACGCTTGCGAATGATGCGGCGATCGATCTCGAGCTGGGTCTCTCCGACACCCCTCTGGCCGATTCCGCCGACCTGCCGCGACAGGTGGCTCCACTGCCGGGTGAGGCGTGGAAGGAGGTAGCGGAGCTGCGCCAGCTCGACCTGCGTGCGGGCCTCGCGAGTGCGGGCGCGGCGCGCGAAGATGTCGAGGATGAGGCCCGATCTGTCGAGGATCTTCGCCTCGATCTCCTTCTCGAGGTTCTTGATCTGGGCCGGCGACAGGTCCTGGTCGAAGATGGCGAGGTCGGCCCGGCGCTCGCGCGCCAGGTGCGCGAGCTCCTCCACCTTGCCCCGCCGCACCAGGGTCCCCGGATGTACCGACCCGCGTTCCTGCACCACGGCGCCCACCACGACGGCTCCGGCGCTCTCGGCGAGCAATCCCAACTCCTGAAGATGCTCGTCCACCCGGGCCCGATCGAAGCGATGGCGGCAGAGCCCTACGAGAACGGCCCGTTCGAGACGGTTCACCCGGCGATCTTAGTCTCCGGCCGCGGCATCGTCAATGCGCGACGGCCGGAGATCGGCCGGCGGTCCGGGCCGCGCCGTCTTCCTTGAGAAGCGAATCGAGGAGGGTCTCGTAGTTGCGTGGGAGAGAGGTGCCGGTATAGCGGATCACGCCGTCCCTGCCGATGAGGACATTCTGCGGGATGGAGGAGACCCCGTAGCGGTCCTGGACCTCGCCGCCGTCGTCCCACAGGATCGGGTAGTTGAGCTTCAGATCCCGCGCCGCGGCCCGCACGCCGTCCACGGTCTGGCTCAGGTTGATCACGATCCCGAGAATCTCCAGGCCGCGGTCGTGGTACTTCTCCCGGACGGCGCGCAGTGTCGGGATCTCTTGAAGACACGGGACGCACCAGGTCGCCCAGAAGACGACGTGGACCACCTGCTTGCCGCGCATGTCCTTGAGGCGGTGCGTCTGGTTGTTCAGATCCTTGAGCGTGAAGTCGAGCGCCAGGTCGCCGACCCGGCGCCCGGGGAGCGGCTCGAGGGTCGGCATCTTCTGGGCGTCCAAGGGTCCAGCCGGCAGGAGCGCCAGCGCCAGAGCACCCCCCACGACGACGCGCGCGAACCGGGATGGATGCGTGGACACGTTCAGGAGGGCTTTCCCATAAGGAGGGGGTCGATCTTCTCGACCAGCTTGTCCCTGGGGACATACCCGAGCAGCTGATCCATGACCTTCCCCCCTTTGAAGAAGAGAACGGTCGGGACCGACATGATGCCGTACTTCACCGCGGTCGCCTGTGCCTTGTCGATGTCAAGGTGAGCTACTCTGAGACGGTCGGCGTATTCGGCTG
>WNEQ01001616.1_pt1 | contig 15256 bp, 15 predicted proteins | sample 5399971 | NCBI WGS metagenome assembly WNEQ01 (sample SAMN13153330, study PRJNA577476) | soil metagenome | isolation source: 20 cm grassland meadow soil 2 days after 1st rain plot 5 | place: USA:California | collected 2015-09-18
AAAGCCGAAGGAGATCGTGTTTTTCCGGGTTGCGCATAGTGGAACCGTGCTCGCGTCATCGATATGATAAAAAACTGTTCCGGCGGTTTGCTCGATCAGCCGGGCAAAGATTTTTTCGATTGCGGCAAGATCGGCATAAAAATCGAGATGCTCCTCCTCGATATTGAGAATGAGCGCGTGCTCGGGATGAAAGAGCTCCAAAGTGCCGTCGCTCTCGTCGCCTTCTGCGACGAACCATTCGCCGCGTGCATCCCAATGGGCGTTTATACTCAAGATTGGAATTTCTGCGCCGACATAATGGGACGGATGCAGTCCGCCCTCCCGCAAAACGTGTGCTGTCATTGCAGAGGTCGTTGTTTTCCCGTGCATTCCGGCGACAACAACGCCGCGCTTCGCGCGCATAACCGCAGCGAGTGCTTCTGCTCTCCGCACGGCGGCTTTTCCTAAATCACGTGCTTCTAGCAGAATTGGATTGTCAGTTTTAATTGCGGAAGAAAAAACAACGAGTTCGGCGGCGGCGGCATGCTCGGGGCGATGCTGTTCATCAAACCGCAGACCGAGCCGCTGCAATCGATCCGTTTCCATTGTGCTCACCTTGTCTGAGCCGCTCACAACGTGCCCAAGCTCAATCAAAAGCGCAGCGAGACCGCTCATACCGCTTCCGGCGACTCCAACAAGATGAATCCGGTGATGCTCACGGGTGAGGAACCGTGGCAAATCAAGTACTGGCGCGCGGTCGGACAGCGCGGCACTTTTTTCAGATGCGAGCTTCATGAGTCGTGTATTTCTCCATGGTCGTAGCCACGCGGCCAGCCGCGTCTTTCGGCGCCAGCCGGGAGCAATTCGCAGCCATCTGCTCAATTCTCTGGCGGTCTTGCATCAACTCGCGAATCTTGCGCGCGAGAAGTTCGCCCGAGAGCTCTGATTCCTTGAGAAGAATCGCTGCATCGACGCCAGCATAAATTTCTGCGTTGCGGGTCTGATGATCGTCAGTGGCATAGGGAAACGGGATCAAAATGCCCGGTAGCGAAAAAGCAGCGAACTCAGCGAGACTGGCTGCTCCAGCTCGCGCGACAATAAGATCAGCAGCGCTATAAACTTCTTCCATTCGATGATGGAATGCTGCGATGTACGCAGGGACATTTTCGCGGCGATAATTGTCTGCAACGAGGCGTTCATCGCGCGCACCTGAAAGATGGATCACCTGCAGCTGCACACCTTCCAGGAATGGCAGCGATTTGATCAACGCCTGATTGATTCCACTCGCTCCCTGGCTGCCTCCCATCACAAGTAATGTGGGCAGCTCCTCGTCCAGGCCGAGTTTTCGGCGTGCGACCCGCCGATCCAAACGGACCAGTTCTGTCCGGACCGGCGTGCCGGTAACTTCAGTGTGTGTTTTTGGAAAGAAAGGCGCGCATTCCTTGAAGCCCAGCATCACCGCTTGTACCATCCGCGCCGTTAATCGGTTCGCCTTTCCTGGGATGGCGTTTGATTCGTGAATAAAGGTGGCAATGCCTCGCATTCGTCCGGCCAAGACCGGCGCAGTAGAAGTGAATCCACCCATGCCGAGGACCACCTGCGGCTTGAATTTGCGGTAAATAGAACGACAAAGGGACAAACTTTCGTAAAAGCGACGAACGAAACCAAAGAACGCCGGAGAGAATGGCGAAGGCAGCCCAACGGTGGGTAATTTTTCGACTTGGAAATTGCTGCGCCCAGAAAGCGCCAGAGCGTCAATATCCTTCTCGGAAATCAATAGCATCACTTCGTGGCCACGATCGCGCAGCACTTCTGCTACAGCGATGCCGGGGAAAAGATGTCCGCCAGTGCCTCCGCACGCGATCACTGCATTCATGAAATTCGATCTCCAGTCTCCGGTTGCCGCAATAGATTCATAGATTCATTGCTTGTTCCTAAATCCGCGGTGTTATTCGCGCACGCATGGTAGCTTTTTTCTGATGGGGCGGTTCAAGAATGCCCTGCCGATAAATGTTCAGCAACAAACCGACGCCGAACATGCACGCGACAAGGTTAGAACCTCCATAGCTAATAAAAGGCAGTGGCAATCCCTTATTCGGCAGGAGCGAAGTGGTCACTCCGATGTTGACTGCGGCCTGCAGAGCCAGGAGTGAAACCACGCCGCAACCCAGGAGCAGACCGAAACGATCCTTCGCGTGTAGCGCGATCATAGTGCCGCAGACAATTATCACCACGAACAAAAAAACCACGAGGAGACTAAAGCGTAGACCGAGCTCTTCCCCCACAATTGGAAAAATGAAGTCTGTGTGCGCGTAAGGCAGATAAAGCATCTTCTGGCGCCCATTGCCCAAGCCAAGCCCTTCCATTCCGCCGCTCCCCCAGGCGATCAACGCCTGCATCTGCTGTAAACCAGCATCTTCCTTGAAATGCTGCGGATGAAGAAAAGCCGAGAGCCGTCCCATCCGCTCGGAGATCCGCGTTGCAACGATTAAAAGAGCGCCCAAGCCAGTGAGCGATACAATGCCAAGCCATAAAGGATTGGCTCCGGCAACGAACATTACGACAAACGCCGTGGTTCCAATTAGAGCCGTTGTTCCCAAATCGACTTCGCCGAGCACAAGCGCAGCCGGCAGGCTGATGATGGCAAGGGGAAGAATAAATCCCAGGAGTACTTTGCGGTCAGGTTTTTCATATCGCGCAAACCAGGCAGCGAGAAAAAAGATTATGGCCAGCTTTGCCACTTCCGATGGCTGAACGGTAATTGGGCCCCATCCAATCCAACGGCGCGACCCATTCAGGCGCATACCAATGTGTGGGACATAGCAAAGCGCCAAGACCCCGAGTGCGAGCCCGAACCAAAGCCACCACGTCCGCTGCCACCAGTGATAATCGATCAACGCGGCGAAGATGCAGACCACTAGCCCAACGCCAAACCACATCGCCTGGCGCTTGATGAAGAAATAAACGTCTCCATGACTGTCGCGTGCAAACGCGCTCGTGCTGAAAAGCATGACAATCCCGATGACGAGCAACCCCAGGACTGCGAGAAAAAGAATATAAGCGCTCTTACGATGCATAACTATGCTGTGAGTGTCTGCGTTACATGAAAAATGCTATTGCCTCGCAGGTTCATTGATTGTCCTTGCTCGTTTTTGTTTTGCTCGCCTTAACTGGAATCAGCAGCTTTTGGCCGATCTGCAATTTGTGCGGGTCTTCGATGTGGTTCAGGGCGAGCAGATCGTCGTAAGAGATCTTAAGTCTCTTTGCGATTGTAACGGGGTTATCGCCTTTCTTGACGATGTAGGTCTTTCCAGACGGCGGCGGAGGCGTCTTCGCATGTTCGTCTTTCGAAGCTGAACGCAGAGGCTTCGGATCGTTACGCGGCGCAATTTCCTTTTGTGAGAGCGCGGCCCGTGGCTTGGCAACGTCCGGGCGATCTGGCGATGCCGCCGCCTTGGCGAAGTTGTTTACCGGATTCGTTGGCGCTGCCGGTGCAAATGAGCTTTCCCGCGTCTTGATTGCGTTGAACGCGATGATTCCCGACACGGCAACCACGTGCAAGAGCAGAACTATGAGCAACGCCCGCGACAACTTCATGTTTGGTTCGGGGATGTCCCCAAAGTCCATTCCAGCAGAGGGGGCAGAGGCGCGGCGCGCGGTTGCCGCCCGAAGTTTTTTGTGTCTGAAGAACTGCGGGATTTTCATCGGTCTGTTTTGGGCAGGGCCCGCACTAGCGCGCGAAATTGATCACCTCGATCACCATAGCTTTTGAACATGTCGAAGGAGGATGTGCCCGGGGAAAAGAGGACCACTTCACCCGGTCCCGCCCTAGCGTGTGCGCGCTCAACTGCGTCCGCGAGTGAGTTTGCGATTTCGCACTCGACGGCGCCATTCCAAGAACGCCTGATGTTCTCGGCCATTTCGCCGATCAAAATTGTCGATCTGACCTTCTCCTTCACCAGAGGTCGAAGTGGATCAAAGCTAAAACGTTTGTCCTTGCCGCCAGCAATGAGGATGACTGGCTTGTTTTGCGCACGCAGTGCTTTGTCCACTGCGTCGAGGTTTGTCGCCTTGGAATCGTTCACATATTCGACGCCGCCGACTTCGCGCACAAATTCGCAGCGATGCGGTCGCGGCTCATACGCACACAACGGCGCCACCATCTCTTCGAACGACAATCCGCGTGCCATGCCAGCGGCGAGTGTCGCCATTAGATTTTCGATGTTATGCAAGCCCCTCAGTTTGGTGTCCGCCAGCCGCAGGATTGGTTCGTCTTGATAAACGATCGCGCCTTGGGAGACGCGGAAATCTGCTTGACCTGCATAAGCGCTAAAGGTGATCTTACGCGGGCGAACCGCTGGTAATTTTTCGATCGCATTTACGATTGCGACGTCGCTTTCCATTTGATTCTCGAAAATGCGGAGCTTGGCCGCGCGATAATCAGCGACAGAGCGATATCGATCGAGATGGTCGGGCGCGAAGTTGAGCCAGAGACTGATCGATGGGCGAAACGTGCGGATCGCTTCCAGTTGAAACGAGCTCACCTCTACTGTGAGCACATCGAATGGCTTCTTCTCGCGCGCGACTTCTGAAAGCGGTTTGCCGATGTTTCCGCAGGCAATCGTTCGCTGACCGCACGCGTTCAACATTTCAGCCAGCAATTCGGTCGTTGTCGTTTTGCCGTTCGTGCCAGTAACAGCGATGACCGGAATTTCGGAGGAGCGCCAGCCCAGCTCCAGTTCGCTGATCATTTCAATTCCGCGCGAGGAGAAATTGCGCGCCAATCGGGAAGCCGGATCGATGCCAGGACTTAAAATGGCCATGTGATATGTGGCTGAATCTTCATCAGCCGCAGCGCCGCAAATCACACCGACACCGTGTGTCCGCAGATTATCGACGGTCGATTTGAGTAAATTTTGCTCCTCCGCGCTATCCAGCAATGTGACCTGCGCGTCCTCAGACCGAAGCAGAAGGGCCGCAGCGCTGCCGCTCAAGCCTGCACCCAGAACAGCGATATTTTGGTTTTGGTAGCGAGTGTTATTCATCTCAGTTTGAGCGTCGCCAAGCCAAGTAACGCAAAGATGATTGAGAGAATCCAAAATCGAACGATCACCGTGCTTTCTTTCCAGCCGGTCAGCTCGAAATGATGGTGAAGCGGAGACATCACGAAAAATCGTTTACCCGTGAGCTTGAAACTCATCACCTGCAAAATCACCGAGACGGCTTCGATGACGAAGACTCCGCCGACCACCCCCAAAAGCAGCTCTTGTTTGCAGCAAATCGCGACGACGCCCATCATGCCGCCGATGGCTAGCGACCCGGTGTCACCCATGAAAACTTTAGCTGGGTAACAGTTAAACCAGAGAAAACCCAGGCCCGCGCCGATGAGTGCCGAGCAGACCACCGTCAGCTCTCCAGCAAACGGGTAAAATGGAACTTGCAGGTATTCCGCGATCCGGAAATTGCCGGCTGCGTAAGAAAGCAACGCGTATGCAAACGCCACGGTGATGGTGCAACCGATAGCCAATCCATCCAGTCCATCAGTGAGGTTCACCGCATTCGATGAACCCACGATGACGAGTGCAAAAAACACGAATGTAAACCAGCTCATGTTTACAATCACAGGCGCCTTGATGAACGGCACGTAAAGAGAGCGTGCCTGCACTTCCAACATCGGATTGGTGAGGAAAACGCCAGTGATAATTGCCGCAAGAGCAATTTGACAAACGAGTTTGATCCGGCCGCTGATGCCGTCGGACTTTTTCTTTGTGACCTTAAGGTAATCATCGGCGAAGCCGAGCGCCCCGAGGTAGACCATGCTGAATAGCGCCAGCCAAACGAATCGGTTGTCGAGGCGCGCCCACATAACACTCGACACAAAAACGGCTCCGATAACCAGCACACCTCCCATGGTGGGCGTGCCTTGCTTGACGCCATGCAGCTCTGCCAGAAGATGAACTTCTGCCGCTCCGCGAATCGGTTGTCCCAGCTTCAGCGCAGTGAGCATTCGAATTATGAAATTTCCAAAAATTAATGTGCCTACGAAAGCCGTTACCGCGGCGGCAATGGCTCGGAAAGTGACATAAAGGAAAACGTTGAACCCGATGAAGCGATCACTCAGGTGATGGAGGTAGTACATCATGGGGAATTGGCGGCTGCGGCTTGAGGTCTGCGGAATGCTTCAATCACCCGCTCGGTGCGAGCTAAGCGGCTGCCTTTGACGAGCACAAGGTCGCCGGGCGCGGCGATTTCGCTCAACAACTCAGCGGCTTCTGAAGTCGATGCGACAATTGCGGTCTTTTCGAGGCCGGCGTGCTTGGCGGCGTCAGCGATTGCGGCCGCGACATCGCCGATCGCAATGAGTTGATCGATCTTTAATGTCGCCGCGGTTTCTCCCACTTCGCGATGGCCGCGCTCCAATTCATCGCCCAGTTCCCGCATCTCGCCCAGGACTGCGATGCGTTTGCCATCGGCGGGCAATTCAGCCAACGTGCGCAAGGCCGCCTTCATCGAGTCCGGATTAGCGTTGTAGCTGTCGTCGATGAACTCCACGCCCCCGATTTGCTTGATTTGCAAACGAGCTTTGGCGAGCGGCGCAGCAGCAAGGCCGGCAGCGCAATCCTCAAGAGAAACACCGAAGACACGACCCGCAGCGACTGCGAGCAGTGCATTTTGCACCATATGCACACCAGGAACGTACACTAGCGCGCGGCAGCGATGTGCGCCCTCGGTGATGGTGAAATCCGTCCCGCTCTCAGTTTGGTTTATCTCGCTGGCACGGATTGTTCCAGCACTCGTGCCGGCCAGGACTACTTTCCCGCGTGCCCGCAGCGCGATGCTCCGACTAAGTGAATCGTCCGAATTCAGAATGACTGTTCCCTCGGTGCCCACGGCCTCCGCAAGCGCGCCTTTCTCTTCCGCAATTTTTTCGCGTGAACCAATGAACTCGATGTGCGCCACACCAATATTTGTGATGATGGCCACATCGGGCGCTGCCAGTTTCGCCAATGCCGCAATTTCGCCGGGATGATTCATGCCGATCTCCCACACACCTATTTCATCCCTCGACGTCGCCTCTAAAATTGTTCGTGGAAGCCCGACATGATTGTTGAAATTTCCTTCTGTTTTCGTGACGCGAAAACGGCGGGCGAGCACCGCTGCCGTGAAATCTTTCGTGCTCGTTTTGCCGTTGCTTCCGGTAATGGCAACCACCTTTAGGGCGAGCGATTTCCGGTAGTTCGCCGCGAGCTGCTGGTACGCCTGCAAAGTGTCCTTCGTCTGGATCAGGGCGAAATTATTGGAAATTTTTCTGTTCCAAGTGGACTCAACGATTGCCCCAGTTGCGCCAGCTTTTGCGGCGGATTCAATGAAATTGTGTCCATCGAAATTTTCACCGCGCAATGCGACGAACAATTCGCCGGGCTTAAGCGTGCGTGAATCAGTGCTGACCTTCTCAATGACAACCTTGGCGTCTCCGGCAGAAAGCGAACCGCCGGCAAACTGCGCAATTTGCGAGAGCGTAAGAAAATTCATTGCAAGATGTCTGTGCCACGAAGACTCAAACAAATCATCATGACGAAAATTTTACGGGATGGTTTTCAATCGCGCGTCGCGCGACTTGGATATCGTCGAACGGGATCGTGTAATCGCCGAACTCCTGATAATTTTCGTGACCCTTGCCCGCAATCAATACAATGTCTCGTGGACGCGCGAGCGCAATGGCGCGATCGATCGCCTGGGTGCGATCAACCATTTTTTCATACCGATCCGAGCGAAAGCCCTTTTCGACCTCGGCGATAATCGCATTCGGATCTTCCTTGCGCGGATTATCGGAGGTGATGATGGAATAGTTAGCAAGGCGATCTGCCATCTCGGCCATCAACGGGCGCTTTTGCCGGTCGCGATCGCCGCCGCAGCCAAAAACGGCAATCAAACGTTGCGGGGCGAGTTCGCGAAGAGTTTTCAGAACGTTGCCGAGCGCGTCGGGCGTATGCGCGTAATCGACGAATACCTGGAATTGTCGCTTTGCCGGAACCAATTCCAGACGCCCGGGCACTTGCGGCGACTTGGCAAGGCTAAACACCGCGTTTCGCAGATTGATTCCGAGAGCGTTGGCCGCAGTCAGAGCAGCGAGCGAATTTGTCACATTAAACCGGCCGATTAATGGCAGACGAACAAGGTAACTCCTTCCATGGGCATCCAGTTGGTAGGACGTACCGCTGAACTCGGCGCGATAATTCGAAGCGCGGAAATCGGCGCGCATCCCCATTCCATAAGTGACGACCGCCACGCGCTTGTCGATTTTGTCCAGCAATTGTTGGCCATAGCGGTCATCGATATTCACAATCGCAACGGGTTTGCGCTTTCTTTTCTGATTCGCGAGACCGGTGAACAAGTTCAGCTTCGCGTCGAAGTAGTTTTCCATTGTCCCGTGAAAATCGAGATGGTCCTGGGTGAGATTTGTAAAGACGGCTACATTCCATTCGAGGCCGCGCGTGCGATCTTGCGCAAGCGCATGCGAAGAAACTTCCATCGCCGCTGCCTTGCAACCCGCGTTAGCGATCTGCGCCAGCAGCTCCTGAAGATCGAGTGACTCCGGCGTCGTGCGGATCGCCGGCAGGAGCCGCTCACCAATCTCGTAGCGCACCGTCCCGATTAATCCGCACCGCAAGCCATCACTTTCACAGATGTGCTTGATGAGAAACGTCGTCGTGGTCTTGCCATTCGTGCCCGTGACCGCCGCCAGTTTCAATTTGCGTGCTGGGTGGCCGTAAAAAGTTGCTGAAAAATCAGCAAGCGCAGCGCGCGTGTCCTCCACGACGAGACAGGTAACGCGCGGATCTTTTTCATCGCGCTCGGCAACGATCACCGATGCGCCTTTGTTGATGGCTTGAGCGATGAATTGGTGTCCGTCAGTTTTCTCGCCTCGCAACGCCACGAACAAGGTGTTCCTTTGCACGCGCCGTGAGTCATACGAGATGTTCTCCACCGGGCGATCAACTGGCCCGATGATTTGGCGAATTGGAGTCGCGGAGAGAAGAGTCTTGAGCTGCATGAGGCTTTAACATCTACGCCCACCGTGCGGCGGGATGGATTCGCGGCGGCGAACTGGGGCGAGGCTTTCAATGGTGCGAGGCATTGGTTAAGACGACTCGTTCCGCCGGTGCAGTCCTGTGGACTCGCTCTGCCGGCGTCTTTTTTTCCACTCGCGCCACGGGAATCGCTTTGCGAATCTCCTCATGCGGCTCAAGATCTAGGTAGCGGGCAGCTCGCTCGGCGACACGGGAAAAGATCGGTCCCGCGACGAGCCCACCATAGTTCAATTCTGGTTTGCTCGTGTGCGCATCGTCGAGCATCACCAGACCGACAAACTCGGGATGGTCGGCGGGCAGATATCCGGCGAAAGAAACGACGTACTTTCCTTCGTCATATCCGCCTCGAGGATTCACCTTCTGCGCTGTTCCGGTTTTTCCAGCAATGATAAAACCTGGCACCGCCGCAGCGGCAGCGGTCCCGTTATCGCTCACTACCCCTCGAAGTGCATCACCAATTTCTCTGGCGGTTTCCGAAGAAATGACCTGGCGCAACACCACTGGGGACAGTGAACTGACGGTCTTGCCCTCCAATGTCGTAATCGATTTAACTATCCGCGGCATGATCAGTTTGCCGCCGTTGGCAATCGTTGCCATTGCGACCGTCATTTGCAACGGCGTGACCCCGATCTCGTGCCCCATCGGAATACGGGTGATGGAGATTTTGCTCCAGGATTGCGGTGGCCGAATGAGACCGTTGATCTCGCCTGGCAACTCAATTCCTGTGCGTTCGCCAAATCCGAAGCGTCGAATGTACTCGTAGAATTTCTGTTCGCCCACAGTGAGCGCGAGTTTGGCCGCTCCGATGTTGCTCGATTTGATGAGAATTTCGCGCACGCTGAGGTACGAAAACGCGCGATGGTCGTGCAGCGCTGCACCGCCGAACTTCCAGAGGCCGTTCTCACAAAAGATGCTCGAATCAGGCCGCAGCTTGCGTTCATTGAGAGCGGCGGCAGCGGCGACAATTTTGAAAGTCGAGCCCGGCTCCATCATGTCGATGATTGCCCGGTTCTTCATTTGATCGGCCTTCGCTTCCGACCGGAGGTTCAAATCAAAGTGCGGTCTATTGGCCATCGCCAAGATTTCTCCGGTCTGCGGCCGCATCAAAATAATGGTGGCTTTTTGAGGCGAATATTCTTGCATCGCCGCGTCGATTTCGTTCTCGACGATGTTCTGCAAACCAAGATCCACTGTCAGATGGATCTGGTAACCGTCCCGCGGCGCGCGCTCCTGTCCGCGATACGGTACGATTTCCTGGCCAGCCCGATTGTGTTCGATGAAACGATAGCCGTCCTGCCCATGAAGATATTCTTCCATCGAGGCTTCCACGCCTTGGATACCGTGATGATCGAAGTCGGTAAATCCAATGACGTGACAAAGCATGGAGCCATTCGGGTAAATGCGCGTGGCGTCATGCTCGAAATAAATTCCGCGCAAATTCCCGGCACTAAGTTTTTCACGCAGCGTGGTTGCGGTGTGTTCGGACACTTCGCGTTTGATCACGATGTAACGGCGACCGCTGTTTAATTTTTCCGCAAGCTCCGTGGGCGGAATGCCAAGTTCGTTGCTTACAAGATCGACGGTTGCTTCCCGGTTATTAAGATGCGTCGCGTCGGCGACTACGGTTTCTACAGGAATGTTGTGCGCAAGAACCTCGCTGTTCGCGTCGAGAATCGTACCGCGCTCTGCGTAAATGATTTGCTTGTATACGTGTTTTTCCGCAGCAAGACCCGCATACTCGTCGTGTTTTATGGCCTGCAGATAGATCAAACGGTATGAAAAGATGCTGAAGAGCCCGATAAAAGCGGTGCATACCAAAACGCAACGGCTTCGACTGTTTGGATTCATCTTGCGGCAGAGGGGTTGACTACCGGCTGGATCGTATCTTCGTCCGCTGAGCGGGGAGGAACAGTGAGCCGCACGATGTGGGCCTCCGAAATCGGGATCATTTTTAGGTAGCCTTCTTTCAATCGGCGTTGCAACGCCGAGCGTGACGTCAATGCTGCGATCTGGGCGCTGGCTACATCGCTTTGAGTACGCAGACTGTTGAGCTCGTTCTCGACTGCTTTCCTGCGCTCGCCCAGATGATAAAGTTGTAGCGTCAAATAAACGTAGCTCAATCCGGCCAGTGCCAAAAACGCGGTCATCACGATCCAACGCGCAAGTGAGGCCGCATTTACCGCGTTATGGTTTCTTCGACGCGAACGGTTCATTTATCTTTTCGGCGACGCGCAACTTTGCGCTCCGCGAGCGCGGATTAGCTCGCTGTTCTTCATCGACTGGGTGCACCGGTTTCGGCGTAACCAATTTAAGGTCGTAATCGGGATTTCGCTTTGGCTCCGGCCACTCCGGCTTATCCAGCCATTCCCGGCTATGATCGCGAAAAAAATTCTTTACGATTCGATCCTCCAGTGAGTGAAAAGTAATCACCCCGATCCGTCCGCCCGACGCAATTCGAGCAGTTAAAACACGCAAGCCTTCTTCGAGCGCGCCAAGCTCGTCATTCACTTCCATCCGCAGCGCTTGAAAAACCTGCGTGGCTGGATGCTGCCGACCGTGTCGTCCCACCAATCTTTCGATTGCGAGCGCGAGCGGCAGAGTTTCGCGAAACGGCGAAGCCTTCCGCATCTTGACGATCAAACTTGCGATTCTCCGCGCAGCCGGTTCTTCGCCGAGTTCACGAAAGAGACGGGTCAGTTCCTCTTCGTCGTAATGGTTTACGATGTTGGCAGCAGTCAGGTTCGTTTGCGGGTCCATGCGCATGTCGAGCGGACCGTTTCGCACGAAGCTAAAACCGCGCTTCGAGTTTTCGAGTTGGCGCGGCCGAAACGCGCGAGTCGTTCAGTCACGTGTTGGACTGCATCAGGATCCTGATCCAGCGCCAAAACCTCGGCGCCACTTTCCAACAACTCTTCGGTATGGCCACCACCACCACAGGTTCCATCCACGATGAGAGAGCTCGCTCTCGGTTTGAGCAACTCCAGCACTTCCCTCTGCAAAACTGGACGGTGATATACAACCTCCTCCGTCGCATGCGCCTCCTCTTCGCCAGCGCCCGGATCAACGGCGAGCCAGGCAGGTCGCTCAGACCACAACGTGTTCATGACATTTTGACGAAGCATATGGTTAAAAACCGATCACACCTGCGACGTGCTGGTAAGTTGGCGTTTCCTCCTCGTGCGCCCGTTTCCAGCGCTGCAAATTCCAAATCTCAAAGCGACCCTGGCCGCCTACCAGGGCGACCTCGCCTTTCAATCCGACTTTTCGGCAAAGCTCTTCTGGCAATACCAGCCGTCCTTGTCGGTCGGCGCCGGCATGCTGAGCTCGAGAATGCAAATGGCGCAGAAAAACGCGGCGGTCGCGTGCGGAGACGGTCTGGGTTGTTTCCGCAGCGGAACTCATTTTTGCAAACTCCTTCGGCGACATGACGATCAGAAATTGATGAGTCGCCTCCGGCAGGAGAATGAATTCTTCGGGGCGACCGTGTCGCCAACGAGAAGGAATGGTGATCCGATTTTTATCGTCGATGGAATGCCGAAACTCTCCGGCGTAAAGGCGTTCGGGTTGGGAATCGGCGTCCATGATCGAGTGGACAATCATCCATTTTGCCCCACTTGACACCACTTTTAACCACCTGTGAAGGCGCCGGTCAATAAAAATTTTCACCGTAATTGCACCCAGCAATCTTCACCGTAAGCTCCTCACGTCATGAAATGTTTCCCCCTTGGGGTGGCAATCGCCTGCGCTCTTCTCGTCTGTGGCGCCGTGATCGGATTCGGCCAGTCTCCAGACCAAGCTCGCGCTGACGCCGTGCGGGTGACTGTGTCGATGCACCCGGACGGTTCACGCACTGTTTACAATTTCGATGCTGCACAGCATAAAGCAGTCGCCACGACCACCGGTCAAGACGGCAAACTTCGAGAAACGATTCGTTACGTACTGGATGATACGGGACGTTTTTCCAGTGCGGAAGTCTCCGGACCTGACGACCACCTTCGGCTCAAGAGTCGCTACAAGTACGACGATGCGGGCCGGATTCTCGAAGAGACTCAAAGCGCAGCAGACGGGACGCTTCAACATAAGATCGTCTACAGTTACGACTCATCCGGAAAGCAGACCGGCTATTCCGTCTTCGATGCATCCGGCAAACTAGTGGGCGGCAAGAGCGCCGGCGTGAGCCGGCCGTCTCCCTCCCCAAAACCGCGTGAGAAAATTCGACGATAATTCCTCCTGTCTGGGGTAACCCAACGCTAACGACTGATCTTTAGCACCGACCGACCACAGACTGACATTCGGTTGTTGGCTTGCCACGGTTCGGAAAGAGCGCTAGAAAAAGCTGCGTGATTGATTACATCCAAAAGGGCGGGCTGTTAATGTGGCCAATCCTGGGGTGCAGCATCATCGCGATTGCTGTTTTTGCCGAACGGTTGTTTTACCTGCACCGCGCCACAATCCACGTCGGCGAGTTCCTGAAGGGACTGTCTAACCTGATTCGTCGTCGGAACTTCGCCGAGGCCCTTCACGAGTCCGCGGGCACGCCGGGCCCAGTGGCGCGGGTGATTCATGCAGCAATTATTCGGCACGACGCGCCTCGGGCGGAACTGCGTGATATCGTACAAGAAGCAGCCCAGCTCGAGGTACCAAAACTTGAGCGATTCCTTCCTGTTTTGGCTACCATCGCATTTCTGACGCCGCTGCTCGGATTACTTGGGACCGTTGCGGGAATGATAGATGCTTTTGGTACGATTGCTTCCAGTGGCGGTTACGCGACAGTGACTGAGCTTTCGAGCGGTGTTTACAAAAGTTTGCTGACTACGGCAGCAGGCCTGGTTGTCGCGACGTCCGCCTTTGTCGCATATAGCTATCTCTTTTCGCGCGTGAATACGATGCTTCATGACATGGAACGCGCGGGAATTGAGATCGTCCACATGCTAACCGAAAGCCCCCCGATCACTGGCATTATCAGCTTTCAACAACCAGGAGAGCCGGCGCGGTCGGAGGCGCAGTTTGAATCCTAGGCCGACGGTTCGGTAGTCGACGAAATCTGCAGCGTCTCATGAAATTTCGACGAACGATGAATTTCAATTTCGGCTGGGTCGTCCTCGTCGCGCTGGTGGACGTCTCGTTCTTGCTTGTTTTTTTTCTATTACTCAGTTCGAATTTCATCCTGCAACAAGGCATCTCGATTTCGATGCCATTCTCGCGCTTTACGCTCGGTCCGCAGGCCAGCCGCCAAATCATCAGCATCAGCGGCGGGGCAGTGCCGGCTATTTATTTTCAAGACCAAAAAGTCACCATGGAACAACTCGAGCCATTGCTGGATGCAGCCAAGCGCAAGGACCAATCGATCATCATTAAGGCAGACCGTTCTACCTCGTACGAGACGGTGGCCGAAGTGGCAAACGCTGCGCTCGAACATGGTATTACTTCGGTAGCTCTGGCCGCGAGTCCGCCGCGATGAACAGCTTCATCTCGGAGAGCGCAGCCGAACCGCTTATCTTCGGTTGGGATTCGCCTCGCCGCGAAAAACTAGCGATCACAATTTTCCTCGCGCTTTCTTTGATGGCGCACGCTCTCTGTTTCTACATTTTTCAAATTGTTTATCCGCCAACGATCGCGCTTCTCCCACCGCCAGCGCGCGTGACATTGATTACGCCGGCTTCCGAAGAAGGTCGTACGCTTCTTCGCTGGATTGATTCGGAAGATCCTGCGCTCGCTTTCACCACTCGGCGGCCGCCTGAAGCAAGGCTCCACGCCCTGCCAAAGGCTGAGCATTTGCCGTCGTATTCCGCGATAGAGCCTACGTTGAAGGATATTCCATCACTGGAACACGACCTGGGCATTCCGAGTTGTCACCCTCCGGGCGCAGTACCTCTTGCTCGCCAGAAAACCGCCCGCGCCATGAGTGTTTTTCCAACGTCAGTTTCCTTTTCAAAAGAGTTGGACCCCTTTGGCGTTCCAACTGTGCCAGCGGCGAATTTTGCCGCCTCCAACGAGGAAGCACCTCGAACCATTCGGTTTCGCGTGGCCGTGACTAAGCTCGGGGAAATTCGCTACTGTTTCCCGGTCAGTTCGTCGGGTGACCCGGCGCTGGACGAACAAGCACGTTTGTTTGTGGCGCGTTGCCGCTTCTCCAAAAGCACAGTGAATCCTGAAAAAGCCGAGTCGTTTCTGGCCTGGGGGAT
>WNEQ01000989.1_pt1 | contig 15242 bp, 18 predicted proteins | sample 5399971 | NCBI WGS metagenome assembly WNEQ01 (sample SAMN13153330, study PRJNA577476) | soil metagenome | isolation source: 20 cm grassland meadow soil 2 days after 1st rain plot 5 | place: USA:California | collected 2015-09-18
GGCTTCTTTGGGTCCGCATAGCATATCGCCCACAGTGGAGGTCAATCGTTCATTCACAGGCGTAACGCCTTAAGCGTCGGATTGACGCCGCCGCCGGGTTAACCGTGGGCTTTCTGTTTCGTATCCTGCTATTGCTACCAAAAGGGGGCGGGGCTGTATAGTCGATATAAACGTTTAGCCTTGTTCCTGCGTACGAGCTTGTTTGGGGAGATGGTCCCTTAACAATCATGAGCTTTGCGCGTAGTCGAGAATCGCGTTTTCATCGACCCCATGGGTTAGGAGGAGCTTGGAAGAAAAGGGTCGACCGGTATTTTTCTGGACGTTCACGAACTGGTTTCCGGGAGACGGGTCTGTGACGCGGATCGCCAGGAATGGTACCCCCTTTTTCGAGAATCGTTTTCTATCTGGAACCGTTTTAGACGATTTTCCCCGCTAATCCCGCGAAATCCTATTCAATCGCGATTTTTGACATCTGGAATTCTAGGACTTTTGTTCGGGGCTAAGCTGCTCTACAGAAATGGGCTCTCAAAACATGATTCAGGGCTGATTATGGGCGATTTGAACGTGGGAGAGTAGTAGGATCAATTTCACTCTGGAGGATCTTCATGACCTGCAGGATTCGTTGGTGGAACATTCGGAACGTATAGAATGTCCTCTTTCTGTCATAGGAAACTAGTGAGTAAGAGTTCTACGTGTTTTTCGTGGCTGATGCGTACACCGGGTTTTTCCTGTTTGATCTTTCAAGATTGTTTTTTCGAGGCCCAGTTGTTTGAGATAAGTGACTGCTGCTGAGGGTTTGATCCCTAGCTTTGCTGCTAGTCTGTTGAGGGTCAGGGTGTTCGACATTGCTGCTCGTACCAGACTGGCTTCTAGTTCAAGACTGAGTAGTCGTCGTCGTTTCGTCAGGCGAGGTTCCCTAGGGTCGAGCCGTTGTCGCTGGTTGGCTAGCTTGTCGTAAACCTCTCCAGACTCTGACTCGTCTATCATTTACACTAATGATGACGGAGTGCGATTCCTGCGATTATAAGTGTCAACTCCGATATTGAGTAAAATCAATCACAAGTGAAGCTAAACGATTCTGGCTGGTGTATTGACACTTGGTCGCCTGGATCTCTCCTAAGGGGTTATTGGTTCAGATTGAAAAACTCTGATTCTACTGATTCAAGATTCGACGCTGGCGATTCGGCGTAGGCTTCCAAAGGTTCTCTGTTCAATGCCATGAACGTGGGTCCCCACTTGAACAGTGCTAGAATCCGCTCGGCTTGTACTGCGAATCCGGTGATGAACAGGGCGGCTGCCAGAGCTTCCGCAGTGCTAAGTCTACCTAGAATCGCATAGTTTGTAGGGTTACCGGCAAGCAGAGCAGGCAGCCTTCGTGCTACACCAGGAATATGCTGTAAGAAAATTCCTTCCGACTTGTTCCAAGAACAGTCGAGTCCGACAATCCCATGCTTCACCACTGAACGATTGTCTTCCTTGGAAATCCTTGTTTCCCCGACCGGGTTCAAGACGATTGACGAATTAGGCATGCCTCTGATGTTCCGCAGGCTCTCGGCCATTCCGAATTTTCGGAGTCTGGCAGCGGTGCATTTCTTGGGATCGTCTTGTCGGTACTCGTACACCATTAGTCTGACGGGAAGCGGCGTTACTTCCTGAGCTGAGGGTACGGTGGTCCTTCTAGGCAATATTCAATCGCCCTAGAAACATGCTCGACTAGACGTGATGAGGTAACCGCGGGTCCGTTCTCGTTGACGAGAATTTCTCCCGCGAGCCCGTTTAGGAAAGTTGCCGCGACCGCGGCGCGGAACGGGTCTATGTGCATGGCCATAAGCGCGCCAACGATTCCGGTGAGGACATCACCAGTTCCCCCTACGGTCATGAAAGGGTTGTGAGTCCTGTTGAGCTTCGACCGGTTACCGTCCGTGATGACGTCTAGGGGACCTTTCAGGATAATAGTCGAACCGACTTCCCTTGCAACTTGTTGCGCCGCCTCCATCTTCAAGCCTATATCATCGGGGGCCTTTCTCCGTGCAAGTGCTGCAAACTCGCCCGCGTGCGGCGTCATGACTGTCGGAGTTTTGAGTCGTCTTAGTCTGCGGCCAAAAATCTTGAGCGCGTCCGCGTCTAGAACCAATGGCTTGTTTAAGGATTCAGCCAGCTGAGTTACCTTCCAGACGAACTCAGCGGTGTCTTCGTGAAGACCAATCCCAGGACCCAGAACTACAGTGTCAGCAATCTTGAGCCAACGTTCCAGCTCAGGAATAGACTCTGGGTTCAAACGGTTTCCCGGGAGACGGATGGTTATGAGATCAGGCGAGTAGGACGCGACTGTCTGGGCGGTCTTTTCTGGCGATGCGACGTATACCAAGTCCACTCCGCACTGTGCTGCGGCAAGAGCTGAGAATGCCGGGGCTCCCGTGAAGTTCTCGCTCCCTCCTATCACGAGGAGTCTTCCAAAATCGCCCTTGTGTGAGATTGATGGCCGGGGCTTCCATAGAACCTTGAAGTCTCCGGGACCAGCGTAGGTCTCTGCCTCTGGCGGGATGCCTATCGGCAGAACGATGACTTCTCCGGCCAGATTCGGCGACTTCGTTAACCCTATCTTTTTCCTGTACAATGACACTGTTAGGTCAGCTTTCACCGATTCTCCGTGTGGCTCTCCAGTGTCGGTATCTAGTCCTGAGGGAAGGTCAACTGAAATTTTGAAGCCCTTCGACTTGTTGACCATCCGGACGGCCGCTAACAGGGGCTGTCGAAGATCCCCCTTTACTCCAGTTCCTAGCAGAGCGTCAATTACAAAATCGGATTCTACGGGTTTGAGCTGTGAAGAGTCTTGTAGGGATGAAAACTCGAGAGAGTCGGTCATCGTCTGGACCGCGGCGAGCTGTTGTTTGGCTGACGGGTCTTCAACGTCCCTCGGCTTGCCTACTAGGATCACGTGCACTCGAAATCCCATTGCAGAGAGATGTCGTGCGACGGCGAGGCCGTCTCCACCATTCTTCCCGGTTCCGGCGATAACTTCAACTCTCGCCCCCTGCCTAGACCGGGCTCTCTGGGCAACCTCTCTCGCAATGCCGGCTCCCACTGATTCCATCAATTGAGAATGTGACACACCGAGAAACTCAGCGTTGAGTTCCGCTATCTCCATGCCCTCGTTGGAAATAGTGTCGTCTTCCCGCGGCATGTCTCGCCGACCGGGGCGACGCCGGTACTATATGTGAGTAAGGTCTAGCAAAGCTGAGTTTACGCGAGAGGGATCTGACTGATTTCTATACCTCGGGAAGTAAATTCGTAAGGATACGCACTGGACGGAACTTTCGACTTGCCGAGTTTCACGATTCTCAGTGTTCCTCCTGGGCTGGACCGATCTGAAGACCTCTTCTTCTCGAGCTCCAATACTACATCGGCAAAACTGACCATTGCGTTCTCAATAGTCTCGTTCAGCACCTTTGTGTGAAGAACCGCAATGCCGATTGCTCTGGCGAAACGAGTGGCATATTTCAGTACCTGTCCGAACTGAAAGACCCGTTTTGCCTCCACCATAAGAAAGAATGGTGTCAGAGAATCGAGGACAACGAACTGCTTCCTCCCCAAGTGTTTGAGAGTGAAGTTTCTCCCTTGGGATACAAGGTCTGAGAACTTGAAGGTGGTGTCGACGATCGTTTCAGGCTCAGCGACATGTTGAGCGTCTGCGAGCCTCTCGACACCTAGTGAGAAGATGTCGACAAAGGCGAGGTGTCCATCAGCCTCTGACTTGGCGGCATCAGCTCCGTATTCAGCGAGGCTCGTCCTTATGTCTGCAGCGGGCTCGTCGATTGCATAGTATAGGACTCTAAAGTCTCGCTGAAGCATGTTTACAACTAATTGTTGGACAAGAGTCGACTTGCCACTGCCCACGGTTCCAATAATCCCGGTGGCTGACGGTCTTGGAATCCCTCCACCCAGAAGAACGTCTAAGGAAGATATTCCGGTGGGTTCCGTCTGAGCCGCCTTCGAGCGGTCAGTCTTGATGTTGGTGATTTAAAGCGAATGTACGCTTGTTCTTCCAAAAGGTCAACACGCCGAAGTCTGCGGACATCCATAGTAGTCTTCCGTTTCCATCCGGATGCGAGCCTCCTGAGAACAACTGACGAAGCCCTGGCTGGCTAATTTTGCATTGTGCTTTCCCAGTCTCGTCTTTCGACCCTTGAATCAACATTTACTTTCGAGACCAAGAGAGTCCAAGCGTACGCACCGACAACAACCACCAGCGCGAGCAGCGTAGGGGACATTAGGACAAGAGTGAACACTAGAAACGAGATTGCGTAGAAGAACCCAATCGTATGCGCTTTCTCCAACCCCTCCGGGGTCATCGTCAGCCACATTCCACGAATTATGAGAGACAAGATGACGCAGAAGCCCAAGTCGAAAAGATAGATCGTTCCCAAGACTCCCGTTAAGACAAGTCCCCCCAGCAGCAAGTAAGGGGTTAACAAGAGTGCCGAGCTGAAAACCACCGCCTCCCTAATAGTTGGGAAGACTGTGGCGGAGGTCTTGATACTAGCCCGTTTGTCCCCCAGGTAATCTGGAAGGTTCTTCACTGCACCGTAGGTGAACATGAAATAGGTGCAGAGCAGAAAGAACGGGTTTAAGACGTCAACGGAACCGTTGATACTCATCCCCCCTAGGAACGCAAGGCCAACGGCCCCGGAGAAAGAGACTAGACTTAGGACCGGATTTGCTTTGAATCTCAAAGGCGGAAGCGAGTAGACAAGAGAATCGAGGATTCCAAGTCCAAGAACAAGCATGAACCGCAAGCCAAGCGTAATAGAAACTACTTCGGCAATGGCATAGAGAGCGAAAGCAACAGTTAATGCCTCTAATGGGCCAATTCTTTCTAGCCACAATGCTCTGGAAGGCTGATTCAGAAAGTCCTCGCGGCGGTCCGCGAACGCGTTGACGAGGTTTGTCGATGCAGTCACTAGGCATGCAGTCGTGATTCCTATGAGCAGTCTCTGCAAGGAACCGCCTCCAACCGAAGTATACCCGAGAACCAGACTGATTGAGGGAAACACCCAAGTTCGGGGACGCGAGAGTCGGAAAATGATTGACGCGCTATTGTTAATCGTGAGTGGGAACTCGTAACCCTTGAGTTGTTGTGTTGGTGAGCCGTATTGCAGATTCTTCGTGTGACGGCTCGTCATGGAGATTTACAGCTATGGGATTCATAATGATCTCGAAGCGCGCTGCGTCGAGGACGAGAGAGCAAGCTTCCTGAGCTGCCATGCTAAAGCAGGCGTAACCGGTCAATGTAGCGGAGGGTAACAATAGGGTTCAAAACATGGTCTTCAGTGGTCATTGACGGTCAATAACATGCAGCGATCAGTGCCAGATGCCTCGCAAGGCGCAAAACGGATGCCACTGGTTGATAGAACCCCGTCCGGCATACCGGGCTTAGACGAGATACTCAGCGGGGGCTTTCCCCGAGGTAGAGTAATCCTCATCGTCGGTGGGCCTGGAACCGGAAAGACAATCCTCACCAGCCAGTTCCTAGCGAACGGAATCAAGATGTACGGTGAGAATGGAGCTTTTGTCAGCCTAGACGAGACAAAAGCCCACTACTTCCGTGAAATGGCCCAGCTCGGGTGGAAGTTTGAGGAACTCGAGAAGGCCAAGAGATTCGCGTTCATCAACGCTTCACCACTTCGACACATGCCAGGAGAAGTGAAGATTGGCCGAACGACAATCGGTCGTAAGGACTTTTCCATTCTGAGCCTCATTGAGGGAATAAAGACCCACTGTGAACTCATCAACGCGAAAAGAATCGTCGTCGATCCCGTGACTTCACTGATATTCCAGTACCCAGAAGTGACCGAGCGCCGAACTGCAACGCTCGACCTAGTCGATGCTCTAGTCAAGACCGGGACAACATGTTTGCTCACAACCGAACTGAGAGCATTCGGCTCCAACGTTGAAAGAGCAGTCCAGCTAGAAGAGTACTTGGCGCATGGAGTCATCATCCTCTCCAACGCAAAGGTCGGCAAAACCTACAACAGAGTCCTGCAAGTCGAGAAGATGCGAGAAACACCGATCGACATGCAACCACGGCCATACAAGATATCCACAAACGGCATCGAAGTCTTCCCGAAGGAAACAATCTTCGTAGACTAGACCGAAAAGGTCGAACCCAGCCCCTCCAGTGAGAGGGGCAGCTTTGATTCTTTCGTGTGCCTAATGTCAGCAGTCGCTACGATAGATCCTAGATTCTAAGTCCTCAGTCGGAGAACAGTATATCGGAAATTGATGATTCTCCAGGTCTCTCGACGGACTTCAGCGAAAAGAGTCGCCCAAAAGGACCAGCTATCTTTCGAGACAAGTAGCTTCCAGAAGCACTGTCACTAGAATCTTGACGAAGTGCTCGCACCCTGGGCTACGTGGCTGAAGGTAGCGCCCTGGCTCTGCTAGAGGGGTTCGGCGTAGACGGTAACTTTTGGACTCGAAGACCTGTCCGGTCTTGGCTGAGAAGCACTTGGAAGAGCCCCTTTAGTGCGCCAAGGAACTGTGGTTCGAAGGTGTCTTGATTTGCAAGGACAAGAGTCGTAACATTAGGAAGGGAGGCGAGTTCGATGATTTGCTTGAGACCGGAATAGACCTGTTCCCAGTGATCTCCATGAACCATGTCCATAATGCTGTCGAATACGAAACAGGCTGGCAATCCTTTCGCTGTGTCCAGCAGGTCTGAGACGATCGATGTCACAAGCCCAAGTTCCCTGTCAGGTATCTGGACCTCTCCATCTGGCAGCTGGTCTGGGCTAGAGATGAGCGACGATGACGCGATTATCTTGACTTTCTTGTCGCCTCTGATGGTCCTGTACAGCTTGGTGGATTTTGAAGTGAAGACTGCGCTGAGTTCCCCGTAAGATACCGCTTCTGTGATGAAGAGTCGAACGCTCTCCTCGACACCCGAGTCTGACGAGTGCTCTAGGAGGATTGTGGAGCCTTGGAGTGTTGAGTGCCTGAAGTTGAGCACGCTTGAGAAGGGAGCCTTAGGTGTTGTTAGGTCAAGAAGTTGAACCTCTTTGTTCTCCTGGAGAAACTGGATGAGCTCTGCCTTTGGAACCACGCCCTTCTCAACCAGGAAGAGTCCAGTAGTGTTAGCCCGGTCAGTCATCGTGTCTCTTACCCTGTCGAGGCGTGCATCCGGAAGCTCGACGACGTAGACAGTACCAACGCCACGTCTTAGAAGAAAGTCGTGAGCTTTCTCCTTTATCTGGCCCTCAGTAACATGGGATTCGAGGTTAACGACTTTTCCCTCGCTCTCCCATTTTTCAAAGCGTTGATCGTTGCCAAGAGTCTTCTCAACCAGCGGGCTTCTTGCAAGATCGGCGACCACGATGCGAACACCAGCGTCGATTAGACTGGCGAAGGAGGCGGAAAGGAGAGTGCGGGCTTTCTCACCGGCATCATGGAGCACTATGTACTTCTGCCCAAGTTTCACTACGGTGCCCGGTACCAGGGCACCCCAGATCTTTGTAAGCCCCGTGGGGTTGGTGGCGCCCTTTGACATTAGGAAGAAGAAGGTGGAGGTCGAGGAGAAAGCGAGTTCCCAGGCAAAGGGTATGGATATTCCGAGGACTGGGGGATTGGCGCCGAAAGAGAAGAACAGGAAAGCCACCACCACGAAGGAGATCCATGAGACCTGAAGCACCGTAAGCATATCCTTGGCGACGGCAGAGCCGGCTCTTCTGCCCGCGAGCCGAAATAGCCTGGTGGGAAAAATGAGTATCACTGCCATCAGCGCTATAGTTGATGGAAGATAGTAGGCTGGGAATGCGAGGTTGATGAGAAGCCAAGTTTGCACGACTCCGAAGTAGATGTAGAACTCAATCTGCTGGGATGCGTTTCGCACTAGTGCTCTGAGACTTTGGTTTTCTGGGGACAGGTAGAGGTTGAACGACAGGGTCCCGATGCTATCGAACATCAAGGCGAGACTAACTAGAAGGCCATATTGAGCCCACAAGAACCCCTCCACCCTTAGTGCATCAAACAGGATGGCCGTCAAGAACCCTAAGTTCAAACGGACGATGCTGCCCGTGTTGAAACCTGTGACTGTAATCTCGCGTCGGAAGAGGGTCCAGATGCCGATCAGTGGGGGTATGGCAGCGATGATGTCGAGGTAAGTTCCCGTGTTCATTCTTCGCGCCCTCGGTTGTCAGGTTCCCGTCTGGGTTCTACTGCCCACAGGCTCATCTAGCCAGTCACCGCATCTTCCCCAGTAAGCTCGACTGGCTTGGGCATAGCATCTTCAGATCCTTGGTTTGGAGGCAGGTCCCAGATGAATTGGCTGCGCCGTTTTCTCCTGAACACTATCAAGAATACCGTCGACAGCGCTGACGCCACTATCAGAACAACTAGGAGGACTAGTGAGGTATTGATTCCCACATTGATGCCGCTCAATACAGTGAAGGAGTGGTTTCCGGCACCATCAGTGCATGTTCCGGTTACCGACTGCCCATCTCCATTGCCCAGCGTGACGGGGTCAGTGACGTTTGCTACTCCCGACAGGGGATCTGTGCAGATGAATGTAACGGTGACCGAACCTACGGTCCCGCCGAAAACATCGGGGTCGGGGCTTCGAGAGCCCGTAATTGTGGGTGGAGTCAAATCGACGTTTATGTTTCCGGCCGTTAGCGAGACCCGGTTGCCTGCTCGGTCAATGCAGAAGCCGGTAACTGACTGGTCCTTGCCTTCAGTAGCTGTTGTTGATTGCCCTGAGTAGGAGTCTACTCCAGACAACAGGTCAGCACAAGAGAATGTCACCGTTACTGCGACGTCGTTCCAACCGTTCTGGTTGGGTTGCGGCGATCTTGTGACCGACAGCACCGGCACGGTCTTGTCGATGTTAATGTTGGATACCGTAAGCGTAGCATTGTTTCCGGCTAGGTCGGTTACAAGTCCCGTGACCGAGATCCCAAACCCTTCGCCGGGTGGAACTGCCGGAGGAGAGCAGTATGCGACCCCTGATAGGGAGTCTGCGCAGGTGAAGTTGACAGTCGCGGTACTGTTAACCCATCCATTCGAATTGGGTGATGGAGCGAGAAGACCAGTGATGGTTGGAGCAGTGAGGTCAATGTTCACGTTCGTCTGGGAGGTATTTGCGGAGTTTCCGGCTCTGTCCGTGCAGGACCCCTGTACTGATTGACCCCCACCCTCCCCAAGAGTCGTTGGTCCCGAGACCGAGGACACTCCTGATAGGCTATCATCACAGGCGAAGCTGATTGTTACGGGGTTGTTGTTCCATCCTTGTGTGTTCGGTGGAACTGACCTGGAGCTGGTGATGCTGGGTGGAGTGAAATCAATATTGATGTTGCCGATTGTGGCCGAAGCCGAGTTCCCCGCAAAGTCTATGCAAGTTCCAGTTACGGATTGAGGACCCTCAAGGTTCAAGGTTGTAGGCGTGGAAAGTGTGTCAACGCCTGATAGTGCGTCGGTGCAGGTGAAGGATGCTGTGACGGTGGAATTGTTCCACCCGAATGTATTGGCGCCAGGTGATCGCGAGCCAGCGATCAGAGGTTGCGTGAGGTCAATGTTTATGCTGCTTTCAGATGCGGTGGCCGGGTTTCCGGCTAGGTCGACGCAGAGCCCTAGGACTGTCTGATTGAATCCTTGCCCTAAGGTCGTTGGAGAGGAGAGGCTGAATACTCCGGACAGTGAGTCGGTACATGCGAAGCTGACGGTGACTGGATTATTGTTCCAGCCGTGGCTGTTGGGGGCAACGGACCGGGTGCTTGAGATACTTGGCAGTGTGAGATCGATATTGACATTGCTTACGGTTGAAGACGCTGAGTTTCCAGCAACGTCGAGGCAAGACCCAGTTACAGACTGACCCGCACCTTCCCCAAGCGTGCGGGGAGAGGAAAAGCTTGACACTCCAGACAGTGTGTCGGAGCATGCAAAGCTTACGGTAATTGTGACATTGTTCCAGCCGTTTGCGTTGGGCGGAGAAGACCTTGACCCCGTAATTGTTGGTGAAGTCTTGTCGATGTTGATCCCCCCAACCGTCACGGAAGCTGAATTGCCGGCCTTGTCAAGACAAGATCCTGTGGCGGATTCTCCTTGTCCTTCGGCCGAGAGTACTTGGGGACTGGAGGACGAGTCCACTCCGGAGAGCGCATCGTTGCACGTGAAACTCACCGCCACGTTGACGTTGTTCCATCCATTGGTGTTTGGTGAGGGAGACGCGCTACCTGTGATGATTGGCCGGGTAAGATCGATGTTAACATTACTTACAGTCGCGGATGAGGAGTTCCCAGCTAGATCAAGGCAGTTGCCGATGACAGACTGCCCCGCACCTTCCCCAAGCGTGCTAGGCGGCGAGGAACTTGATACACCGGAGAGACCGTCGGAGCAAACAAAACTGACCGTTACGGTGACATTGTCCCAGCCGTTTGCGTTGGGCGGAGAAGACCTTGACCCCGTAATTGTTGGTGAAGTCTTGTCGATATTGATCCCCCCAACCGTCACAGAAGCTGAATTGCCGGCCTTGTCTACGCATGTTGCGGTTCTGCTCTGACCTGATCCTTCTGTCGAGACAGTCTGTGGACTGAGAGGTCCTGTACCAGTGCCTGAGAGAGAGTCAGCACAGGTGAATGTCACTATGACATTCGCGCTGTTCCAACCGTTAGAATTGGGTGAGGGCGAAGTAGTACCCGCTAGAGAAGGGACTGTTTCGTCAATTTTTACGATGACCGATGAAGTGCCAGTGAGCCCAGCGCGGTCAGTCGCATTGCAAGTTATCGTGGTTCCCGATGTTTCTGACGCTAGCGTGGCAATTCCGCAACCTGAGGATGAGGCGATGCCTGACTCGGAGTCCGAGACGGCCCAGCTCACGGTCACAGTGACATTGTTCCAGCCGTTCGAATTGGGATTCGGGCTTTCTGAGAGTACTATAACAGGAGGAGTGGTATCTGTGCCATAACTGGCGGTGTGGGTCATCGGTCCACTCATGCTGTCAGATGTTCTAGGATTGCTGGTTGAACTATCCTCCCAAGTTGTGAAGTAGTATCCGACACCAGAGCCTCCGCTAATTGTACCGTCGATGCCCATTGTTCCAGTAGTTGCTCCGGAGTTCATCCATAGCGTGTACGGGGCTGAGTCAGAAGCAATGCCGGATGAGATTCCTCCCAGATAGACCGCAGTGGGATGTGATGACGGTAGACCATTAGTCTGGACGGTGAGTAGGTATTGGAGCTGCCAGTTCCAAGTGATAGTTGACGTCGAGTTTATCGTGAACGCAAGACTTGAAATCGTTCCGCTCACCGGTACGCTGCCGCTTCCAGTCCAACCGGTCGTGATGTACCGTACACCGGTGCCCGCGCTTACTGGAGAACTGACTTGTGCAGCGATGGTAGACCCAGAATTGAACCAGCCACTACTAGGAGTTGGAGTGTCTTGCGAGGAGGTGACTGTAAGGAAGTACTGGTGAACGTATGGAAACACGGTAGTCTGGGGAGACGTGAAAGTTCCCGAGTCCCCCTGGCTGGCAGGGTCAATTTGCCACCTTTCTCCTGATCCCCCTGAGATCGGATCAGACACGGTCCATGAGGCTCCACTGTCAATCCAGTAGCTTGTTGGGGTAGTCGTAAGACTCTGACTGCTCGATGATCCAAGTACAACATCTGTAAGAATTGGAGTAGAGGGAGAGCCACCTCCGGCTACTGAGTAGGACAGAGTTTGGAGGAGCTGGTAATAGACTACATTGCTCTGGGAGGCACATGTCCCTGTCAAACAGACAGTTATTGACCAGTCCAAAGAGGGGCTTCCTGCGCTGCTGAATCTGTAACGCGTATTTCCGGTGTCGGTGGGCACGGTGAAGGTTAGAGTGCATGATGGATCGGCGGCCAGTGTCACCTGGGTACCGTCGGCAACAATCGACCCTGGAAAGACATCACAACCTGAAACGGTGATTGTAGCAGAAAGATTGGTGCCTATCGTCGAGACTGTTACTGGTTGGGCTATTTGAGATGTTACCCTTACGAGGGCGTCGACGATCATAACCCAATGGCCTTGGGTTGAGGAAGCATTGTCGAAGTAGACCGTGACGCCGGACAGAGTTTGGCTTATCGTTTCATATTGGATAGAGCCGACTTCTCCGTTCTGGTTTTGAGAGGTTACGAGCGCGAATGCTCCCGCGGCCGAGTCAAAGTCAGGACCAGTGCTTCCTACAAGTGCGAAGACCAGGTCATTTGAGTTCGATGTTGATACACCAGATACTGATGGGCGGCCGGCCGCCGAACTTGAGCTGTATGCCAGACCCGCGTTCGTGTCAAATGGAGCTACTGCGAGACCTGAGAACCCCACAACTATCACGTTCGTGTGATGGGAGGATAATCCTCCTATTGCGACGAATATCGAGTCAGAAGCGAGAGCCGAACTGCCTACCCTCGCCCACCATTCTTCAACCTCCTGATTGTTACCTTCGCTTCCTGAAAGTCTAAGATTGTAGGTTAGACCAGCCGTGTCGGTTATGCTCGTGACGGTGTTGTTCGAATCCTGCGTGACGAATACGATGATAAGGTCGTTGGCACTGCAGTTGTTAATGGTCGCCGTGATCATGGGGACGTCTGTACCGTTTGCAGTTGCTAGACAGTCAAGTCCGGTTACGAAGTTTGCTAATATCGTACCTGTTCCCAGAATGGTTGCTGTCACAGGGTTAGCATAGGGTGAGGGCGAGAATGATATTGATGCAGAATTGGTCGTCCAGATGACGAATGCGTAGGTTGAGTTTGGAGTCTCGGTTACTGATATTGTTGAGCCGTAGTTCAACCATCCGGTTGTTCCCGAGGGGCTTGTTGTTCCTGCCCTTATTGGAGATGTGGCAAAGTTTACCTCAAACTGATTAATGTATGGAGCTACGTGGATGAGTCCTGAGTTCACGTCGGTGAAAGCGTTGGCGCTCGAGGCCCATTGTTCTCCTGCTGACACGAGAATTGGCGAAGTGACGGTAACGAGCGTGTTGTAGTCGAACCATCCCTGACAAGAGACTGATCCACCGCCAGATGAAGTGTTGACGGTGCATCCCGTGCTAGACGATAGACCCGAGATTGTCCCTGTAACTGCAATGCTAAGTGGTGCATCCCACGTTGCAGGTGTGCTTGGGGAAGCTGAGTAAGTGTTCAGTAGTTGACGATACACAGTCGTTGATAGGGGAGAGCACGTGCCTGAAGAGCAAGTGTTGAACGTCATCGTGGGGGACGAGCCCGAAAACCTGAAGCGTGTAGTTGCTCCATCTCCCGGCACAGTGACAATTACAGTACATGATGGTGTGGCGGATATGTTGTGACCACTGCCGTCAAATGCGATTGTGGCCGGATTGACAAGACAACCAGTGAGCGTAGCTGTGCCTGTCGGGCCACCATTTGCCACCGTTATGGAGACTTGCTCTGTAACTGAGGCGAGTACTGTGATCGGAGCCTGAGCGCTATTCGATATGGCATCGAGCGCAGTGACAGTGTGAGCGCCGATGGAAGACGGCGAAACTTTGAAGGTCGCGGTGAACGAGCCCACTGATGTTGAAACGATAGAATTGGGATAAGTGGTCAATGTTGACCCGTCGAATTGAATCGTGATTGTTGAGGACCCGGCGAAACCTGTTCCCGTGACTGTTATGTTCGATCCGACTATGTTGCTGGTGGGGTCGAGACGAATGGATGGGGAAATAGTGAATGTAGAACTCGCTGACTGCGACGCCACATCGGATGCTACAATATTATGTCCACCATTGATAGATTCCGATGCAACGAAAGTCGCGCTGAATGATCCCGTTGTTGATGTGGCGACTGTGCTGGGTGAGGTCGCAAGGGTCGTACCATCGTACGTGATGGTTACGGTCGAGGATGCGTCAAAGCCGGTCCCCGTTACCGTAATGATTGTTCCAACTGCTCCGCTCGATGGGCTTAGCGTTATTGATGCACCGACGGTGAAAGAGGTGGACGCAGATTGGGACAGGGAATCTGTGGCTGTCACCAGGTGTGCCCCAAAGGTTGAAGCGGGCACGGTGAAAGATACTGAGAATGCGCCGATATTACTAGAAGTAACAGTTGCGACGGTGGACGACCCGAAAGTGATTGTTACGGTTGATGTTGCTGTGAAGCTGGTTCCCGAGAGAGTCACCGATGTGGCAACTGGACCTGAGCTCGGACTTAGCGAGATTCCTGGGATGAGTTGGTAGGTGGACGATGCTGAGTGGGAGGAGCTATCAGTTGAAGTGACGTTGTGTGTACCCTGAGGGGCTATTGGCGCGATTAGAGTTGTAATGAAGAATCCAGTGCTGTTTGTGGATGAGCTGCCTATTGTAGTGGAGTCGAATGCCACCGTCATCGCGGATGAGCCTGAGAAACCAGACCCGCTAATTGTGAATGAGGATCCAGAGGTTCCTATTGCTGGGCTAATGGTTGTTGAGGCGAGAACCGTGTAAGATGCTGTGCCAGAGTTTGAAGAAGCATCGTCGGCTCGGACGGTGTGGGCTCCGCTCGTTGAGCCTGGGACTGTGAACGAAGCGCTGAATGAGCCGGTTGGTGTTGTCGAAATTGATAGGGGTGAGGTGGTTAGAGCTGTTCCATCGTACTTGACTGTTATTGTGGAGCTTCCAGTGAAGCCTGTCCCTGAGACCGTGACTGTTGAACCGATGATGCCGTTTGTTGAGCTAAGAGTGATTGCGGAGATGATGTTGAAGTTGGAAGATGCTGAGTTTGACGATGAGTCTGTCGCGAGTACTGTGTGGGCGCCGTGAACGGAGGCTGGTACGATTAGTGATGCGCTGAGGGAGCCTAGGTTGGATGATGTGACTGTGCTAGGGTTGGTGGGTTGTGTTGCGCCATCATACTTGATCGTTATTGTTGATAATGCTGCGAAGCCTGTGCCGGACACTGTGATTGTTGTTCCGCCGATGCCGCTGGTGATGTTGAGGCTGATTGATGGGATTGTGGCGAAGCTGGTTTGCGCTGTGTGTTGCCCGTCCGTTGCTGTTATGGTGTGTGAACCAGTGATGGAACTCGGCACTGTGAATGTGGCGGAGAATAGTCCTGAGGGCCCGCTAGTCGCGGTTGTAACGGTGTTGTTGTCGAAGGTTATGCTGATGCTCGCGGTTGGCGCAAAGTTGGTACCAGTGACTGTGATTGAGAGGCCGACGACTCCTGACGTTGGGTTCAGGGCGATTGAAGGGATATGGATCGTTAGTGAAGCGGAGCCCGTGTGGCTTCCAG
>WNEQ01001098.1_pt1 | contig 15218 bp, 19 predicted proteins | sample 5399971 | NCBI WGS metagenome assembly WNEQ01 (sample SAMN13153330, study PRJNA577476) | soil metagenome | isolation source: 20 cm grassland meadow soil 2 days after 1st rain plot 5 | place: USA:California | collected 2015-09-18
AGACAACTTCGAAACTGACCCAACCAAAGTTAGAGTTTTGTCCCAATTCGACGGCGTGTTAGTTCCAGGCGGATTCGGTGCGAGAGGTGCAGAGGGTAAAATCACTTCGATTCAATATGCGAGAACTCATGACATTCCGTTCCTCGGAATTTGCTACGGCTTCCAGCTAGCGGTAGTCGAATACGCGAGAAGTATTGGCATAGAAGGCGCGAACAGCTCAGAGCTTGACTCAATTGCGAAGAATCATGTCATCGACCTAATGCCCGAGCAAAGTGAGGTTTTGGAAAAGGGGGGAACAATGCGACTGGGAGCACACGAGATCAAACTTACCCCCGGAACAATCGCCAACCGTCTCTACATGACAAGCAAGATTCGAGAGCGACATCGACACCGGTACGAGGTGAATCCAGAGTTTATACCTGAACTGACCGCCAAAGGACTAGTCTTCTCAGGAAAGAGTGATTCAGAGCATCGAATGGAGATAATGGAGCTTGCATCCCACAAGTTCCATTTCGCAACACAGTTCCATGCAGAGTTCAAATCCAGACCAGGTAGACCATCACCACCGTACAGGGGCTTTGTGGACGCAGCTATAGCGGCAAAGGATCCAACCCTAGAGACAAGACACCTAGTAGCTCAAGGAGGGCACAGGTGACAAATTGCAGTCCTCAGCAAAGGAAGAACAACCTAAAACGGGCAGTCGCCGAAACCCTGTAGTCACTACAACTCTTACCGCACTGACTTCGGCGCTTGTCCTGATAATCACATACTTTGCCAGCGTAACTCTCACTCCCCAAGGCCAAGTGTTTGACGCGGGAGACATCATGATCTTCATAACCGCATTCACATTCGGGCCGGTCGTCGGCGGCCTTGCCGGAGGCGTTGGGTCAGGCCTCTCTGACTTCTTCCATGGTGGGGGAGGCCTCTACTTCGCCCCATTCACTGCGATCATCACGCGGCCAAGAACTAAGACTCGGATGGCTGGCCGGAAGTATCGTCATGGTCACAGGTTACTTCCTAGCGGAATACTACTTCATCGGACTAGTTTTCGGCGGAGACGTACTAGCCGGAATCTTCCCACTCCTCGACCTACCGTTCAACCTCCTTCAAGTGGCGGCCGGGGGAATAATCGGTATACCGGTATCAAAATCTCTGAAAAAGGCGCTTCCTACTACATTATTTAGCGGGAAGAAGTTAAGCTGACTCTAACAAAATGTTGCCTATTGTGCCGGCGGTGTGACGCAGATGTACAGCACATTGCTTCCTCTAACAATCAAGCTGCCAAAGTTGGTCGCCGGGTCCCCGCCACGGTATTCCCTGGCGCCATCGAGGATTATGTTCATGTGGCTGTCGCAGTCGATCATCTTGCCCCTGTACTCGGTATCGTTCTTGAGCTTGACCGAGACGTCAGCCTGAAGTTTTCGAACCAAAAGGTTCAGAGGCTTTCTTGAAGGTTCCAATACGGTGCCTTGAGACACGCTTTCTCTCGATGTCAATAAAAAACCCTTTGTCCCATCCGTCCAGAATCGTTCTATCTTCTAGTTCTCCGCAGATTCGGAAACTTCCCGGGCCATCATCTTCTGCTCATGTTTCTCTTTCCTGAAATCTGATTTCAGCTTTCCGCAGCGAATACATCTCGCCATCGGACCCCTTCCCCGCCACTGGTGAGAACAAGCTGGCATGAATCTACTGCCCCCGGGAACCTCACAACCAGTTCTTAAAGCATCGCGCGACGCGCTAGGAAGAGAACTTCGCGTACGGACAAGTTCCACCACTTTGTATTACTCTCCAGACCCTTCTCCACCAATACTGGTTTTTCACCACCTTCTCGGAACATTGTCCCGACCAAAATTCCCTCCATTCGAGTTATCCTTGACAATTCGCCCAGTTGCTGAGTCATGACAGCACCAGGCTTCAATAGTGAAATGACGAACACGCAATCAGCAATGCAGTCCCTCAAAGGCAACGCAGAACAATCAGCCCTCACCAAAGAAACACTCGAGTCACGACAACGCACTTTGGCTTTCGCAAGCATCTCATGCGACACGTCAACTCCAAGAACCAAATCACAAATCGCTCGAAGCCTCTCAAGAAAGAGACCTGTTCCGCAGCCAGCGTCCACCGCGATCCCAAACCGGCGGGATGCAACAGCGTTCAATGCAGCATCATACTTCGACGACTGCTCAGCTGCGTAGAGCTCATCGTAGCCATCAGCCAGCTTGTCGTACCACTCCACAAGGTCAGCCGCGTCTTTCTCAGTCAAAGGCTAGTTCGATATACGACCCTCAAACCAATGAGGCTTTCGCTGACAACCAATGACAGTACTCGTCATGCCTAGCATCGACCAAGCTCGCAACGAAATCGAGGCCGGAATCGAATCTCGCAGACTTGTTGTAATGGTCGCAGCATGCTCCGTTAGCTATTCTGGTCGAGCAGGAAGCCAGCTCGGCAAGGGAGACAGACTAATCATCCTCAAGAAAGACGGCTGCGCGCTGGTTCACAGAAGCCAAGACTATCACCCGGTAAACTGGCAACCATCCGGCTGCGTAATCAAAGCTACGACCACTGACAACAATCTCATTGTCAAGGCAGTCCGGCCAAGCCCACTAGAAACCTTGACCGTAACCACGACCCAAGTCCAGTTCCTCGGAACATTTGAGCTAGACGACAAAGCCGAGTTCCAAATGCACGCCAGCGAAGAAGACATGCAGAGAGCAATCATCCTTGAACCAGACATCGTCGAACCCGGGCTCAAAGTCGTCGACTTCGAGAAGAAGGTCCCACCAGGATTCGTAGACGTCTACGGCATAGATTCGGGTGGAAACACCGTTGTCATTGAGATCAAAAAGGATCCAGCTGGTTTTCCTGCACTGAAGCAGCTCTCGGAATACCTGAAGTATTTGCAGCCCGCACCCGGGAAGCGGCTTCGCCCCTTCATAGTCGCACCTAGTCTGGCGAAAGGGGTACAACCAACCCTCACCAGGGAGAGAATTGAGTACCGTCAACTCACTCTCCAAAGATCCGCCGAGATAATCAAGCAACACTCAAGAACAGACCAGAAATTTTTGCGAACCTGGCTAGGCGCAGACTAAATGCCTAACCGGACCAAGAGCTTCGCGTAGCCGATCCCGCTGCGCAGAAAACTGAGCTTGCTCGTTCCACGGGGACGCGGAGTGAACGTTATCGGAACCTCGGCGATCTTCAACCCCTTCTTTCGAGCGCGGATGAGAAGCTCTGCAGCAATCTCAAAGTTCCTCGAGGTCAACTCTCCCCTGATACTACGGACTCCAGCCGCGGAGTAGATCCTGAAACCAGAGGTAACGTCACTTGAGGGTATCCTGAACGCTTTTCGGACCATCCAGTTGGTTCCCCCGCTGACCACCCGCTTGAAGAACGGTAAGTCTCCGACCATGCCCCTGTTCCTGTTACGCGAGCCCACCACAACGTCAGCGTTCTTGGCCGCCTCCAAGAGTCCCCAAATCTCCTCCGGGTGGTGATTGAGGTCAGCGTCCATCGTCAAGACAAAATCCGCATCATCAGCGACTAGGAACATCCCCTCGCGGAATGCCTTTCCTAGGCCGAGTCTTTGCTCATGATAATCCACCTTCACCCTTGAGTTCTCTTTTGAAAGCTGACTAACTCTCGACAGTGTCCCGTCGTTTCCTTCCACCACGAAGATCACCTCGTAGTCCCCGAGCTTTCCCAGCGCGTCAACAAGTCTACTGGAGAACTCGTCAATGAGTTCCTCCTCATTGTAGACAGGTATAACCGCGCTAATCTTCAATCCAGTTCTTCTAGACAAAGAGGCTATGACCGGTGGTAATCATGGTTACGCCGTTTTCCGATACAGATTGGTCGTTTCGATATGGTACATTGCGGAATGCACTTCTTTGAAAGAGTCAGAGGCCTTTCTCGGTATGAACGGAAGTTGCGACTGGAAATCGTCAGATAACGGTGAGTATGAGCGAGATGAGCCTAGAGTCTTGTAGCATCTTGGTACGACAGATTGCCCCTTGGGGGCAGGACGGACTCAGCGACCGACTGCGTTAGTGAAAAACGAAGGAATGATTGGTAGAATTGAGACCCGGGTATAGTCTTACTCGGCTTGTTCTTTCTTCTCGAAAGCATCCTTGCCCATAACTAGGATGAAGGTCACTATTCCTATCGAGAAAAGCATGATGCTGATCGACATTGAAGTGACGATCTCAAAGCTCAGTCTCTTGAAGAAAAGGGCCGTGTTGAGATAGGCTGGGAGAACCATGAACGCGCCAGACATGACGACGAGCAGTGCTCTCAGAATACTCCTAAACTGAGGATTCTGAGTTAGTGACGCCACGATCGGTTCACTCCTCCTTGACTACGCCCCGTTCTGACCTCTCTTATATAGACCCATTCTAGACTTTTGACACTCACTGCTTTAGCGTCTTACGCGCAATTGTCACGTAGGCGGTGTGACCAACCATTCTCGACTCGGGACGCAACTTTCCCGTCTCAGTCTTTAGCTCCCTCAAGAAGACTTCAACTGCCTCTAGAATAATGAAACCACCATCCCGCAAGGCAGCCGCCAGCTTCTCCAACTGGTTCACGGTAGGGGTAAACGCAGCCAGCATACCACCACCGACAAGGCTCTTCCAAGCCGGCGCAACCATCTTCCAAGGATCACCCAAATCCACCACAATAGCCGACACCCCATTCTCGTCAAAACCATCTGAAGGGTCCTTATGATGCAAAGTCACCCATTTCGAGAGGCCCGCCTTGTCGATGTTTAATCGCGCAGCCTCTAAGAACTCCGGCCGCATCTCATAGGAAAAGACATGACCCTCAGGCTGCACGGCCTGCGCGAGCGATGCCGTCATAGCCCCACTACCTGTCCCCACCTCCAATACCCGATCACCAGATTTCACACCAAGTTGGTAGAGCGAATAGCCAATGTCTTTCGGATACAGAATCTGAGTAGGCCTGTCGAACACGTCCACGAGATCAATCCCCCGCGGCCGAAATAGGGTCAGCGACTGCCCCATGCTGGTCTTTACAGATTCCCCGTACTTCTTTCCAATTATCCCGTCTAGCTCCAAGAATCCCCTGTGAGTGTGGAATTTAGTCTTAGAGACTCTTGTGACCCATTTTCTCCTTGAATCCTGGTAGAGAAGAACATGCGAGCCTTCCTCGATTGTGTCAGACAAGCCTTGGTCGAGACGATACGCTTGTCGTGGCCCTTAAGCTTTCCAAGCTAGAAAGAGCAGCCATGTCCTCAGTATCAACCCTTCATCCCTTCAATGCACGAAAGACGCTGTCGGCCTTGGATGTGCTGACCATTCGGACGGTAATTGGCTCATCCATCCCAATGACTCCTATCCTTAAGACTGCGACCCTGCGTCTCCACCATAATGCGACCAGAGCGATCGCAGAACATCCGATCCCGACTAAGATGACGGCATTGTACGGATACCCGGGCGATGGACTTGCCTGTGCTGGAACCCACCAGACCAGAAATGCACCGGCCGCAGCTATGATTGCAAAGGTAAGCGGAGGAATCACGCTTTTTGTGATGAGCTCAAGAGTGTTCACGCTTGAGTGCGGCACGTTGACGAAGCTTTCCTCGAGAGAGAATCGTTTTCCGACAAGAACCCGAGAAGGCGTCACGTAAACTGTGTAGTTGACCCCGGTACATTCAGCGACAACGCTCTCCTCGCCTATGAGGCTCTTGAGGTTGCTCAAGTTCGCGCGTTGTCCTACTGCGAACATCCTATCATGATTATGTAACCATCACTGAAGACACAGCGAGTTTTGGAGCCAAGGCAAGATCGAGACCCGACAACTCGAGAGGTAGTACTTAGCGCCACGTCATTTGCTGATAATCTTCTCGGAGACCGAACCTCCCGGTGCCGCCTCGGAGAAAATTTGTCCTTGAAATCTGGAGACCCGAACCTTATCGGATAACCATGCATCTGGGAGTAGCCCAGCTTTGAGGCAAGCTTGACTGAGGAACTCTTCAGCATCAAATCCCTCTTCGACTGCAACTTGTGGAAGAAGCAAGCCTCGACCTTCGAATCCGTCTATGATTATGCCGTCCCGTCCAATCACGATCTGGTCCTTGTAACTAATCGGCTTTTCCGCCTTCAACTCCTCAGGAGTGGACAGAACGGTTACCTCTACGACGACCTTCCCGTTGAATTCGGACAGGGTCACAGGGGGAAATCTTGGGTCGCTTGTAGCGGCGTCAACCGCGACCTCGACAAGTTGGGAGATTAGAGGCGCGTCGGGGTACGGAGCCCCAATACAGCCTCTCAACATCCTCGCATCTGAGCCTTCGAGAAGAGTAACGAAAACCCCACGTTTCTCTAGTAGACCAGGGTCCTGAGTGGACCACTCAAGTCTCTCTCCTTGTTTGAGATAGGTTTCAATCGCTTGCCTAGCGTACTCAACCAAAGCAGCGCCAGACTTTAGATCCAAACCTAGCGGACCTCCAAAAGTTTCATGGCGTTGGCTAGCGTTAGTTCAATTTTTTTCCAGTGACTACCTTTCCAGTATAATTTACCGCAGTTCACATTGGTACACTTCCAGAACTCAGGGTAAAGCCTCAAACTCGACGCGGGAACATTATGAGCTACCTTAGCTTTCTCCGCATAAGACAGGCTCGCCCCACACTTGGGACATCTCGTCAAGGCCATGTCTACAACCAGCGGGATTCCATATTCCCGAGCCACATCGGCCAGCTTTTCCTCTTCGCTATCGCTTGTGACGAGCAAAGCCCGAACATGCCGAGCCTTAGCCCGATTGTGAAGTTCCTCATCTCTAGTCAGAAGAACAGCTCCTTTTCTCGCCGTAAGATCGAGTAGTGAGCTGTCGTTTAGACCTGGATCATAATCCACTTCATGACCTAATATTCGCAGCCACCTCGCGAGCTTTCCTAACATTCCGTCAACGACGAATCTCAATGTGCCCGCTTCAAAATCCTTCCAGTTCCTACAGGAGCAACGATCCTCCCGTCCTCAAACACGACTTCTCCACCGACAATCGTCTTCTCCACCTTGCCTATGGTCTCAAACCCTTCAAAGGGAGAATACTTGGCCTTAGAGAAGAACATCCGCGGGTTTATCTTTGACACTGCTCTCGGATTCACAAGGACCACATCTCCGTCCGTACCCTTCCCGAGCCTGCCTTTTGCGGCAATCCTAAACCTCGAGGCCGGAGCGATAGTTAGCATTTGGATCATTCGTTTCATTGATAGCTTCCCTCGGTGAACAAGAGTCATCAGCAGGGGAAGCGTAGTTTCCAGACCCGGAATGCCCGGGAGTACTTTGTGAAGCCCGGCCGTCTTCTCTTGTATCGAATGGGGAGCGTGGTCACTTGCTATGAGGCTGGCCTTTCCTTGGGAAGTTACAGACAACAGTTTCCTTGCAATCACTTGAGTCCTCAAAGGTGGCACCATCCACGCCTTCCATTCGAGCCTCTTCAAGTCCAGCTCAGACAACAACAGGTGATGAGGGGTTACTTCCGAGCTAACTTGTGTAGAGTGACGGCTCCAAATCTGATTGAGGCTCACAGGCAAAGTTGTGTGAGCAAAATGTATGGAGCACCCGCTGATCGCTTGGAGCCTCAGCACTCTTCTGACTGCCTTAGACTCGGCTTCGTCCGGGCGCGTCCGCGCAAGACCAAGCCATGTCTTGGTCCTAGATGGATCCCTGATCAGGCTCGGCTCTTCCGCATGCACTGTGATAGGTACACGCTTCCTCGCTGCCTCTCTCATCATTGCCAGAACCTCCTCGTCACTATCAACTGCGAGAGGTGAGAAAGGATGCGGCATGTACAGTTTCAAAGAGAAAGCTCCCGACCTAACCATAGCTTTCAACCTGTCCGGCGTTCCAACTGCAGCTACGTGGAACCCAACATTGACTAAGATTCTACCTGAAGCAGATTCCATCCGTTCCCTCAAGCGTTCAGCCGAGTCTACAACCGGCTGCGAGTTTGGCATGTCTAGAAGACTGGTGAAACCACCAGCTGCACCAGCTGAGGTTCCCGTCGTGAAATCCTCCTTGTAAGAAAGCTCCATGTCTCTAAGGTGGACATGAACGTCAATCAGACCAGGAAGAGCTAGAAGTCCTCTACCGTTGATCGACCTTGATGTGCTGGGGACCCTTACGCCGATCTTGCTGATCTTGCCATTCTCTATAAGAATCGAGCCTTCTCGAAACTCGTCTCCGGTCCAAAGCATGCAGTCCTTTATGGCTAGAGCTCCTGCATTGGAGCTCTCTTGGGGTTCAGCTTTCTTCGGAGGAGCCAACGTCTCTAGCGCATTCCCGACATAGGAAGACGCCTTCTTTCTGAACAAGGTCTTCCGACCACGTCTCGCAGTTGTCGCAATACCCGGCTAGGCTAGACTTGGAGCGCGGGCTTTCCAAACCGGAAACTCGGCTCTTCTCTGAAATTAGGTCCATTAGGGCCGGTGTCACTTCAAGAATGTCTTTCATCGTAAGAATTCCGACCAGTTTACCGCCATCTATTACCGCGAGCCGTCGAATTTTGCTCTGGTTCATCTGCTTGGCAGCATCGTTTACCCGTGTTGATGGCAGAACTCCAATAATCGGTTTTGACATCGCATCTGTAACTTTGACGTCAGAGGGTACGAGGTTCTTGGATGCGACTCTCTCCACAATATCCCTCTCTGTAATTATCCCGGACGGTTTCCCTGCCTTGTCCACGACTATGATACATCCCACGTCATGCTTCATCATGAGTTTCGCAGCAGTCATCGCGGTGTCAGACTCTTTCGCGATTATCGGAGGCCTTGACATGATGTCCCGAACAAAAACTTCGGGCTCTGTCTCGTGGACTGACAATGTTCACCCCGTCATTCTTATGCTTCTATAAAACGTTCATGTGAAAATAGACCGCGGACTGCAAAAGATTATCAGTCCCAGCTAGAAACCGAGTTGCGCAGATTTCCATTTGAGCGGATCAGTCAGTCCTCCGGCCGCTTCGAGGGAGGAGAAATCCTCGAGGCTTACTCCCTCATCGGTTGTCTATTGGTCCCGACTTGGATTCGCCGTTCTCGCCGCAGCCGTTTACAACATCATCGGTTTCAGTTTTCATGGAAACTGGGGGGTCGAACTCGGAACCCTCAGTGCTCTTGGTCTCGGAATAGCATTCTACGCGGGATCCGTCTACTTCTTCAGGTTCGTTCTTGGCTATGAGGATGCTGACTTGAAGGGTCCGCGCAAGCTAGTCACTACCGGAATGGGGACGTACATTATCTGGCTGCTTTTCGGGATAATTCTGATTAATACTATTCTTTTTGCTCGGGCGTAAGTTTCTGCTGCACAGCTTCAGTAGTCGTCTTTTCTTGTTCCGCTGATTCCTGTGCTGGACGAAGAGTTGCCACTTGCGACAGATAGTCTTCGAGTGCTTTGAAGAAACCTCTGTCATACTCCCCGTGTATTTCGTTGGCGGCGAACTCCTCGAACTCCTTCCGCAATGCCTCGTTCTCTGGTCCGCTCTTGTTTGTCAGAGTCTTAGGAAGGTAGATGTACTTGTCATCGTCGTTCCTGTATGTCAGCATTAGTCCTTCGAGTGCTTTCACGTAGCCTCGGGACCATTGCGTGCTGTCAGATTTTTGTTTGATAGTGTCCAGTTCTTTCTCTGCGTCAGTCCAGGCTCTCTGGCCCACGTGCTGGAGATATTTGTTGATCGATGCCTGCTGAATCAATTACCGGCTACCTTCGTCTCTTGACTTCGTCGTCCTCTGATAGATCCTGTATTCCGGTCTCGGTTACCTTGAATATTATCTCTCCCTCCGGGAGATATGGACTTGACACCAGTCTAGCGATCCTGACTGGGCCACTGGCGGCCTTTCTCAGGAAAACACGGGTGTGGCTGGTGTGTGCGACGATGTGGCCTCCCACCGCGTCAACCGTATTGGCGAAGAACTGGTCTGGTTTCGACATTACTTGGTTTGTCACGACTGCAACTGCGTTGAAGGCTCTTGCCAAACGTATAAGCCGGTGCATGTGATTGTTCAGTCTCTGCTGCCGCTCGGCGAGCATTTCTCTCCCGAGATATTCGCTTCTGAAATGGGACGTGAGTGAATCGATGATGATCAATCGGATGTTGTTCTCTTTGATTACCTTGTCTGCCTTCTCGAGCAAGAGTGTTTGATGGTCCGAATTGTATGCTTCGGAGTAGATTATTCTCTGCGCCGCGTCGACTGGCTCAATATTCGCCTGTTTCGCCATTCGAACTATCCATTCCGGCCTGAACGTCTGCTCCGTATCCAAGTACAACGCCCCACCATCTAGCCCGCCCTTGTTGACGGGAAGCTGGACGTTGATGGCTAGTTGATGGCAGAGAATCGACTTGCCAACGCCGTACTCACCGTAAAACTCTGTAATCGTCTGTGTCTCAAGTCCCCCGCCGATCAGGCCGTCGAAGGTCTTGCTTCCGGTTGTAAGGCGGAGAACATTGGCCTTCATCTTCATGAGCTCGTCAGCTCTGATGAATGAGAGGGAAATGCTGTCTCTAGCTACGTCAATTATTTTCTTGGCCTGCTTCTCCCCGATGCCCGCTGGGACCAGCTCCCTCACGGTCGCAGTCGCGACGGACTCTACCGTGTTGAATCCTAACTCCTTCAGCTTGTCTGCTGTCGCACGTCCGACTCCTGGAAGGTCCTCCACGACCTCGTATTTTTTCGCGGCTTCCTGAGTCACTAGCGCCTCACTCTGCGATTTCAGAAAGTGACGTTCCCAGCTTATTAAAACTGGGAAGAGCGCACCGGCTAATCTGTGGTAGAGCACGCCGAAACCCTTCACCTGACAAATCCGTTCAAAGCCGAAGCTCTACAACATTCTCTCTGCCAAATCGCCCAGAATCAGCCCCGAATCGCGTTTTGAGAGCCCATTTCTATACACGCCGATTCGGCCCGAACGAAAGTCCTAGATTTCCAGATGTCAAAAATCGTGATCCAAGCCGATTCCGCGGGATTAGAAAGGAAAATCGTCTAAAACGGTTTCAAACAGAAAACGATTCTAAGAAAAGGGGGTACCATTATCCCCCGACCGCGTCGCATAATGCATCCTTCCGGTTCACTTTCCTGACTTTCCCGGGACAAGTATCCCCGTTCAAGTCCGCCGGCTTCCCTTTCTAGCCCCAAAACCAGCAACCTTTCGGGAAGTTGCACAGAAGAATTCCCTACCGGGCCCAAGTTCCTCGTCGTCCTTTCCAAGGTTACAACACGCTTATCCTGACAATACGGGTTGAAATCAGCCGTTGAGGATTATTGGGGGTTGAGGGTGAGGAAGCCCAACCCAAGAAGAGTCACAGCCGGAGATACGTGGACACCTTGCTTGGGTGGGCAAACGAGGACGGGGGCGGAGGCATCTACGAGACGGCACTAGTAACCTCGCTTCTCGAATACCTCATCATACTATTCTTCGGAGTGTGGTTGGTGATCGAATACCTTTACAACAGCTTCGAGCAGCAATACTTCGGATCATTCAACCCTGTATTCCTAGTCCTGGTACTCATGGCCGCATCTGGGTACGGCTTCACAAGGCTGGTCTCAGTCATCCGCCAGGCAATCGGACCTGCAGCACCTACAGTCGCGGAGGACGACTATTGAAGAAACCCAGCATCATGACACTCGCGTCAATCGCGGCCAACCTCATCCTCGCGGCATCACTGGCCCACGTGTACCAGACCACCAGCGATACGGCCTTCAAAACATGGGTTGACCAGAACATCCTCTCAACCTTTACCCTAGTACTGAGCGGTAGCATAATCGCAGGATCAACCCTCGGATACTTCCTCCTTCGACGAAAAGCTCCCAACATGGGAATCGGAGGAAGACTACAAAGAATCGGCCCACAAAAACAGCCTTCACTCCTCCCCAGACCTGGAGGAATTTCTTCGCAGGCAAGAAACGTCCCAATGGGCCCACCCCCCGGTCCCACATCAAAACATACAGCCTATGCAGTCCCGCCACTCTCAAAGGCCCCGCCTCAACCTCCCAAACAATCCACCTCATGGTCTGCAGCTCCCCGTCAATGGAGCCCAGCAACATTCCGAGCCCAAAGACAGGAACCAGAAGAGGTTCCGAATTCTCCTGAACCTAGCTATCCAACAATGCAAGTCGAACCACAACCGTCCGTCGGGGCGCCCGGAATTCCCCCGGCAGACCGCCAACCGACCGGTCAAGTACGACAGCCCGAATTCACGAAACCAATTCCTCCTCCCCTCGCCCCGGCCCGCGAACCACTTCAGACTGGCCAGATCCCACGATGGGTACCACAGCCTGGAAGCCAACCGCTGCCCCCAAGAACACCTGCTCCATATCAAAGCCCGACAAGCGACAACCAACCTGCCCCGCCTTACCTGAGACAACCGCTCGGTCCTACGGCTGACAGACCGCAAGGATTTGCTCCACCAAACAACGCCCCAAGTCGCCCTGGACCAACAGGACCAGCGAACAGTTGGACCGAACCGGCCTCGACACCCGCGTATTCCCCACCACAAAAGTGGCTTCCTCCTTCAGCCTCCCCTGTCGCGCGGACTCAAGCCCTAACAAGCCCATCGCTCGGTCAAAGTCCCCAAAACGAGCCGAGACAAAACTTGCCCGGGCCTCAAGGGGCCCCTCGACCACTTGGATACGCGGGACCCTTGAGACAAGCCCCAGTCGGAGAAGTTCCACGGTATCAGGAGAGACGCCCTAGCGCACCATCCAGTCAACCAGCCCCAGGATTTGGAACAAGACCAATACCCGGAGCAAGACTTGGTCAAACCGACAACATGTTATCCCCATCCTCCCCTAGACCCGACATGTCACGCCAGTCTCCAACCCCATCCTCGAGGCCTGATCAGTCCGACCGACCCCGAGACCTGCCCCCGACAACCAGCCCGACAACGGGAGAAATGGACTGGGATACCGCACTTGACGCGATTCTGAAAACTCTCCGAAAGGACAAGGTCGAAGACAAGCCATGAGAAGACTGCTAGTCAAGCTCGTCGCTATAGAGACCGCCCTGGTGGGCTGGCTGGGCTACTGGATCTTTCTCGTCTACTCTAACAATCCGCTAGTCTCGGGGGGACTTGCGACTCAGCTCTCCAGATTTCCTCAGGTCTCATTCACAACAGTCGACATTACAGTACTCGTGCTAATTGGTTCATTGTCCATACTCTTGGCTTTCAAGTTTGACCGTGGACTTAAGCCTGGAATACGGCTTGAGAGAGCCTTGCAGATGCTTGAGAGTCTGATGAAGCGGAATTTGATGCTTGAAGCCCAAATAGCCGAGATGAAGATGGCTAGCGTACAAGGCACAGCGTCTGATAGACAGATCTCCAACGAGCCTCCACTTGGATCATGGGAAAGGGCCTTCCGAACACCGATAGAAGCGGGAGCGTCTGCAGGCTCCAACGTTATCGGTAGATCCGGCCGTAATTCGGGCCTTGAAGCTCCCAACGTTGAAGCAGCACCTCCACGTTACAGATCAATCAGAACGGAACTCAAACAGCCACAGGCAACTATTCAGTCGCCCAATCAGCGCGCGAGGAACCTGCAGGTCGACACGACAAGTACGAGGGACGAAACGACTCCTGAAACGAGACAGACGCCGGACACGGACTCACCCAACGTATGGGCCGGGGTAAGCGAGACCCCTACAAGGATTGGGTCCGTAGCGAGTTCTCTCGGCACAGGTCGGAAGCCAAGTGCCATTGCTCAGCCAGGTTCAAGAAGACAGCCCTACATTCCGATCCCGGCCGCACGAGCCGCACCTCCAAGTTCTAGCGTTTCCCCCATCTCCCGCAGAGGGAGTTCTCGCTTGTCGACAGCGACCCCGCCTGCCAGTAGTCTGAAAACCGAGGACGGGAACTCCTCGTTATTGCCGTCATCTTACCAGTTAGAAGACTCTGAATCCACCTTAAGTGGGGCGGATGAGGAGACAACAAAATCAGTATTGCCTGATGACCATGAGCGTGAGCAGGAAGAGACAATCGGAGATGAAGAGATGCGGTCAACTTCGAGGACAAACAACAAATCTTCAGGTTCATCCAAGAAACGGTTTCCTTGGGAAGATCCATAGGGCGCGCTGATTGGAGTCTCAAATCTCTCCCTTGAGTACTCGTGCAAGTAGATCACCCCACCTGTGTAACGCGAGGCCCGTGACAAGCCCAGCGACGTGAGCAACTTCCCCTCCGCCTGAGAAGAGATTCAAGCCGAGAAGAATAATGACAAGAAACGCTCCTCTCAATCCGCCTGCGGCGCCTAAGAGCCCATAGATTGCCCCAGAGGCACCGAGCCCTATATCAGACCCTAGGAGGGGCCCGAGCGCAAGAAATGCAACGTTGCCGCTAATGCCACCAGCCAGAAAAACTACCAGCCAACGTTGCCTGGAAACCTTCTCCTCAAGAGCCGTACCGAATATCAGGAGAAAAAGCAGGTTTCCTCCCAAGTGAAGAATGTTAAGGTGGAGGAAGAGAGATGAGAAAACCATCCAGACCCAACCCTCCATCACGAGGCAGTTGTTCTGCACCAAATAGGAGGCAGCCCCCGCCCACGATGCACAACCCAGAGTGACGGTTGGGGTGCCAAGGTTTAGCATCAACAAGTCCCCGCCAATTGCACCAAACAGAAGGTAGACGAGCATCAGCGCCACGCTCATCTGTACAGAGATTGAATCTCTGATTCTCGATCGGCTGTTTGCCATTTGAGGGTTAGACCCGTTCCCAGAAGAGTATTGCACCGATTTCCTGCACCATCCTGTTTTGAAGGCCGCGCAAGCCGACATTGACGCATTGGTCCTTGTGCGCTTTTATAACTAGGCTCATTTTTCCATCGCTCGAGTGTGCCCGACACTTAGGACAAGTCAATGATAGACTATTCGAGCAATTACGTCCGCTCCAGAGTCGGTCACGCCGATTTCCTGAATGGAGGAATATTGCCGGGTGTTCTTGTAGCGGCTATCGTTCCCTTGGCCTTCGCAGGCGTCTCGCTCAGCATCCTCGACATAACCAGCATCCCGCTCTACGCCGTTTTCACACTTACAAGAATGACATTGGCCTACTTGTTGAGCATCGGCTTCGCTCTTGCCTATGGCATAACGACTGGGTTGAGCCGGAGGGCGTCGCACGTTATGCTTCCTCTTCTCGACATCCTCCAATCCGTTCCAGTGCTGGGCTTTCTCCCTGCCGTGTTCTTCTTCCTCAGGTACGCCGTCTTTGGTGCAGAA
>WNEQ01000992.1_pt1 | contig 15214 bp, 12 predicted proteins | sample 5399971 | NCBI WGS metagenome assembly WNEQ01 (sample SAMN13153330, study PRJNA577476) | soil metagenome | isolation source: 20 cm grassland meadow soil 2 days after 1st rain plot 5 | place: USA:California | collected 2015-09-18
GGACGAAGGCGGCGCACGCGCTGTAGAGGCCGGGCAGGTCGGCATCCTCGATCCGGCCGGGGAACACGACGCTGGCCGTCACGTCGAGCGCGCGCGCGAGCCGCTCGAGGGGCGCGCGCCGTGCCGTGTCGCCGCCCGCCAACACCAGGCGATGCGCGGCACGCAGCGTCGCGGGCAGCGACGCCCACGCGCGCAGCAGGCCGTCGACGTTCTTGTGCGGCATGAAGTTGCCGACGAACAGCACGTAGGAGGCGCCCACGCCGTAGCGTGCGCGCGCGGCGCCGCTCAGCGGCGTGGGGACGAACTCCGCGCCCACGGCCACGCCGATCACCGTCACCTTGGCCGGATCGACGCCCAGCCGCTCGACGACGGCGCGTCGCGAGTGCTCGGAGTCGGTGACGATCGCGCGCGCGCGCCGCGCGTAGACGCGCGCGGCGGCGGTGAGCACGGCGTCGCGCCACGAGCGGCGGCCGCCGTAGCCGATGAAGTAGAGGTCGTGGATCGTGAGCACGACCGGGCACGGCGTGGCGATCGGGCCTTTGTAGTACGGCGACAGGAACACCTGCGCGCCGTCGCGGGCCAGCGCGCGCGGCAGGGCGACCTGATCCCACCACCGCGTCCCCGGCGCCATCAGCCGCGCCAGCGCCACGCCGGGCGGCGCGCCGGTCAATGCGGTGCGCGCGTCGCCGTACACGGTGCAGCGCCAGCCGCGCGCGGCGGCGGCGCGCAGCACCTCGCGCAGGTAACGGCCGATCCCCGTGCGCGCGCCGGCGCGGAGCTCGCGGCCGTCGACGCCGAGGTGCATCACGGCCGCCGCCTCGCGCGAAAGATCATCTCGCAGCCGCCGACGTAGCGGACGTCGAGCACGTCGAAGCCGTGACGCGCGAGGCTCGCGCTCAGGCTGACGCGCGTGTAGTGCGTGACGTGCTCGTGCGCGTAGGCGTCGGGCAGGATCGTGCCGTACACCCACTCGATCGTCCACCAGAGCCACCGGCCGTAGTCCGGCGTGCCCGCGACGAGCGTCCCGCCGGCGCGCAGCACACGGGCGGCCTCCGCGAGGTGCTCCTCGGGATCCTCGACGTGCTCGATGACCTCCGACGTGATCAGGGTGCCGATGCTGGCGTCGCGCAGCGGCAGCCTGTCGCCGCTGGCGAGCGCGAGGCGCCGGTGACGCGGACGCAGCCAGCGCAGCTTGCTCAACCGGATGTCGATGCCGAGCGCCTTCGGCAGGTCGACGATGATCCGGCTCGAGCCGCAGCCGACGTCCACCACGGGCCCGGCGCCCACCCACCCGCCGACGATGCGGTGGCGCGCCCGCTGCCAGTAGCGCTGCAGCCAGATCCGGCTGTCGAACGCGCGCCAGTCGTAGTCCGCCGCGTGCACCGAGTTGCGCAGCCGCCACATGCGCACGAGCGTGCGCGTCAGGGACCAGCCGAACTTCACGAGACGCGCGTGCGAGCGGCCCGAGCCTCGCGCCATGTAGTGGAACGGCACCTCGGCCACGCGCCAGCCCTCGGCGTGGACGCGCACGAGCAGCTCCTCGAGGACGTCGAAGTCGCGCGCCCGCGGCCGGATGCCGTCCAGCGCCTCGCGGCGATACATGCGGAAGCCGCTCGACAGGTCGTGCAGCGGCAGCGCCAGCGCGCGCGCAAAGGCGCGATTGAGCACGTGGCTCAGCACCCGCCGCAGCGGAGCCATGTCGGCGCGGCCGCCCGCGACGTAGCGCGACGCGATCAGCACCTCGGCCTCGTGGCGGCGCTTCCACAGCTCGTGCACGAACACCGGACGGTGCGAGAGGTCGGCGTCCATGGTGAGGATGAAGGGCGCGCGCGTCGCCGCGAAGCCGGCCAGGAGCCCGCCGCCGTAGCCGCGCTCGGTCTGCGTGACGACGCGCGCGCCGTGGCGCGCGGCCGCCTCGCGGGTGCCGTCGCTGGAGCCGGCGTCGGCGACCACGATCTCCGAGGGCACGCCGAGGTCCTCGAGCACCTCGCGCAGCGCGGGCAGCAGCACCTCGAGGTTCTCGCGCTCGTTCCACGCGGGAATGACGACGGCCAGCTCCGGCGCCGTCACCGCGCCGCCTCCCCCGCGCGCGGGACCAGGAGCCACGCGAGGATCGCCACGCCCGCGAGCTTGCCGGTCAGCAGGAGCGCGGGCGCCTCGAGCGCGGCCACGCCCTCGAGCGAGGAGCGCGCGCCGAGCAGCACGGCGGCGGCGATCAGCGCGACGTGCGCCCACGGCGTGGCGTCGGGCGCCAGCAGGAGCAGCGCCAGCGGCAGCAGCAACACGACCAGGTGGTGCTCCTCGGCGATCGGCGCCACGAGCGGTACCGCCGCGACGGCGAGGCCGAACGCGCGGTCGAACGCCGGCGTGCCGGGCGCCGGACGACCGCGCAGCGCGTACGCGACGGCGCCGACGATCACGATACTCACGCCGAGCGCGAGCGGCTCGACCACCCGCGCGTCGAGCGCGCCGTCGAGCAGGCGGTGCAGCGCCGCGTGCGGCGTGATGTTCAGCGTCCACGCGTGCGGGTACGCCGGCATGGCCAGCACAGCGCGGGCCCAGTCGAGGTGCGCGGCGGGACCGACGGCGGCGACGCCGACGGCCACACCGGCGGCGGCCACCGCGGCCGCGCGATACCCCACGCCGCGCTGACCGAGCCACACGAGCGCGGCGATCGGCAGCCCGAATTGCGGCGTGACGTGGACGGCGACACCGAGCGGGACGGCGGCGAGCCACGGCCGATCGGTGCGCGCGCCCCACCAGCCCAGCGTCACGAGGGCGAGCACGAGGACGTTCGCCTGGCCGAGGTACAGCGTCTCGACGAGCGGCTGGAAGAGCGCGACCAGCGCGAGCAGCGCGACGAGCCGCGCCGGCTCGGCCGCGCGCCGCCGCAGCAGCAGCGCCGCCGTCGCCAGCAGCAGTCCCTGGCCCAGCGCGAGCCACGCGAGCGCCGAGGCGTGGAACGGCAGCCACGTGAACGGCCGCATGGCGAGGTAGAACAGCGGCGGGTAGACGAGCGGCGCGCTCGCCGCCGCATCGAGGAGCTCGCCGCCGCGCGCGAGGTGGCTCGCGGCCGTGTAGGACTGCGCGAAGTCGACGAACGCGCTGTCGGCGGCGACGCGCGCGAGGCTCCCCACGTAGGCCGCGAAGAGCAGGACGGCGACGAACGCCAGCGCCGTCGCGCCCGGCACGCGCCGGCGCGGCGCCGCCGCGAGGGCGGCGCGGCACGCGGCGCTCGACCGGGCGCGGGCGTCGAGCGCCGCCGATCCGGTGAGGCGCGCCGCCACCCCCAGCGTCGTCGTGCGCACCGCCAGCTCGACGGCGGCCAGCGCGCCCGCGACGTCGCCGCCCCAGCCGGGGAAGTGCTTGTCGAAGTAGGCGACGCGGCTCAGATACGCGTGGCGCAGCATGAGCCCCGGGCTCTTGACCGTGGACGCGCCCCAGTGGTGCACGGCGACGGCATCGGGCAGGTAACGCAGGCGAAAGCCCGCCTCGCCGAGCCGGGCGCAGAGGTCGACGTCCTCCATGTACATGAAGAAGCGCTCGTCGAACCCGTCCACCGTCTCGAACGCCTTGCGGCGCACGAGCGCGCAGGCGGCGCCGCCCCAGGCCACGTCGTGCGCCGCCGCGTGCCGGCGCAGCGTGCCGCGCAGGAGCACGCGCTTGAGCACGGGCGTCCGGTAGAGCGCGTACGCGATGGACGACCGGAACAGCACGTCGGCGACGTGGGTCCACGGCGTCGACAACGTGTCGTGCACCGAGGGTTGCAGCGTGCCGTCGGCGTTGACGAGCCGCGCGAAGGCCGCGCCGAGCCCGGCGTCGGCGTCGAGGGCGGCGAGCAGCGTCGCGAGCGCGCCCGGCTCGAGCTCGCAGTCGCTGTTGAGGAGCAGGATCGCCCGGCCAGTCCCCGCCGCCGCGCCGACGTTGGAAGCGCGGCCGAAGCCGACGTTGTCCGCGCTCTGGATCAGCCGCGCGCGGGGGAACTTCGCGGCGACCATCGCCTGCGAGCCGTCGGTCGAGCCGTTGTCGACGACGATCGTCTCCACGCGCATGCCGTCGGCGGCCCCGTCGAGGGCGGACAGGCAGCGCGCCAGGTGCTCGCGCGTGTTCCACGACACGATCACCGCCGTGACGTCGGGCGTCACCGCCGCGGCCTCGGCGCGAGCGCCTCGTCGTAGACGGCGAGGGTTCGCGCGACGTAGCGCTCGATCGTGAACTCCGCGGCGACACGGGCAACGCCGGCGGCGCCGAGCCGCGCGCGCAGGCCGGGGTCTGCGGCGAGCGCGCCGATGGCGCGCGCGAGCGCCGCGGGATCGCGTGGCGGCACCAGGATCCCCTCGATCCCGTCGCGGACGATCTCGGGCGTGCCGCCGCTGTTCGTGGCCACGATCGGGGTGCCGGCGGCCATGGCCTCGAACAGCACGCGGCCGCAGGGCTCGGCGTCGGAGGCGAGGACGAGCACGTCGAGGCCGCGCATCACGGCGGGGATGTCGCGGCGATAGCCGACGAACCGGACGCGATCCTCGCGCCCCGCGTCCTTCACGGCGCGGCGAAGCGCGTCGGCGCGCCAGGCGTCCTCGTCGAAGAGTGGATCGCCGACGACGGCGAAGTGCGCGTCGAGCCCGCCGCCGAGCAGCCGCAGCGCGGCCTCGACGAAGTGCTCGTGGCCCTTGCCCAGGCCGAGACGCCCCACGATGCCGATCAGCGGCGCCGCGTCGGGTACGCCGAGCTCGCGGCGGAACGGCGCGCGCGGCACGCCGGGATGGAACTCGCGCGTGTCCACCGCGTTGATGATCGTCACCGAGCGTTCCCAGCCGCGGCTTCCGGCGAACCGCCGGCGGATCGCGTCGGCGTTGCAGACGATGCGCGTGGCGAGCGGCGCCAGGGCGCGGTCCACGTCCCACATGTCGCCGGCGATCAGGTTGCGCGCGTGCCAGATCACCGGCACGCCGGTCAGCCGCCCGGCGAGCCCCGCGGGGACGTTGGTCTGCGGCCCGTTGGCGTGCAGCAGATCGACGCGATGGGCGCGCGTCAGTCGCACGAGGCGCGCGACCGCGCGGAGCACGCCGCCGACGCGGCGCAGCGGGCCGAACGTCAGCGGCAGCGTGGTCACGCCGTCGGCGGCCAGCGCGGCGACGAACGGGCCGCGGGCGGGGCCGGCGAAGAGCGGCTCGACGCGCGCGCGGTCGAGGTGGCGCAGCAGCAGCCGCAGGCTGCCCTCGGCGCCGCTCAGGTTCCCGACGTGATGCAGATAGAGGATCCTAGCGGCCACGGCCTCGCTCCGCCGCGCGCGTCAGCACCCGCTCGTAGCCCTCGGCCACGCGGTCCCACGCGTAGAGCGCGGCGGCCCGGCGACGCCCGGCCTCGCCCAACGCGCGCCGGCGCGTTGAATCCTGCGCGAGCGCCGCGATCGCGTCGCCGAACGCCGCGGCATCGCCGGGCGGCACGAGGACGCCGGCGTCGCCGACGACCTCGGGCAGCGCCGTCGAGCGCACGGTGACGATGGGGCGCCCGTGACTCATCGCCTGCGCGACGACGAGCCCGAACGTCTCGTAGGTCGAGTGGAACGCGAAGACATCGCAGGCCTCGAAGTACCCCGCGAGAGCCGCCCGCGGGATGTAGCCGGCGAAGCGCACGTGCTTGTCGATGCCCAGGTCCGCGGCCAGCGCGCGAAGCGCGGCCGCCTCGGGCCCGGTGCCGCCGATGACGAGCGTCGCGGCCGTGCCGCCGTCGAGGCAGCGCCGCAGCGCGTGCAGCAGCGCGTCCACGCGCTTCTCCGGGGCCAGGCGCTGCAGCGCGAACACGAGGACGTCGCCCGGTGGAACCTCGAGAGCGCCGCGGACCGCCGACCCGTCGCCGCCGGGCGGGTGGATCTCGACGCCGTTGGCGACCACCTCGCCGCGTCCGCGCCCGGAGCCGTAGATGGCGTCGCGGCAGTACGCGGAGACGTAGGTCGTCTCGCTCACGCACGCGATGAGCGCGCGCTGCCACCAGCGCCACAGCGCCGGCACGCCGGGTCCGGGCACGTCGCGGCCGTTCATCGTGAGGACGGTGGGCACGCCGAGCACGCGCTCGGCGACGACGCCGGCGAGGCCGGTCGGCATCGCGTAGTGCACGTTGAGCACGTCGGGACGCGCGGCGGCCACCGCGCGTCGCACGGCGGCCACCGCCGACAGCGAGAAGGGCGGTAGCGCGCCGGCCGTCCACCGGTGCCCGCGCAGGCGCATCGAGGTCACGCGGTCCTCGTAGCGCTCGACGCGAAAGTTCACGAGCCCGTCGTAGTCGGACGAGCCGTGGTCGCGGCGCAGCGACGCCGCGAGCACCGGCGTGAGCAGCCGAACCTCGTGCCGCCGGGCGAGTCGCCGGTAGACCTCGAGCAGCACCAGCTCGGCGCCGCCGACGACCGGCAGGAACGTGGGGGTGAGGACGAGGATCCTCACGCGAGCGCCCGACGGTAGACCGCGCGCGTCTCCTCGGCGATCGTCGACCATGCCATGCGCGCCGCGAGCTTGCGCGCGCCCCGGGCGAGACGCTCGCGCAGCCCCGGCGAGTCGAGCAGGCCGGCGATGCGTGCCGCGAGCGCGGCCGGGTCGCGCGGCGGCACGAGGGCGACGTTGTCGCCGTCGCGCAGATAGCTCGACGGCACGGAGGACGACGTGCTCACCACGGGCAGACCGTGGGCGACCCCCGCCAGCAGACTGCCCCGGCGGATCGAGGCGCCGCCGTCGAAGGGCGCCACGAACACGTCGGCGACGGCGAGGATGCGCGAGACCTCGTCGGCGTCGCGGCGGCCCGTCCAGGTGACCGCGCGCGCGACGCCGAGCTCGACGGCGAGCGCCTCGAGGTCGGAGCGATACGCGCGATCGGCCTCGCGCGTGTCGCCGATGGCGACGAGGCGCGCCTCGGGGTGCGTGAGTCTCAGGATCGCCAGCGCGGCGAGCAGCGTCTCCATGCCCTTGCCCGGGTACACGAGCCCGAAGTGCGCGAGCAGCGGCGCGTGCAGCGAGGCGCCGAGGGAGGCGCGGATCACGGCGGGATCGCCGGGCGGCGCGAGCGCGATGTTGGAGCCGATCGGGATCTCGGTCATCCGCCGCGCGACCCACGGCACCCGGCGGCGGACCATCCGCGTCACCTCCTCGTTGGCGGCGACGACGCGGCGCGCGCTCGTGAGGAGCCAGAGCGCGGCCGCGCGCGAGCGCAGGGTGCCGTCGAGCAGCGTGTGGACCGTCACCACGGTGGGAATGGACAGCGTGGCGTACAGGGCGCGGCGCCGCTCGCGGTAGAGATCGGGCGCGTACTGGACGTTGACCACGTCGGCGGCGACGACGCGCCACCACGGCGCCGGCTCGTCGAGGATCGGCAGCACGGTGACCGCGCCGTGCCCCGGGCCGCGCCACGCCGCGGACGCGACGACGGTCACCTGCTCGCCGCGACGCGCCAGCTCCTCCGCGAGGCAGCGCGTGAAGTCACCGACGCCGCACGTCACGTCCTGCGGCGGGTACGAGGGACACGCGATCAGGACGCGCACGCCGCCACCTCCAGCCTGCGCGGGCGCCACAGCCACGCGACGAGCCGTCCGACGCCCAGCAGCGCCAGCGCATTGAGAACGAAGAACAGTCCCTGGTGCAGCATCAGCGTGAGCCCCTCGGAGGTCGGCAGCCGCCCGAGCAGATCGCGCGCGCTCACCTCGGGCCGGGCCACCACCGTGTGCAGCGTGTCGAGGCCGGTCCATGCCGGCAGCGCCTCTTTGAACAGCACCCCCATGCCCGTGCCCGACACGAACGTCTTGAGCGCGTAGGGCAGCGCGTTCGGCACCGGCGCGAAGCCGGCCTGGGCGCCGAGGTAGCCGCACAGCAGCGACGGCACCGCCAGGATCAGCAGCACGCGGCGGCTCACGCGCTCGAGGACGGCGCCCGTGAACGCGGCGAGCAGGGGCAGCCCGGGGAAGAGATAGCGCGCGCCGAGCCCGTGCGACCACGACGCGCGATCGGCGAACTGCGACTGCCACGACGCGCCCAGCAGCGCGAGGAGCCCGAGGAACACCACGGTCAGCGCCGCCTCCGCGCGCCGTACCCCGCGCCAGGCCGCGGCGAAGCCGGCGAGCGCGACGAGCAAAAACGGCGAGTAGAGAAACAGGCCGCCACGCGGGCCGACCAGGAAGTCGGCGACGATGGCCGGCTTCGGCGCGACGAACCGCGTCTGCAGCCCGGTGATGGCGGAGTAGGACGTCCGCCACGGCGCGCCGAACAGCCACGTGTCGTAGGCGCCGAGGATGACGGCCATCGGCAGCCCGCCGAGCGCGAAGGCCGCCGCGGCGCGCACGCCGCCGCGCGAGAGCAGCACGAGCGCGAGCAACGGCGCCAGCAGCGCCGCCGAGTGCGTGAGCAGCACGGCCGCTCCGGCCAGGGCCCCCGCCGCCACTCGGCGCGTTGCGCCGCGATCGTCCAGCGCCAACCGCGCCGCGGTGGTGACGGCGAGCGCCGTGAGGCTCTCCTTCGTCAGCATGGTGCCGAACTGGAACGCCTGCGTGCCGAGGGCGAACAGCAGCGCGGCCAGCACGCGGCCGCGCCGCGTGGCGCCGAGCCAGCCGGCCAGCCACGCCACCTGCACGGCGGTCAGCGCCATCGCCGGCGCGCAGAGCAGCAAGATCGCGACGGCGTTCACGGCCTCGAGCCCGGTCCAGCCCTCGACGGCGGCGCCGCCCGCGGCGCGCCAGACCGCGTAGAGGGGGACGATGGCGAGCGAGGTTCCGAACGGCACACCGGGCACCACGCGGCCGTCGCGCGCGGTCGCCGTGTCCTTGCCCTCGTAGAGCGGCCAGTGCGCCAGCTGCCAGCGGCCGGTGTCGACCAGCGAGACGGCGCCGTCGACGAAGTTGCCGCTGTTGGAGAACTGCAGCCACGGGTTCCAGAACGCGACGTAGACGAGGAGCGCGGTGACGAAGACGCGCGCGCCGTCGCCACGGAGCCGCGCCATCACGCGGCCTCCGCGGGCCGGCGCAGCGTCGTGAGCGTCAGCGCGGCGAGGATCGCGAGCCCGTAGGTCTTGATGCCGGCCAGCAGCACGCCGGGCCCGGTCGTCAGGGCCGGGTGCTGGTAGTAATCGTCGACGGCGCCGATGAGGACGAGCGCAATGGCCAGCCACACGGCGCGGGCCGGCGAGCCCTCGCGCAGCGTCGCGTCCACGAGCACGGCGAGGGGCAGCAGCGTGAAGACGAGGTGGTTGATCGTCGTGTTGGGCGTGATCAGCAGCAGCACGAGGGCGACGAGGCCGAGCTCCGGCGCCAGCCGCGCGGGCGCGATCGGGCCGGCCGGCCGCAGCGCCACCACGGCCCCGGCCAGCCCCGCGAGCGAGGCCATCACGCCCAGCGCGCGCCAGGCGTCGAGCGGCAGCGACGGCAGCAGGCCGTGGCCGGTCGCGACGATCCAGCCGGTGAGCGAGAGGTTGCCGAGCTGGCCGGTCACCGTGGCGTAGCCGTACTGGGGAGCGACGCGCGCGAAGTACTCCGCCGTGGCCGCCCATCCGACGGTCGCACCGGCGAGCGCCGTGCATGCGACGGCGACGCCCGCGGCCACGCCGCACGCGCGCCATTTCCGCCGCCACGCCAGCCAGCCGATGAAGAGCGCGGGATGAACGCGCAACGCCGTCGCGACGCCGAGGGCGGCTCCGCCCAGCACGGCGCGTCCCGAGGCCAGCGCCCAGACGAACAGCGCGAGCAGCGCCAGCACCAGCTGGTTGATCTGGCCGAGACCCATCGAGTTCTCGAGCGGCTCCCAGGCGAGGAAGATCGCCGCCAGCGTCAGCGCCGCCGCCAGGCTCACCCCGGCGGCGCGCACGATCCAGACGAACGCGGCGACGAGCAGCGCGACGCTCACGCCGAGCCACACCGCGACGGCGTGACGCCAGCCGAGCGCGCTGAGCGGCACGAACGGCAGCACCGCGAACGGCGGATAGGAGAACGCGTGGATGTGCACCAGCCCCTCGTGGGCGTGCAGCGTGCCGAGCCGCCGCGCCTGGGCGACCAGCGCGGCGTTGCGGTTCACGCCGTCGACCCGATCCATGCCGGGGTCGTAGAACGACGCCCCCGCGCGGTAGAGGTGCGCGCCCGTGTAGAGGATCGCGAAGTCGCGCGCGTCGCCGTGGCGCGCGGCCTGCAGCGTGCGCACCGCGAAGCGGCCGCCGAGGAGGGCGACGAGCAGGGCCAGCGCCAGCACGGCGACGGGCACGCGGGGGGTCACCGGCCGGCCTCGCGCGCCCGCGCATAGACCTCGACGGTCCGCCGCGCGACGACGTCGACCGAGTGCGCGGCCGCATACGCGCGCGCCGCCTGGGCGAGCCGGTCGCGCGCGGCGGGATCGTCGAGCAGCGCGCCGAGCGTCTTCGCGAGATCCAGCGCGTCGTCCGGCTGCACGAGGGCGAGACACCGGCCGCGCTCCTGCAGCTCGCGCAGCGGGGCGACCGCGGTGGCGACCACGGGTCGGCCCTGGGCCAGCGCGACGTGCAGCGAGTACGACACGCTGTCCTCCGTCGCGTACGGCACGACGACGACGTCCATCGCCTCGAGCGCCACCGCGACCTCCGCCGGCGGCACGTAGCCGGTCACCACGAGCCGTTCGCCCAGCCCGGCGCGCGTGGCGTCCGCCCGCAGCTCGCTCAGCACGGCGTCGTGCTCGGCCAGCCGCGGTCCCCCCGCCACCAGCAGCACGGGCGCGTCGCCGCGGCCGAGCTCCGCGAGCGCGTCGAGCACGAGCGCGAAGCGCTTGGAGCGCTCGACGAAGCCGAAGACGCCGACGACGGGCCGCGTCCCGAGTGCCAGGCGCTCGCGAAAGGCGCGCACCTTCGCCGCGTCGACGGGCACGCGGCGCGGCACCGGCGGGGGCACGACGACGCAGCGGTCGGCGGCCACGCCGCGCGCGAGCAGCCGGTCGCGATGCAGGCGCGCGTGGACGATCACCGCCTCGGCGCGCCGGAAGGTCTCGACGTCGTGCCAGGCCGGAGCGCCGACGGCGTTCGCGAGCGCGCTGCCGAGCCCGCCGTCGTAGCGCCGCGGGCCGGCCGGCCGCACCGTGTGCGCGGTCACGACGAGCGGTGCGCGGATCGCCGCGCGCAGCAGCCGCCACGCCAGCGTGTACGTCAGCGGGTCCACGCCGAAGAACGAGTACGTGTGCTGCACGTGGGCGACGTCGGCTCCGCCCAGGCGGCGCGCGTCCGCGGCCAGTGCCCACGGGTTGAGACGGTTCGGCCGCAGCACGACCGTCTCGATCGCGACGTGCTCGCGCAGCGCGGGGAGGAGCGCGGCGCTGTAGTCGGCGATGCCGCAGCGCTCGCGCGCCGTCGTGTACATGGCGACTGTCATTTGGTGGGGGGCCCCGAGATGGCCCCCCACGCCCCCCGACGCTCGGACGCGCCCCGGCAAAGCCGGGGCGCGCCTCGGGCCTACGCTGCGTGACCTCACCGGATGAGCCCCCGGCGCTCGAGCTCGTCGCGGGCCTGGGTCACGCGGTCGTCCGCCCGCTGCTCGCGCGCCCACGCCACGAGGTCCTCGACACCCGTGTCCAGCGCCACGCGCGCGCGGAAGTCGAGCAAGCGCCGGATGCGCGACACGTCGGCCACGCAGTGGCGGATGTCGCCCTCGCGGAAGCGCCCGACGATCTCCGGCGTCAGGGCGACGCCCATCGCGCGCGCGATCGCCTCGGCGAGCGCGGTCACCGAGGTCGGGCGTCCGGTCCCGACGTTGAGCGCCACGTCCGCGACGTCCGCGCGCGCCAGCGCCACGCAGAAGGCCTCGACGATGTCGCTGACGTGGATGAAGTCGCGGCTCTGCCGGCCGTCCTCGAACACGAGCGGCCGCTGCGCGTTGAGCAGCCGCGCGGAGAAGATGGCGCCTACGCCCGTGTAGGGGTTGGACAGCGCCTGGCGCGGGCCGTAGACGTTGAACAGCCGCAGCGCGACGGTGCTGATGCCGTAGGCGCGGCCGACGCAGAGGCACAGCTCTTCCTGGTCGCGCTTGGTCACCGCGTAGACGGAGGTCGGCACGATCGGCTTGTCCTCGTCGCACGGCGCCGGCGTCGTCGTCGCTCCGCAGGAGGGACAGTGCAGCTCCCAGTCGCGCGCCTGCAGCTGCGCCAGCGGCCGCGGCGGCGGCGCCACGGGCCCGCACGCCGGGCAGCGGTAGCGGCCCTCGCCGTAGATCGACATCGAGGACGCGACGACCAGGCGCTTCACACGGTGTCCGCCGTTGGCCAGCCGGTCGAGGAGCACGGCGGTGCCGCGCACGTTCTGGTCGACGTACGGCACGATCGCGTACATCGACTGCCCGACCCCCACCTGCGCCGCGAGATGCACGACGGACGCGACGCCCGCGAGTGCACGGTCGACGGCCGCGGCGTCGCAAACGGAGGCGTGCACGAGCTCGACGCCGGCCGGCAGATGGCGCGCGCGGGTGGCGCCGGCGCCGTGCACCTGCGGCTCCAGCGAGTCGAGCACGCGCACGCGGGCGCCGCGCGCGAGGAGCGCCTCCACGAGATGGCTGCCGATGAAGCCGGCGCCGCCGGTGACGAGGACGGGCGAGGCGATCATGACGCGGTGAACCTCGCGACGAGCGCGCCGTGGTCGTGACGCGCGCCGTCGCCGACGCGCCGCCGGGCCGCCAGCGTGTCGGGCAGCCGGCGCGCGTTGGCGACGAAGGCCAGGACGATCGCCAGCGCGAGCTTGAGGTTCCGGCGCGTCACGTGCCACGCCGCGCGCCCGGCCAGCGCCGCCGCCAGCCGCGCCGCGTCGCGCGCCGGCAGCACCTTGAGACCGAAGCGCAGCAGGTTCGTGTGATAGGACACGCGGCGGCGGAACCACGTCTTCGGCACCTGCCCGGGCACCACGCCGCGGATGAGGTGCTGGTACTCGTCGCCCGACATCCCGACCTTGTGGTACAGCACGGCGTCGGGCACGTAGACGGTCCGCCAGCCTCGGCGCCACGCACGCCAGCACAGATCGGTGTCCTCGAAGTCGATGAAGAACGTCGGATCGAACCCGTCGAGCGCCTCGAAGCGGTCGCGGCGCACGAGGAGGCTGCCCGCGCAGCCCCACGGCACCTCCACGGGGGCGGCCGCCGGCGCCGTGTACTCGACGGCCCACGGCGGCACGACGACGTCCTGGTAGGAGCCCCGGACGAAGCGCGTGCGGCCGTGGATCACGCGCGCGCCGTCCCACGAGCGCTGCGTGGGATCCACGGCGAACAGCGTGTCGTCGGCGGCGAGCACGCGCGCGAGGCGGCCGACGCAGTCGGGCTCGAAGCGCATGTCGTTGTTGACGAAGAAGAGCAGCGCGCCCTTGGCGTCGCGCACCGCGCGGTTGTAGGCGCGGGTGAAGCCGAGATTGTCGCCCATCGGCAGCCAGCGCGCCGGGTAGCGCGCGGCGACGGCGGCGCTGTCGTCGGCGCTGCCGTTGTCGACGACGACCACTTCGTGGGCCGGCCAGTCCTGCCGGGCGAGCGTGGCCAGACAGTCGGGCAGCAGGTGCGCGCCGTTCCAGTTCAGCACCAGCGTGCTCACGAGCGGGCGCTCGCTCATTTATGCCCCCCCTGGGGGTACCGCGTGCCCCCGGCGCGCCGCGCCCGCATGAGGATCCCCATGGCGAGCGACGGCCACCAGTCGCCGGTGCGGGCCAGCCACGGCGCGCGCCGGTCGTCGAGCAGGCGCTGGGGCACGAGCGGCACCCAGTTGCCCACGTGGCGCTCGACGGTCAGGCCGTGGCGCGCCAGCTGGTGGCGCAGCACGCGCGGCGTGTAGTAGCGCAGGTGGCCGGCGCCCTCCACCCCGACGTCCATCCACATCGGGTAGCGCCCGAGCAGCAGGCGCAGGCGGTTCTCCAGGCTCGCGAGATTGGGCGTGGTGACGATCAGCGCGCCGCCGGGACGCAGCACCCGCGCGATCTCGGCCAGCAGATGATCGGTGTCCACGACGTGCTCGATCACCTCGGCGGCCACGACGGCGTCGAACGCGCCGTCGGGCCAGGGCAGCGGCGCGCGGTCCAGGTCCACCGCGCGCGCGTCGACGCCGCGCGCGCGCGCCGCCTCGAGCAGCACGGGCTCGGCCTCGGCACCCTGCACGCGCCAGCCGCGCGCGGCGAGCAGCGCGGCCAGCTCGCCGCCGGCGCAGCCGACGTCGAGCAGGCGCCCCGGCGTCTCCGTCTCCAGCAGCCGCAGCAGCTTGCGGATGCGCGACTCGCGCAGGTCGATGCGGTGCGCGGCGTACTCGGTGCGCGCGGTGGTCATGGCTTGGCCGCCAGCAGCGCCCAGCCCTTGGCGTCGGTCGCCCCGGGCCGATTGCCGTGACCGGTGAGCCGGCCGTCGAGCCAGTCGAAGATCCCGTACGTGAGGGCGACGAAGCCGACGCGGGGCTTCGGCGGCAGATTCAGCTCGATGGCGTGGAAGACGACGAGCAGCGCGCCGCCGGTGGCCCACGCCGCGACCACGCGCAGTCCCGCCGCCGTGCAGAGCGCCTCGAGCCCCTGGCGCGTATAGCGGAAGAAGTCGCTCGGGTGATCGTGCGTGATGTGGTATTGCGGCGCGGTCACGCACAGGTGGCCGCCCGGCGTCAGCACGCGTGCGCACTCGCGCACCAGGCGCGGCGGGTCGGCCACGTGCTCGAGCACCTCCATGAGCAGCACCGCGGCGACGGTCGCGTCGCCGAGCGGCAGCGCATGGCCGTCGGCGATCAGATCGAGCCCCGGTCCGGGCACGACGTCGACGGCCACGCGGCGCCCCGACCACGCCGCGGCCGCCACCGACGCCTCGGCGCCGGCGCCCACGTCGCAGAGCAGCCCGCCGCCGGGCCCTCGCCGCGCGGCCTCCTCGAGCATCAGCCGCGCGTGACGCGTGGGATGGTCGGAGCGCCGCCGCACGCGCCGGTGATGGCCGGTGAGGTAGAAATCTTTGAGCCGACGCGTCAGCGTGCTCACCGCGGCCCCCCGTGCGGCTCTCCGACCAGGAGCCGCTTGACGACGAGATGATCGTGGCTGCGCGTGTAGCCCAGCGCCCACAGCGCCGCCGCGTACGCGATGGCGGCGAGGGCGATCGCCGGGACGACGCCGAGCGGGCGGCCGAGCGATGCCGCGAGGAGCATCCCGCCGGTGGCGGCGGCATATCGCCAGAGCCCGGCCGCTGACACGGTCACGCCGAACGCGCCGCGCAGCAGACGCACGACGAGGACGAGGTTCA
>WNEQ01000993.1_pt1 | contig 15212 bp, 16 predicted proteins | sample 5399971 | NCBI WGS metagenome assembly WNEQ01 (sample SAMN13153330, study PRJNA577476) | soil metagenome | isolation source: 20 cm grassland meadow soil 2 days after 1st rain plot 5 | place: USA:California | collected 2015-09-18
GGATCGCTCCGGCAACCCGGTTCCCACCTATGATCAGCAGACGGTCGGGGAGTTTTCGCGCGTGTTTACCGGCTGGATCCTGGCTCCTGCGTTGCCTGGTCCATCCGGTATCGGGGGAACGGTCCCGAACTATCGGGATCCGATGAGGGTCCGGCAAGACACGCTCGGGCGTGAGGACTATCACGACAGGGGGCCCAAGACGTTGTTGGGCGGCTTCGCATTGCCTGGAGGACAACCGCAAGCAGAGGAGCTCAACGCGGCGATCGACAATATCGCGAATCACCCGAACGTCGCGCCGTTCATCGGGAAGCAGCTCATCCAGCACCTGGTGACCAGCAATCCGACGCCCGACTACGTCGGGCGCGTCGCCCTCGTATTCGCCGCCAGCCGCAACTCTCCGACTCAGCTCTATGACGTCGTGCGAGCGATTCTGCTCGATCCGGAAGCACGCGGCGATCTGAAAGACCCCGCGTCCGAGCCTCACTATGGCAAGCTGCGCGAACCGGTCCAATTCATCACCAACATCCTGCGCGCATTCAGTGCGACCAGCGACGGGGTGTTGAACTCGCTCAGTGTGGGCGGCTCGGCGATCGGCTCAGCCGAGATGGGCCAGGACCTCTTCAATCCGCCATCGGTGTTCAGTTTCTACCCACCCACGGCCAGAGTGCCTGGCGAAGGGGTCCTCGGCCCGCAATTCGCGCTCTTCTCCTCCCTGACCTCGCTCCGCCGCGCCAACTTCGTCAATCGGGTGATCTTTTCCACGATTCCGGCCGCGGCCCCGAATCGACCCACCGGCACGTCGATCGACCTCGCCCAGTGGGATGCTCTCGCGAACGACCCAGAGCAGCTGATCGCTTCGCTGAGCGGGTTGCTCTTGCACGGAGCGATGTCGACCGAGATGCGCGATGCGATACGGGCTGCCGTGGACAGTATTCCGGCTTCAAACTCTCGCGCGCGCGTGCGGACGGCGATCTATCTCATCGCGACGTCGTCGCAGTATCAAGTGCAGCGGTAGCAGGAGACAGCCATGACCATGACGCGCAGAGAAGTTCTCTGTCGATCATTCGGCGCATTTGGCGCCGCGGCCCTCGCGTTCGAGCGTTTCGGTCTGCTCAACGCCCTCGCTCAGTCGGCGGATTACCGAGCCCTGGTCTGCATCTTTCTCTTCGGTGGCAACGACAGCGGGAACATGGTGATCCCGTACGACGACTACGCGACCTATGCGTCGACTCGACAGAACGGTGGCCTGGCGATACCGCAGACCAGCCTGCTACAGATCGATGTGCCGAGCAGCGGCAGCCGATTCGGACTGCATCCGAGCCTGACGGGCCTGCATGAGCTTTGGGGCCAAGGGAAGGCCGCGGTAGTGTGCAATGTGGGCTCGCTGGTGGAGCCGACCAATCGCGACTCATACAGGAACAGAACGGTACGGATTCCGGCCAACCTCTTCTCGCATTCGGATCAGCAGAATCAGTGGCAGACATCCGTCGCCGAGGGGTCCAGTGCCACAGGATGGGGCGGGCGGACGGCCGACAGAACGGGTGATTTCAACGCAACCAGCTTCCCGCCGGTGACCTCCACGGCTGGGACACCCATCTTTACCTCCGGGAGCGTGGAGCGCCCGCTCGCCATCGCCGCGGCGCCGACGCGGCTCGATGGAGCGCTGCGGCTCGACGGCTTTCCAAACCCCCCGGACAATGACGCACGATATGTCGCGCTACAGAATTTGCTTCTCCTCGATCAGGGCCCGACGCTGGTGCGCGGCGCAAGCCGGGTGACGGCTGAGGCCGTGGCGATCGAACGCGCCCTGCGGGCCGCGGGCGACCCGGTGGTTCCGCCGTTTCCGTTGAGTCCCCGCACCAGCCTCGGCAACCAGTTAGAGCAGATCGCCAAGCTCATCAGCCTGAGAAACGAGCTCGGCATGCGTCGGCAAATCTTTTTCTGCTCGCTCGGAGGATTCGACACGCATAGCGGCCAGGTCGTCGGCGGCAATCCCGCAGCGGGCGGCCACGCCAACCTCTTGTCTCAGGTCAGCAATGCCATGCGGTCGTTCTACGACGCGACCGTCGCGCTCGGGGTGGCCTCGCAGGTCGTGACGTTCACCCTCTCCGACTTTGCGCGGACGCACGTGCCCAACGGAACTCTGGGGACGGACCACGCGTGGGGCTCGCATCAATTCGTCGTGGGCGGGTCCGTCCTCGGTGGTGACTTCTACGGTGTGGCCGGGTCGAACGGTACCGTGTTCCCGACGTTGGCGCCCAGTGGGCCGGACGATACGGACGACGGAGGGAACGCAAGAGGGCGCTGGATTCCAACGACCGCCATCGACCAGTACGGCGCCACGCTCGCGTCGTGGTTTGGTGTCTCGGGCGTCGACCTGCCCGCGGTGTTTCCGAATGTCGGACGATTCAGCCCGACGACGCTCGGCTTTCTCGGCTAGCCCGCGCGACGACGCGCTCCTGCGCCCCTCAGACGCCGCCGACGTACCGGGTGACGTGATACGGCCCGTGGGCCAGGCCGGAGCAGAAGCGGCCGACCACTGGCGCCAGCCGCTCGTAGAGCGCCTTCGTCGACGCGTTGACACCGGCCAGGCGCTGCCGCGCGAGCTCCGCCTCTCGCGCGAGGGCGGTCACGTCGACCGTCGTGACGCGGCGATCCTGGACGATCATCCGGCCGCCGATCATCACGTGCCGCACGGCGCCGCCGTCTTCCGTGTGGACGAGCTGGTTGGTGGGATCGTTGAGGGGGATCCAGTTGACGTGGCCGAGGTCGAGGAAGGCGATGTCGGCCTTGTAGCCAACCGCCAACCGGCCGATCCGCCCACCGAAGCCGAGTGTCCGCGCGCTGCCTTCGGTCGCCGCGGCCGCGACCTCCTCCGTCGTCACCCAGCGCTCGCAGTCGGGGCGCTGGGCCTTGGAGACGAACGAGGCCAGACGCATCGCCTCGTACATGTTCAAGTTGTCGGCGCAGTTGGCGCCGTCGGTCCCCAGGCCGACGTTCACCCTGTGATCGAGCATCGCCCGCATGTCGCCGAGCCCGTTGCCCAGGCGCATGTTGCTGCCCGGATTGTGCGCGACGGAGGCGCCGTGGTCGCCGAGCCGGGTCATGTCGTCCGCGTCGAGCCACACCCCGTGGGCGACCGTGAAGTGCGGCCCGAGCGCGCCGAGGTCGTCGAGGTGCGCCGTGAGCGTCTTGCCGTAGCGCTGGAGCCCGACGATCGCCTGGACCTTCGACTCGGCGACGTGGCTGTGGAGCCCGACCCCGTGCTCCCTGGCCAGCTCCACGCAGGCGCGGATGAAGTCGTCCGAGCAGTGGTGTGGAATCGTGGGGGCGATGGCGAGTCCTACCTGGTCGCGATCGAGCGTCCAGCGGCGCAGCGCCTCCCGCATGTTGGCGACGCTCGTCTTCCCCGGCGCCAGACGGAGCGTCTCGACGTCCGTCTGCATCGCCGGCGTCAGCGCTTCCATGAGCGCGGGGATCGCCTCGAAGAACGTGCGGTCCGCGACCATCGGTGCCAGGACCGCCCGCATGCCCACCTCCGCGTAGGCGCGGCCGACCGCCTCCAGCCCCTCGGGCGTCGGCGCGGGCCACTCGAACGGGAGGTCGTAGCAGGCCGTACAGCCCTTGAGGACCATCTCGACCGCACCGAGCTTGGCGCTGAGGTATTTGTCGTCCAGCGAGCGGCCGCCGCTGATCCATGGTCCGGCCGTGAGCAGCAGCTCGAGCGTCCAGCGGTCGCCCATGCCCTTGGCGAGATTCCCGTGGGCGTGCGTGTGGGCGTTGATCAGCCCGGGATGGAGCAGCGTGCCGCGGGCGTCCACGACCGTCGCGCCCGCCGGCGCCGCCAGGCCGGGCGCACCGATCTCCGCGATGCTATCGCCCGCGACGAGGATGTCCGTGAGATGGGCGCGGTGGGCGCGGATGTCGAGGAGGCGGCCGCCGCGGATGACGGTGGCCTTGGCGGTCTGGTTCTTCAGCATCAGTCCTCTCCTGGCGGCCGACTACCTGTACTCGCGCGGGAAGATCGTCGTGCAGCGAATTGGCTGGCTCGCCTCCGCGAGGCACACCTCGGCGGCCCGCCGCCAGCGCGGGTAGTGCGGCGTCGCCCGGTGCGCTTCGAGTGCCGCCTCGTCGCGATAGACCTCGTAGAAGAAGAAGTGGTTGGGGTCAGCCTGGTCCTGGAGCACATCGAAGCGCCGACAGCCAGGCTCGTCACGGACGGAGCAGGTCGAGTCGTCCGCCGCAGCCTCGAGGAACCGGTCGCGCATCTCCGGTTTGACCTTGAGCGACACGATCAACGCGAACATGGGCTCCTCCTCTCCTGGCGTATAGTACAAGCATCATGAGCCAACCGCCCGAGCCCCCGCGCTTCGTCACCCTGCCCGAGATCCGCCGTGCGGCCAGGGAGCGCCTGCCCCGCGAGGTGTGGAACTTCGGCGACGGCGGCGCCGAGACGGAGACGACGCTCCGCCGCAACCGCCGCCACCTCGACCGCCTCGCCATCCAGCAGAATATCCTCGTCGACGTCCGCACGATCGATCTCCGAACGAGCCTTCTCGGCGTGCCGCTCGCGTGGCCGGTGGCCGTCGCGCCGATGGGCGGCCTCGTCCTCTTCCACCCCGAGGGCGACGTCGAGATGGCGCGCGGGGCGGGGAAGGCCGACACGCTCCAGTGGCTCTCCGGCGCCACCGGGTGGCCCGTCGAGGAGGTCGCCAGGGCCGGCATGGCGCCCCAGATGTTCCAGCTCTACCATCACGGCGACCGCGGGTGGGTCGGTGACCTGCTGACGCGCGTCGAGGCCTCCGGATACCTGGCGGTCGCCCTCACCGTCGACGTCCAGCTCTACGGCCGCCGCGAGCGCGACATCCTCGCGCGCTGGAGCCCACGCAAGGCCATGGAGATCGCCCCGAACCCGCGCGGGCCGAACCCCGAGTATCAGGCGCGGCTCACGTGGGACGACGTCGAGTGGCTGCTGAAGACGACGAAGCTCCCCGTGGGACTGAAAGGGATCATGACGGTGCGCGACGCCCGCCGCGCCGTGGACATGGGGGTGCGCCTGATCTGGGTCTCCAACCACGGCGGTCGCCAGCTCGACCAGACGCAATCGACCATCGACGCCCTTCCCCCCATCGTCGACGCCGTGGGCGATCGTGCCGACGTCGTGGTCGACGGCGGCTTCGCGCGCGGGACCGATGTGGTGAAAGGACTCGCGCGTGGCGCGAAGGTGGTGGCGGTGGGGCGACCGGCCCTCTGGGGCCTCGCCGCCGACGGCGCCGCCGGCGTCGCGCGCGCCTTCGAGATCCTGCGTGAGGAAGTGCGCACGACAATGGGTCTGGCGGGCCGCACGCGGATCGCCGATCTGACGCGCGACTTGATCTTCAGGGTCGATTGAGCTACTAACCCGGGACGAGGCCATGGCCACGACGACCGCGGTCACGAGCGAGCGAGGGTGCGCCGCCGAGTACGCCCGGCTGGAGGAGCGGATCCTGGCGCGGGACCAGGTCGGCGCCAGCCGCGTGCTGTACGGGCTTTTGAAGCAGGCGCGGCCGGTCACCGAGATCCTGCGCGAGACCGTGCGGATCCACGCGCCGTACACGCACGTCCCCTACCATCAGCGGCTCGACGACGGCGTGGTCAAGTTCGTGAACAACGACCACTGCCTGCTGAGCGAGCGCGTCGGCCTGCCGCTCATGACGCTGATCCGGCCGGAGCTCGCCCTGCTGCCTCTGGCCCAGTCCGTCTGGTACATCCCGTCGGGCCTCGATCCGTGGAACCAGCTCCTCGGCCGGGCGCCGGGCCACTACACGCGCCTGTACGAGATCGCCGTGAACCAGGAGCCCCCGATGCCCGAGGTGCATTGGCCGGACCAGGAGCCGCACGAGATCGGCGGCTCGCTCGGCGAACGCCTCAACCACTGGCTCACCCTCGTCCAGCGCGGTGAGGTGCTCGCCGCGTACCGGGTCTTCCTCGGGCTGATGGCGGACGCTGCGAACCGAAGGCCGGTGCTCGCCCATCTCGCCTTCGCCGGGCTGATCGACGTCCAGGACCGGATGCTCCACAACCGCTCCTACACGACGGGCCACAAGGCCTACCGCGCGCGCGCCACCATCGAGCTCGGGGAAGCCCTGGGCTGGGAGAGGGCACGCAGCGTGCTCTACGCCGGCGTGCCGGACATCGCGGTGGGCCCGCGCTGGTACTCGACCTACGAGATGGGCTCGAACGTGGTCCAGAACGTGCTCGACGGGCGCGATGCGGAGCTCCTGCGTCAGGACACGCCCCTCACCGCGGCCGAAGAGGCGATGCTGGTCGAGACGATCACCCGCCAGCGTGAGTCCTCCGTCATCGACGCGCTCGTGGCGCTCCTCAAGGCGGGACGGGGCCCGCGGCGGATCCTCGACGCGATCCAGGTGGCCGCGGCCGAGGTCATCCTTGAGACAGGACACCCCAACAACTTCTCGATGGCGCAGCACGGCTACGAGTACTGCAACACGCTCGGGTGGTTCTACGACACGTTCGAGCACCCGCGGCGCCTTCCGCTCCTGTTCGTCGCGGCGTCCTTCATCAACCGGGCGGCCGAGCACCAGGCCAACACGCCGAACAACGGGCGCAAGGCCATCACGCCACCCCCGGGCGCGGACGCCTGGTCGTCGCGCCGCCTGCTCGAGACGTTGGACGCGGCGCTCCTCGCCCTCCGGCCCGACGAGGCGGTCGCGCTCACCGCGACCTATCTGAAAGCGGGCTTCGACCGCGCCCCGCTGGTCCAGGCGCTGGCCACGGCGGCCTGCACGCTCGGGAACGACCCCCACAACCAGGAGCTCGGGCTCTGCCTGTTGGAGGACTTCCGCCACACCAGGGCCGCCGACCGCGATCGGTTGCTCCTCGCCAGCGCCCAGCACACCGCGGGGCACCGCAAGTACGGCGACCCGTTGGAGGCCTACCGGCGCTTCGCCGAAGCGATGGAAGTATGACACCATGTCAGTCATCCGGTGTTGAAGGAGGCTGGATGCGCGCTCGAGAGCTAGTGTGGATCGCCGTCCTGTGCGCCGTGGCCGGGCTGTCCGCCTGCAAGACCGCGCCTCCACCCGATCGTCTGAGTCAGCTCGTCGCGAAGGGGCAAGACCTCTTCTTCAACGAGACCTTCGGCGGTAACGGGCGGACGTGCGGCACCTGCCATCCGGCGGAGAACAACTTCACCATCGATCCGGCGTTCATCGCCACGCTCCCGAAGGACAATCCTCTGTTCGTCGCCGAGTTCAACCCGGCGTTGAAGGAGAACTTCGAGAATCCCGCGCTGATGCGGGAGTTCGGGCTCATTCAAGAAAACCTGGACGGGTTCGACGATCTCAAGAACAAGTTCGTCATGCGGGGGGTGCCGCACACGCTCGGTCTCCGGACGTCGGTGCAGAGCCCTGGCGGGCCGCGCACCGGGTGGTCCGGGGACGGCGCCCCGGGCGACGGATCACTCCGATCCTTCGCGACCGGCGCGGTCATTCAGCACTTCACCAAGACCCTGAACCGGGTCCCCGGTGTCGACTTCCGCCTGCCCACCGAGGAGGAGCTCGACGCCCTGGAGGCCTTCCAGCTGTCCCTCGGGCGGCAGCAGGACCTGGCGCTGCCGCTGCCGCTCAAGGGCACCGTGCCGAAGCGGGGCCAGGAGATCTTCCTCGACAACAAACTCGGCAAGTGCAATATCTGCCATGTGAACGCGGGGGCGACGGCCAACTTCCCCGGTCGGGGCCCCCTCGGGAATGCCAACTTCAACACCGGTGTGGAGGACCTGCCCGATCAACCCGCTCGCCTGACGGGCAAACGGGTCCCGCGTGACGACGGGTTCCGCACGCCGGGCGACGGCACGTTCAACGTGCCGCCGCTCGTGGAGGCGGCGGACAGTGGGCCCTTCTTCCACAACAACGCCATCGAGACCATCGAAGGCGCGGTCGCCTTCTACGACGGGGAATCGTTCAACAAGTCTCCGGCCGGCCAGGCGCTGGCGAAGGCCGATCCCGAGGGCGCGGGCATCGAACTCGATGGGACGCAGATCGTGGCGATCGCCGCCTTCCTGCGGGTCATCAACGTGCTCGAGAACATCCGCCAGAGCGTCATGCTGCTGGAGACGAGCCTCGCGGTGTCGTCCTCCGCGGAGCGACGGCGGCTTGTCGAGCGCGCCGTTCACGAGACGGACGACAGCATCCGAGTGCTGAGCGGCGGTGGCCTTCACGCCGACGCCGTCGCCCACCTCCAGGAGGCACGACGGCTGGCAGACAAGGCCGTCCGGAGTGTATTCTTCGGACGGAAGTACACGGAGAGGGCGATCCGAGATCAGAAGCGAGCGAGAGCGTTCCTCGTCGACTGAGGGACGCGAGGGAACGCGTATGACCGTCCGAACGTTCGTTCTCGCGGTGGTCGGGATGAGCCCGCTCTTTCTGGGCGCCCCACCGGCGCCCTCCGCGCAGGAGATGACCGAACGGTTCATTCCGGTCGGGCAATCGCCAGGGCTGTCAGGGAAAGCCACCGTCATCGGGAAAATTCAAGCGATCAATGCGCGGGATCAGACCGTCGCCATCGCCGGGCCGGCGGGAACGTGGAGCGCGAAGGTCACGGAGCGGACGAAGATCTGGCTGGACCGGAGCATGTCGCGAAAGACGAATCTCACGGGGACGTTCTCCGACCTGCGGCAAGGCTTGACGGTCGAGGTGAAGCCGGACGGCTCCCAGCGCGGAGCCCAGAGCGGCCCCGCCGAGTGGATCAAGGTCCAGATCCCGCCGTCCCCTTGAACACCGGGTAGTCCGTCCGGTCGACGAGCGCCTCGTCCCCCTCCGTGGGGAGCTGCTCGGCGTAGTTCTGCGCCGCGTCGATGTCCGTCTCCCACACCTCTCGCGGCAGCTCGTACAGCACCTCGATGCCGTGACCGTCGGGGTCGGAGATGTACACGCTGTGGGTCATGCCGTGGTTGACCCGTCGGTGGAACGGCACGCCCTTCGCCTTGAGGAACGCGAGCTGCTTGAGCCAGGCCTCGCGATCGGGCCAGGCGATCGCCACGTGGTTCAGCCCCACGCGGCTCGGCAGCAGGTCCCACGGCTCACGGGTCGTGCCGCCGTCGGCGGAGGGCGCCTCGGCCAGGGCGAGATCGTGGTGGGTCACCGCGCCGTGGGCGTCGAGGCCGCTGTAGAAGCGCATCTTCGGCCGGCGCCGACCGGGGACGGGCTTGAGCTCGGCGACGCACCGAAAGCCCATGATCTCGGTCCAGAACCGGTGCGAGGCCTCGAGGTTGCGGACGTTGAGGACGACGTGGTTGATCCCGCGTGGTGGCTGGGCGTGCGGCGGCGCGAGAGGTCCGGGCGCAGCATTGGTTTGCATGGTTTCCTCCGTGCTCACAGGAGCTCCGGGATCACCCACCGGGGCCGCCTGCCGGCGGCGACGCGTTGGATGTTGTCGAAGCCGTTCCTGAACCGCGCCGTCCAATTCTCCCACGTCGGCCCGGCGGAGTGGGGCGTGAGCGTGACGTTCGGCAGCGTGAAGAGCGCGTGACGCGGCGGCGGTGGCTCCTCGACCAAGACGTCGAGCCCGGCGCCCGCGATCTGTCCCGCCGTGAGCGCCTTCAGGAGGGCGTCCTCGTCCACGACCGGCCCGCGGCAGGTGTTGATCAGGATCGCGCCCGGCTTCAGCATCGCGAGCTCGCGCGCGCCGAGGAGCCCCCGTGTCGTGTCGTCGAGGGGCACGTGCAGGCTCACGACGTCCGACGTGCGGAGCAGCTCGGCGAAGAGGACGAACCGGACCCCGAGGGCGTCCTCCTGGTCCTCGGTGAGCCGAACGATGTCGTAGTACTGGACGTCCATGTCGAACGCCGCCGCCCGCCGGGCGACCTTCTTGCCGATGTTGCCGAGGCCCACGATCCCGAGTGTCTTGCCCGCGAGCTCGTAGACGCGCGTCTCGGCCAGGTTGCCGACCCGCCACTTGCCGGCGACGACGTCGTTGTGGAGCCGGACGAGCCGCTTGAGGACGGCGAGCATGAGCATCACGCTGTGCTCGGCCACGGCGATCGCGTTGGCCCCGCCGTTGTTGGCCACCGGCACGCGTGCCTTGCGCGCCGCCTCCACGTCGACGTGGTCGTACCCGGCGCTCAAGAGCTGGACCAGTCGGAGGTTCGGCGCCGCCCGGAAAAACTCCCCGCCCATCTGCCGGGCAAGGCCCAGGTAGTACTCGGCCGTCGCCGCCGCCTGGTAGAACTCGGGCGTGCCGGGGTCGGCGACCACGAGCTCGAAGGCGGCCGGTGTCAGGGACCGCGCGATGTCGAGGATCACCTCGGGTTGGCGGGGAGCGAAGAGGATCTTGACCGCCATGCCCGGGTCCTCAGGCGGGCGCCAGCACTTCGAGCTGGGCGCGCTGAGCGGCCGCGGTCAGACGCCGGTCGTAGGTCACGACGGCCAGAAGGTCTTCGCGGATCGACAACGCCGTTGCCAGGTGGATCGCGTCGAGGGTCCCGAGCTCTGCGGGATCGAGCGCCGCCGCCCCGGAAAGCACACGTCGATCGACGTCCACCAGGTTGACCCTGGCAAGAACATCACGGGCCCGCCGGCGCGCACCCGAGCTGAAGCCAGCTCGGCGCAAGGCTCGCGGCACCTCAGCGAGCGAGAGCGTACTCGACACGCGGATCGGCGACGTTCGGAGCAGGTTCAGCAGCGCGGCTGACTCGGGCTCGGCAACGACCAGCTTCACCAGCGCCGAGGAGTCCAGGTAGAGCATGGTCACCCGCGCTCCTCTCGAAGCCGGGCGAGCGCGCGGCTGGCTCGGCGTGTTGGGCGCCTCCCGAGTGGCGGGCCCAGCGCGAGGACGTCGCCCTCGGCCGCGCTTGCCCGCCCGGCGGCGACGAGGCGCTCCAGCAACGTTGACCTGGCGGGAGCCAGGACAGCGACCCGATGTCCCCGCTCGTTCACTTCGAGGGTCTCACCCCGTTTGACCCGTTTGAGGTAGACGCTGAGGTTCTGACGAAGCTCACGGACGCCGACTTCGCCTCTGGGGTATTTCATGTAGCACATGGTAGCACATAACAAACTACGCGAGCGGGATCGTCGCCGTCACGCAGGGGTAAGCGCCGAGGACCCGCGTGGTGTGCCCCCGGCCCGTCGTGTCCTCGACCAGCCGGGCGTCGCCCGGGCCGAAGAGGTGCTTTCCGCCGTCGCCCAGGCCGATCTCGAGCTGGCCGGAGAGGATGATGACGAACTGGCGGCGCGGGGCCGGGTGCCAGTCGAGGTACTGGCCGACCGGCCACTCGCGGAACGCGATCTGTGTCGCCGCCAGCCCCTTCGTCCACTCCGGCGTCCGGCCGAGGTCGACCGGCTCGATGCGCGACTGGCCGTCGGAGCCCGTGTAGAGCCGAAACGTTCCCATCGCGGCCTCCCGTCGGTAGCGGCTGAGTCAACCGGATGCTAGCACACGCTGCAAGAAGCCCGAGCGCCAGTGCTATGCTCCCCACGAGGATGAACCTCCTGCGCCCGCTGGATCGTTCTCTGCTGGTCAATGGATTGCGGCTGCACGCCCTGGACTGGGGCGGCGACGGTCGTCCGCCGCTCCTGCTCCTCCACGGCTTCACGGGGCATGCGCACGCGTGGGACACGCTCAGCATCGCGCTGCAGCCCCACTTTCACGTCTACGCTCTCGACGCGCGCGGCCACGGCGACAGCGATCCCGCCGAGACCTACACGGCCGCCGCGGCCTTCGACGATATTTCGGGCGTCGTCGACCAGCTCGGCCTGACCGCGTTCGTCCTCGTCGGGCTCTCGATGGGGGGCCGGAACGCGATGTATTTCGCGTCCAAGCGCCCCGACCGTGTCCGGCAGCTGGTCGTCATCGACATCGGCCCGGAGCTGAGCGCGCGCGCCATGGCGCCCTCGGCGGGGCCTCCCGAGCCCGACACGTGGGAGAGCATCGAGCAGGCCGCCCAGCACCTGTTTCGAGCGAACCCGTATCCCGGCATCCACTATTATCGCTGGGTCGTCTCGCACAGCTTGCGGACCCGCCCGGACGGCGCGCTGGTGTGGAAGTGGCATCCGAGCGTCAAGGAACGCCGCGCGCCGTCGGACGTCGACTGGTGGACCGTCGTGCGCGCCATCACGCCGCCGACCCTCGTCCTTCGCGGTGAGAAGAGCCACGTGCTCGAGCGTGACGTCGCCGAGCGGATGGCCAAGGAGCTGCCGCGCGGCCGATTCGTCGAGATCCCGCGGGCCGTCCACACGCTGCACGAGGACAATCCCGAGGCGGTGCTGGCGGCGCTCGGGGACTTCCTCGGGTTCTGAGCGATGCGCTCACGCGCCGGCGCCGACGGTCCCGCCCCATGAGGCTCGTGCGCTACGGACGCGCCGGGGCCGAGAAGCCCGGGCTCATCGACGAAGCCGGCGCCGTGCGCGACCTGTCGCGCGTGGTCCCAGACATCACGGCCGCGGTGCTCTCGCCCGCGGGCCTCAAGCGCCTGCGCGCGGCCCGGACGGCGCGGCTCCCAGTCGTCCGTGGCCGCCCCCGACTCGGCCCGCCGCTCGCGGGTATCGGCAAGATCGTCTGCGTCGGTCTGAACTACACGGACCACGCTCACGAGGTGGGCCTGCCGCTGCCGAAGGAGCCGCTGCTCTTCATCAAGGCCACCAGCGCCGTCAACGGTCCCCGCGACCCGATCGTCCGGCCGCGCGAGGCCGTCAAGCTCGACTACGAGGTCGAGCTGGGCGTCGTGATCGGGCGCGACGCGCGGAACGTGAGCGAGGCGGACGCGCTCACGCACGTCGCGGCCTACTGCATCGTCGACGACGTCTCCGAGCGAGCGTTCCAGATGGAGCACGGAGGGACGACCACGAAGGGCAAGAGCGCCGACACCTTCGCGCCGATCGGGCCGTGGCTCGTCACCCCCGACGAGGTGCGCGACCCCCAGGCCCTGGAGGTGTGGACGACGGTCAACGGCGAATCGCGCCAGCGCGGGAGCACCGCCAACATGATCTTCCCGGTCCGTGAGCTCGTGGCCTACGTCAGCCGCTTCATGTCGCTGCGCGCCGGTGACATCGTCTCGACCGGCACGCCCGCCGGTGTCGCCCACGGGATGAAGCCGCCGCGCTACCTCCAGCCCGGCGACGTCGTCGAGATGGGCATCACCGGGCTCGGCGTGCAGACGAACCGCGTCGTCACCCGCGGGGGCTGACCCCGATCCGAACATGGCCCGAGCGGCCGGTCGCTCACCGGACGATGAGGGCGATCGAGAGCGCGAGAAGCGCGCCCATCGCGACGTTGAAGATTCGCAGTCGGCGACTCCCCTGAAGGACGGGCTGGACAGCCGCTCCGAACGCCAGCCACAGAAAGCAACTCGGCAAGGCAGCCAGGACGAAGAGGCCCCCCAGGGAGGCAGCCTGCACGATCGGGCTCCCCGCTTCAGCGTTGAGAAAAGTGGAGGCCGCGCTCGCCGTCACCAGCCACGATTTTGGGTTGATCCACTGAAAGATCGCAGCGCCCAGGTAGCCGACCGGGTCGCGGTCCGGTGCCGAGTCGATGCCGCTTCCGGACGTCGCGATCTTCCATGACAGCCAGAGCAGAAACGCCGCCCCGCCCCAGTGGAGCGCCTTGAGGACGAGGGGATGCTCGAGAACGAGACTCCCGAGCCCGAGCGGGACGACGAACATCATGACACCCATGCCGGTCGTGACGCCGAGCAGGCAGGGCAGGCCTCTGAGGACGCCTGCCTGCGCGCCGGCCGCGGTCAGCATGATGTTGCTCGGACCCGGCGTGACGGCGGCCACGACGGCGAAGAGAAGAAACGCCACGATCTGTTCCGTCGTCGTACGCTACCCTCGAGCCATGCGTCTAAAAGAGACCAGATCGGCCGGCGAGGGTCTTGAACGATCGTGCCAGGGCACGGTCGCGGGGTGGCTCGTCAGCTCGAGGCCAGCCGGTGGCGTCGAGCTCCTCAGCGCATGGTTCGCTGGCGAGGCCTATCAGAAACATCGCCACGACACGTATGCGATCGGTGTGACCGCCTCCGGCGTCCAGGTCTTCGACTACCGGGGCTCGGTCCATGCGAGTACTCCAGGGCGGGTGGTCGTGCTGTATCCGGACGAGGTCCACGACGGACGCTCGGGCACCGACGAGGGATTCGGCTATCGAATCGTCTATGTGGAGCCGTTTCTTCTCACGGACGCGGTACGGACCCTCCGCGGAAGGCCCTATCCGCTGCCGTTCGTGAGCGAGCCCGTGTCGACGAATGCGATGCTGTCGCGAGCCATCGACGCGGCGTTTCGCGCTCCGCTGGAATCGCTGGCCGTGGACAGCCTCATCGTGGACCTGGCGCAAGGGTTGATGGCCGGGGAGCGGGGTGGGGCCCGATCCGTGATCTCCCGACGCGTCGACGTCCGGGCCGTCGAACGGGCTCGGCAGTTCCTGGACGCCGAGAAGACCCGGGTCGTGCATTCACGAGAGCTGGAGTCGATCACGGGATTGACACGCTACGATCTGGCGCGGCAGTTCAGGATCATGTTGGGGACCAGCCCCTACCGCTATCTGCTCATGCGCCGCCTCGAATTCGCACGGGAGCAGATTCACCGGGAGCGCCCGCTCGTCGAGGTCGCGTTCGACGCGGGATTCGCCGATCAGGCGCACTTCACGCGAGCCTTCAGATCGGCGTTCGGACTGACTCCTGCGCGGTACCGTGCGTTGAGGGCGAGTCAGTCACCACCACCAACCGCTTCCGGCATCGGGGTGGAAACGCCGCACCGAGAAAAGCCGCGAAGTAGCTAGTACTCGTCGAGGCCGGAGGTGCCGACCCAGCCCGTCTCCGAGACGTCGAGGATGACCCCGTCCGGGCCCGTGTACTTCACCTCGACGTTGCCTTCGTGTCGCCGGCCTTGTCCCACGCCGAGCGCCTCGTTGATGTCGTCACGGCGCGGGGCGCCCGCCTCCGCCAGCTTCTCCGCAATCTCCTCCAGGCTTTCGACCTGGAAGCCGATGTGGTGGATGCCGTTGTAGCCCTTGCCACGCTCGGCCCCGGCCACCTGATCGTTCTTGAAGTTGAGGATCGCCAGGTTCAGATCGCCGTCGCTGAGGTAGTAGCCCGTAGCCCCGGGGCTGTTCACCCTGGCGATCTCCTTCATGCCGAAGACGTCGATGTAGAACTTCGCGGTCTTCTCCACGTCCTGGGTCGAGATGGCGATGTGCTTGATCTTCGGCATGGCCTGTCTCCTCTG